>VAPM010657330.1_pt1 | contig 20617 bp, 20 predicted proteins | sample 3395091 | NCBI WGS metagenome assembly VAPM01 (sample SAMN08290445, study PRJNA428436) | hydrothermal vent metagenome | isolation source: Deep-sea hydrothermal vent chimney 3 | place: Pacific Ocean: Juan De Fuca Ridge
AGTTACTGTTGAAGAAAAAGAATCTCCCGCTCCAGTTCTATCAGTTGGTGGAGCTGGGTCTGGATACATTGGCATTTGCCACGTATTGTTTCCGTCATATGCAAATGCTCCACGTGGTCCGTCTGTAATTATGACAGTTTTTGGACCAAGAGCGTGCATCTCCTTCATTAATTCTTTAATATCGTCCGAGTCATTTTTAAGTATAGATTGTGCTTCTTGTTTGTTACAGAAGAAAAGTGCAGTAACTTTGTAAATATCTTTCAAAGTCTCTGCACCAAGTTTAATTTGGAATGTTCCTGGTTGGAAAGCGAGGTTTACCTCAGGGTTATCTTTTATATATTGGGCAATCTCATGATGGTATGGAAGTGAGTTTTCTCCAACAGAAGAAAAGTACATCCATTTTGGTGGTACTTCAAATTTAGGAAGATTGTATTCATAGTCATGATGTTTGATTAGAATTGTACGCTCTGCATCATAAAGCAACACATAGTGGTAGTTGGATTTTTTCCCTTTTTCTACTGATACAAATTGAGTGTCAACACCTTCTTTTTTTAGTTGTTCAAGTATTTCTTCTCCATTTTTATCGTTCCCCAGATTAGTTACAATAGCTGATTTTAATCCAAGTCTGTGTGCTGAGACTGCTGCATTTGGACTATTTCCAACAGCTGGCACTACGGTAACTTTTTCGTATGGTAGTTTAGCTCCAAAGTCCATACATAATTTACAGTTATCCTTATCAACATCGCAATTAACACTGGCGTTCTTGAGTTGTATAAAAGCGTCAGTAACAATGTCACCAACAGCTACAAAATCTAATTGTTCCATATGCTTCATATAGTAGCATATTTGACTGATAGCTATGTTTCCTATATATTAGTTTTAATATTAAGTGCACAAATTTGGAGGTATAGTACAGTGGAACTGAAATCAAAAAGGCTCGACGAACTTAAAACAGGAGACGTCTTTATAATTCCTAACATAGAATATCAAGATGAAACCATTGTATATCAACATAATGGTTTTGGAGGAGATTCTTCAATGTGTGGAGTGGCTGAAAAATATTCTATTTTAAAAAGAGTACCTCTTGACGGGCTTTGTTGTGTGGCTCCAAATGCAAAAGATTTCAAAGAGACTTTAAAAGACCCCTCAACAATGGTTCATGTTCTTTACTTCAGCATTCCGCCTCATAGGCGGTAAGATAATATAAAGCCATTATAATAAGCGACGCCTACAGCGTCGCTTTTCTTTTTTTTAATATGCTACAATAGTTTTAATGAAATCACTACGAGAGTATGTAGCAGAAGCTGAGGTAAATAAGGTTGCAATTGGGCACTTTAATATTTCTGATACTGAGCAATTACATGCGATTTTTAATACAGCTAAAAAGCTTAATCTGCCCATTATAATAGGTACATCAGAAGGAGAGCGTGATTTCGTAGGGGTTAAACAAGCGGTAGCTCTTGTAAAAAGTCTTCGTGAGGAACACAACTACCCTATTTTCTTAAATGCAGACCACACTTATTCACTAGAGAGAGTGAAAGAAGTCGTAGACGCAGGGTATGATGCTGTTATTTTCGACGGCACCAAGCTCCCCTTTGAAGAAAATATTGCAGAAACTAAGAAAGCGGTCGAGTATGCACGGAGTGTCGATGCAAACATTATTGTAGAGGGAGAGATAGGGTACATTGGCACATCTTCAAAAGTACTTGATGAATTACCTAAGGGTGTTGATCCAGAAGGCGCTGTAACAACTGAAGAGGAGGTATCAAGGTATGTTAAAGAAACAGGAGTTGATTTAGCTGCACCTGCAGTAGGCAATCTGCATGGCATGCTTAAGGGAGGCAAAAATCCAATGTTAAACATAGAACAAATCGTTAAGTTAAGAAAAGCTGGTGGCGTACCAATAGTACTTCATGGAGGTTCCGGTATTTCTGACGAAGACTTTAGGTCTGCAATAGAGGCTGGAGTTTCGACCATACATATCAATACAGAAATCCGCATTGCATACCGAGAAGGAATAGAAGAAGCACTTAAAGAAAACCCTGATGAAATAGCACCATACAGGTTTATGAAAAAAGGGGCTGAGAATGTCGCTAAGGTAGTTGAGAAACGACTACGTCTATTCAATAATATTTAAATCAGGTTAATAATCTTTAAACCAAGTTAATAATCTATAAATAAGTTACGAATTGGGTAAGACTACATCTCATATAAAACCTTACGATATATCGTAAGAAATCAAAGAAAAAAATAACCAAAGAAAAAAATAACAGCAAAAACAAAACCTCACGATATATCGTAAGGTTTTGGAATTTACAATTCGTCAATAAACTTTTTAAAGGATTTTTTCTTGCCAGTGAAAGCTAGAGCGACAATAGATTCAAGAAGAGCATCTAAAGACCCTTCTTTGCTATTCTTCCAAACCCAATCTGTAGTGTGTTTGTATTTACCAAACTCAACAGCTAACGAGAAACGTTTAGCAGTTGAAGGACTTACTCCTAATAATTCACTTATTTTATATAAAGAAACTCCTTTTCTTATAAGAAGTAACATCCCAATACGTTTAGCAAGCATTATAGTTTCTGTTTCGGTTAATAATTCCTCAAGAACCAGAGCACGTTTTTTAGATCCAGTATCTCTAAGTAATGTGTAAAAATGTTTTTCTAGACCCTTCTTTATATCGGCATCGAGTTTCTTTTGTGAAATATGTGGCATATATAAACCTTACGATATATCGTAAGGTTTTGGAATAGTACAGATAGTCTAAGTTGTGTATAATTATTTAAATAAAGATAAAATATAATATAAAACTTATTATGAAAGTATACGTAACACGAGCTATTCCAGAAAGCGGAATTAATTTATTAAAGGAAGCTGGGCACGAGATTGTAGTCAGTGAGAAAGATGGCGTACTTACTAAAGAAGAGCTTATAGCGGAGCTAAAAAAAGCAGAGTACGATGCAGTTATACCGCTTCTAACAGACACTATTGATGCAGATATATTTGATGCAGTACCGAGTGCTAAAATTTTTGCTAATTACGCTGTCGGGTATAACAATATAGATGTAGAAGAAGCTAAGAAGCGTGGAGTTACAATCACAAACACCCCAGGCGTACTCACAAATACAGTAGCTGAGCACACTATTGCGCTTATGCTCTCTATTACGTCACGTATTGCAGAAGCAGATAGATTTACAAGAGCGGGCAAATACGATGGTTGGGCACCAATGCTTTTCTTAGGAACAGACCTTAAATATAAAACTCTTGGAATACTTGGAGCTGGGCGGATTGGACAGAGGGTCGCGCATATAGCGTCGCGCGGGCTTGGTATGAAGGTATGCTATTACGATATTAAACAAAACGAAAAGTTTGAAAAGGAGTACGATGCGCAGTTTAAATCAACAGTTGACGAAGTCCTCGAGGTAGCTGATGTTGTGACAACTCACGTTCCACTTCTTGATTCCACACGACACCTTATAAACAAAGAAAGTCTTTCTAAAATGAAGCCAACTGCGTACCTAGTAAACTCATCTCGCGGTCCTGTTATTGACGAGAGTGCGCTGGTAGAAGCGCTTAAGGGTGGTGTAATTAAGGGCGCAGCACTAGATGTATTTGAAGATGAGCCAGCTCTCGCTGACGGCTTACAGGAGCTCGATAACGTGGTTATCACTCCACACATAGCCTCAGCTACTGAAGGTACTCGTGGCAAAATGTCAGAAATAGCCGCCCAAAATATTATTAATTTCTTAGAAGGAAAAACTCCAGAAAACATAGTTGGATAATATCAATTTCTTTACTTGATTTTAAGGGCAAAGTCCGTATACTAGATACTCAATATGACAGAAACACTTCAAGTTAGAAAACGAGAGGGAAAAAAGTCCCTAAAGCAATTGCGAGGAGGCAGTGAAATGCCAGCAGTTTTTTATGGACCTAAGGAAGAAACCACATCAATCGCTATTAATAAAGACACATTTAATAAACTCTGGAGAGAAGCAGGAGAGTCAACAGTGATTGAACTTAAAGGAGATGGAATTGAAAACGAGGTCCTTATACACAAGGTTGATGTACATCCAGTTACTGGAGAGCCTAGACACGCTGACTTTTATGTTATGGAGAAAGGTAAGAAGGTTACCATTAAGGTTCCACTTGAATTCGTAGGAGTTTCTCCTGCTGTAAAAGAGCTTGGAGGAGTCTTGGTTAAAGTAATGCACGAAATTGAAATCGAGGTACTTCCAAAAGATTTACCACAGAATATTGAAGTAAGTATTGAATCACTAGAAAATTTTGAAAGTCACATACTAGCAAAAGATATTGCAATTCCAGAAAGCGCAGAATTGATTATAGATGGAGAAGAAACAGTTGCCCTTGTAAACGAAGCAAAGGAAGAAGAAGAGCCAGAAGTAGAAGCTTCAATTGACGACATAGAAGTAGAAGAGAAAGGTAAGAAAGAGGATGACGATTCCTCGGAAGGAATCGCGTCCAAAGACGTTAAACAAGAATCTACTGACGCCTAATCTAAATTAAAAAGAATAATCTCAATATAAAAATACTCCAGTATACTGGAGTATTTTTATATTGTTGAGTGGATAGTATGGTTAATAATTTTACAAAAGTTTTACCACTACGTATTTCGACAAATGTACTATATTGGTATAATAACTATTAATCATGACTTCTGCGCGCAAACCCACTAATATATATTATTTTGTATGGTTCATACTGTCATGCGTTTTTTTGTTAAGTACGTATGTGGCAACTACATCTGCTCAAGTTGCAGATCAGCAAGTAGAACAGCGCAAAGCAGAGCTTGAAGCAGAGCTCGCAGAAATCGAAAAAGAAATAGAGGGACAACAAGTGCTACTGGATGACAAACAAGAAGAAAGAGTTTCACTGGAGCGAGACGTAGCTATTTTAGATGCAAAGATAGATAAAGCTAAACTTTCCATCAGAGCACGTGATTTGGAAATTAGAGGTATCACTCAAAATATTTCAGGTAAGCAAAAAACAATAGGAACACTCAATGACAAATTACAGCGAGAGAAAGAGTCCCTTGCTCAATTAATTCGAAAGACAAATGAAATAGATGACTACTCACTTGCTGAGATAGTATTAGGGAACCAAGACTTTTCTGCTTTTTTCGAAGACCTTGATAATTTTGATGCTATAAAGGCTGGACTTTCTGAGTCTTTTAAAGAAATAGCAGCGACGAAAGACGATACATACACACAAAAGGAGGCATTAGAGACACGGCGCGCTTCAGAGCAGGAATTGCGTGGTATTCAAAACCTAGAGAAAAAGAAGATAGAAGTTCAAGAAAGGGAGCGACAGAAAATTCTTGATATAACAAAAGGTGAAGAGGCTGCATACCAAACGCTTATCACGGTTAGTTTAAAATCAGCTGCAGAGATAAAAGCAGAGCTCTTTACACTTCGTGGTTCAGCCCCAATACCATTTGCAGACGCTTATCAATATGCGCTCGATGCGTCACGTGCCACTGGAGTACGTCCAGCACTTATACTTGGTGTAATCGCTCAAGAGTCTAATTTAGGTGAAAATGTAGGGCAATGTCTCTTAACTAATAGTCCTAAAAAGGGAGATGGTAAGGGCGTAAACACAGGAAGGTTCTTTGATGGAGTGATGAAACCAAACCGTGATGTGGATCCATTTTTAGCTATTGTAACTGAGCTTGGTATTAATCCGTACGGACAAGTTGTATCGTGCCCCCCTTCATATGGTTATGGTGGAGCTATGGGGCCTGCGCAATTTATACCCTCTACGTGGGATTTATATAAAGTGCGTATCGCAAAGGCTGCTAAACAAAACCCTCCAAACCCATGGGATCCACGTACAGCATTTACAGCATCAGCGCTCTTAATGATGGACAACGGAGCAGATAAAGGTACCCGAGCATCAGAGAAGCTAGCCGCTCTAAGATACTTTGCTGGCTGGAAGAACGCACGAAATCCAAGATACGATTTTTATGGAGAGGGGGTTTTGGAGTTGGCTGATCATTATCAGGAACTCATAGACGTCCTAGAGAGCTAGAGCTTTCATAGTTGGTGAATTTCTTTGTCGTTTCATAAAAAATGTCATTCGTCGTACCCTAGGTACGCCTATTTCCATTTTTACCTCACTCCTCGAACTGTATTCAACTAATGAAAACTCTAGGTGGTTATTGTAGATATAAATTATAAAAAAACTTAACCCTGTTCGACTACGTCGGACAGGGTTTAAATTATGGACGATTGTGGTCCATAAGTTCTTCAAGTGTATACCAAGCTGCGAAGCTCAAACACATTTGTACTGCTGTAAGGTGACTGCCGGTTTTTCTTAGTTTTGCTGGATCTTTTGCATACTCTTTAACGCCTTCACAAAGGTAATGAGCGTGTTTTAATAGTTCAAAGTCACTAAGGGCATAAAACGTCCTTTTAGGGTCCATACGCTCTTTTGGTACGTCGGCGGCACGAAGTCTTTTTTCGTACATCTTAATAACCGAAATAATTTTCTCAGGTGTCATGTCACGTACTCCATAAGGTTATTTGATTTCTGTTGTGAGTGTACTCGTCCATGTATAGTATTGCAAGCAGCTCATTTTTTTGGTATTCTGTGTGAACTATGAAAAAGGATATTCATCCAGAGAATTACAGACAAGTCATCTTCCACGACAACTCAAGTGGAGAGCAGTTTCTTATTGGTTCAACAGTTGATACATCAGAGACAGCTAAATGGACAGACGGTAAAGAATATCCAGTCTACAATGTAGAAATCTCAAGTGCATCACACCCATTTTATACAGGTAAAGAAAAGATGCTTGATACAGCAGGACGAGTAGAGAAGTTCAAGGCTCGAGAAGCAGCAGCAAAGAAAGCTAAAAAATAACTACGTAAAAGAAAGCCCTGCATGTGTTCATGATGGGGTTTTTCTTATTTTTGTACTAAAATTAAGTTATGGATAAAGAAACACTAAAAAACTACCGTGAAAACCACAAGACGGCTTTTCTGGTGGAACAATATGACAAGCTAGTAAAGCAAGAAGAAGAGACAAAAGAGATGTCAAAAGATCCTGAGGTTATGGAGTTAGCGACTGATGAGCTTAATGCAATAAAAGTGCAACAAGACGAGCTTGTTAAACAAATGGAGCTTATAACAAAATCAGATGAGGAAGAAGAGAAGTTTCCAAATGAATTAATTCTTGAGGTGCGTGCAGGGGCAGGAGGCGAAGAAGCCGCCATCTTTGCTGAACAATTGGCATTTATGTATGAGAGATATTCAGAGAAGCAGGGGTGGCAGTACAGGGTAATAAATGAATCAAAGAGCTCTCTTGGTGGATACAAAGAGGTGGTGGTTGAAATTCGCGGTAAAGATTCTTATAAAAAACTTAGACACGAGACAGGGGTGCATCGAGTACAACGTATCCCATCGACTGAAAAACAAGGTCGTATACACACCTCAACTGCTTCAGTAGCCATATTACCTATTCGTAAGAAGGCAAAAGTTGAACTTAATCCCGCTGACCTAGAAATTGAGTTTTCTCGTTCTGGTGGAGCGGGTGGGCAAAATGTGAATAAGGTCGAGACAGCTGTTAGGGTTATACATAAGCCCACTAGTATTGATGTCCGTAGCACATCAGAGAGAAGTCAACAGAAAAACCGCGAGCAAGCAATGAGTATACTACAAGCGAAATTACAACTCTTAGCAGAAGAAGAGCAAGCTCAGAAAATAGCAAAAGAGCGTAAAGAGCAAGTAAAAACAGCAGATCGCTCAGAAAAGATAAGGACGTATAACTTCTCGCAAGACCGTATAACCGACCACAGAATAAAGAAATCTTGGTCGAATATAGTTGGTGTTATGGGAGGTGAGCTTAATGACATAATTGAGTCATTTGACGATTATGATACCTCGCAAGGTATCATGTCCACAGACTAAGCAAAAATCGCGTCTGATATTTCGCAAAATATCATGTCCACAGACCGGAGACGTGTTAAAAGATACGTAAGACTATGATACTATACATATTGCGAAAGTACCCTTTATTTGCTAGACTCTTCAAGTATTAACTATGGAAGAAACAAAAACTAAAACAACAACAGGAGATATAATCGGTTCAATGTTTGAAGTTGGTGCTCATTTTGCGTACAGCAAATCCCGTCGACATCCGACGGTAAGTTCGTATATATTTGGGACAAAGGACAAGGTAGAGATTTTTGACCTAGAAAAGACAAAAGGTCTCCTTGATAATGCCCTAGAGTTTGTTGAGAAGCTTTCAAAAGAGGGTAAAACTGTACTATTTGTAGCTGGCAAGAACGAGGCTCGTAATATAATAAAAAGCACAGCTCTTTCTCTAGATATGCCTTATGTAACTGGACGATGGATTGGCGGGACTCTTACTAATTTCGAACAAATCAAAAAACAAATATTACGTCTTGAAGAATTAACCTCTGAAAAAGAAAAAGGCGAGCTAGCAAAGAAATACAATAAAAAGGAGTTAGTCATGCTTAATCGCGAAATGGAATCTCTAGAGAATATATTTGGCGGACTTATTTCAATGAAATCATTGCCGTCTGCACTTATTGTTATAGACACCAAGCGTGAATACATCGCAGTGGAAGAAGCAAAAAAGAAGGGGATACCAGTTATTGCATTAATGAACTCAGACTGCAGTCTCTTGAGTGCGGATTATCCAATTTTGGCAAACGACGCTTCAATGAAGAGCATTGTATTTTTTGTTAATCTAATCTCAGATACATACAAAAAGAATAAATTTGCTGGTAAGGCTGTTGATGACGATTCCTCGCAAGGAATCGCGTCCGAAGACGTTAAACAAAAGACCATAGAACTCAAGGAGTCAGGGAGTGTATCGAAATAGACCGTCTGATCACGTATTAATACATAAATATATAAACCATGGTAACAATGGACCAAATTAAAGAGCTGAGAGAACTGACTGGTATATCAGTTATGCAATGCAAGAAAGCTCTTGAGGAAGCTGATGGTGATATTGAAAAGGCTAAAGTTATACTCCGAAAGCAGAGTGGAGATATTGCAGCCAAGAAATCAAGTCGAAATCTCGGTTCAGGAGTTGTTGAGTCATATATTCACAGCACAAAGCAGGTTGGAGCTATTGTGGTTCTTTCTTGCGAGACTGATTTTGTTGCCAAAAACGAAGGTTTTGTACAACTAGCTAAAGATATAGCTATGCATATAACTGCTTCATATCCACAATTCATAAAGAAAGAAGATGTTACAGAAGGAGATACCAAAGCAGCTCGTGCAGTATTTCAAAAAGAGATTAAAGATCAGTCTGGAGACAAGCCAGAAGAAATGCAAGAAAAGATTTTACAAGGTAAGATGGATTCATTTTTGAAAGATAAAGTTTTACTTGATCAAAGTTATATAAAAGATCCAAGTCTTACTATTGGCAATCTTGTTGAGGCTGCTACTCAAAAATTTGGAGAGAATATAGTAATATCTAACTTTACACGACACTCAATATAGATTGGTGTTAGTGTAATATTATTATGATAAGTATAAGCGCATTTGTCATCTCATTATTTGGAATCATATCGCTTTTGTATTTTCGCTCATGGGAAATACGTCGTGGCGAGAGGTTCTTCAGTGACGAAAGAGAAAAGCTGGACGAAAAGGTGATTTCTTTTGGTGAGTATATAAACAAATTTTCCGTGATATTTGATCGCTCTATAATTCTTCGTATATATCACACCACTGCTCACTATTTTGCACTTATTGTTCTTGGTACAATAAAAATCATTGAGAGGAGAATGGTATATTTACTTGAACATATAAGAGGGAAGCGCGAAATAAAGAGAGGGGTTACTCAGTCAGAGTTTCTTAAGCGGGTTGCAGATCACAAGCAAAGCCTTGAAAAACCACCAGTAAATAAGGTAGAATAGGAAAACTTAAACATAAGTAAATAAGCCACCTTAGCTCAGTTGGTAGAGCAACTCACTTGTAATGAGTAGGTCGTGGGTTCGAATCCCTCAGGTGGCTCAGAGTGTTTTACGAGGAGGCACACTGAGAAGTGTGCCTGCGCACACTTCGTAGGGATTCGAAAAGCGGAGCCATGTCGCACGGAGCGTAGCGAGTACGACAGGCGAGCTTGGGCAGGAGGTCCTTAACGAGTGATAACGAGTTTAGAAACCTGTCGCCGAATCTGCCTCCAGGTGGCTCAGAGCAAAGCGATAGTGCAACCTGATGGATTCGAAAGGCGGAAGCCCGCGTGCCCCAAAGCACAGGAGAGCGCCGAGTCCAGGTCAGAGCACTTAGTATTATCAAGTCCGAAGGACGTAGAGAATACTATAGTGACTGTGACCGAATCCCTTATTAACTATTACTTCCAAATTTTTTAATACACACCATGTCACTTTATTTACCAGAGGATTTTCATACAGGGCGAGCAAGTGATTTAAAAGGCAAAGACCGAATCATGTATCGGTTTTTTGAAATTCTCCCAGGACTACTTTCATGGAGTACGTTGATTGGGGTCGTACTCCTCTCATTTTTAGCACCAGCAATAGCCGCGTACTTAATTATCGGATTTTCTTTATTTTGGTTGCTTAAAACTATTTATCTTTCTATACACGTTCGCCATAATTGGCGCCGACTTCGCCATAATATGAAGACAGATTGGAGTGAAATGGTGAAAAATCTTAAGAGCGACCATTTATGGCAACTTATATTACTCCCTTATTATAACGAGAGTTACGATACAGTCAGACATACAGTTCAGAAACTTACAGAGGTAACAGGAAATAAAAAGAAGATAATAGTGGTTCTTGCTCCAGAAGAGCGTGCTGGAGAGCATGCAAAAGAGATCGCAGAGAAAGTTATTAAAGAATACAAAGACATTTTTGGGCACACTCTTATATCAGTTCACCCGAAAGATTTCCCTGGTGATATGGCAGGTAAAGGATCTAATATCGCATATGCCGCAGAAGAAGCTCGTATAAAAATCCTTGACCCGGGACATATCCCACATGAGAACGTTATTGTATCGGCATTTGATATTGATACAATAGTATATCCAGATTATTTTCAGTGTCTTATATGGTATTTCTTAACCACAGAGGATCCACATCATGCATCATTCCAGCCAGTTCCGCTTTATAACAACAATATATGGGATGCTCCATCATTTTCTAGAGTCGCCGCAACATCTGGAACGTTTTGGCAAATGATTCAACAAGAGCGTCCAGAGAAGCTCGCTACTTTTTCTTCTCACGCTGTAAGTTTTAAAGCACTCTACGAGATAAATTATTGGCAACGCAATATGGTAAGTGAAGATTCTCGTATTTTCTGGAACTTACTTTTTGCTAACAACGGCAACTATCGCGTCGTACCTATTTCGTACCCAGTTTCAATGGATGCAAACTTGGCACCTAGTGCATGGGAAACTTTTAAAAATATTTACGTTCAGTATAGACGATGGGGGTATGGAGTAGAAAATGTCCCATATATTCTATATCATTCGATTAAAAATAAAGCTATTCCGTTACGTAAAAGGATACACTTGTCTCTTGTTCAGATTGAAGGGTTTTGGTCATTAGCCACTCATCCGCTAGTATTATTTTCTCTAGGTTGGTTACCTCTACTCGTTGGAGGCCGTGAGTTCAGTACAACAATACTCTCGTATAACCTACCAATTGTTGCACGAACATTCCTTACGCTCGCTATGTTTGGATTAGTTGTTTCAGCAATTATCTCAACAACTCTCTTACCAAAGCGCCCAACCAAACATTCGCGATTGAGATACATAACAATGGTTTTACAATGGGTTCTAGTACCAATTACCATGATTGTATTTAGTGCAATACCTGGGTTAGATGCTCAGACCAAGCTTATGTTTGGGAAGTACATTGGATTCAAAGTAACACCAAAATATACAGCTGAAGAATTAAACCAATAACAACATGGAACCACTTTCACGAAAAAAAAGAGTATCTTACTTAACACTTCTCGTACTTATTTTTATAGTACTTGTACCAATAACTCTTTTATATTCAAGTGGGTATAGGTTAGGAGAGGGATTCAAGCTTGTAAAGACAGGTGGTGTTTATATAGGACTTAATGAGCAAAACGCGAGATTATACATTGACGGTAAATTATCTAAAAAAGTAGGCATATTAAAAGACGGCTTCTTTGTGCAAGATCTTACTCCTCGTGTGTATTACGTGGTCATTGAGAAAGAAGGGTATCGTTCATGGGAAAAGATATTAGAAGTTTTGCCACAAAGAGTGTCAGAGACGTCAGCATTTGTACTCCCAGATAGTATTCCGTATATAGAGTTGCTACCATCAGAAGATTCATATATAGAAGCAACGGAGCTTTTTGCAACATCAAGCGTTACGACCCTTTTACCAGAAGAATATCCTGAATTATTAGCAACATCGACTCGTATTAAAAAAGTAGAAGACGTGAAGAGGAAAGGAGGAGTGGTTATATGGAAAGAAGATGAGTCTATATATGCAGGCTGGGTAAACGACAACAGTAACGCCCCGTCGTATTTTTGTAATGGTGGTATGTGTGATAATGAAATACTTCTTAGTAGTGGAGGTGTTCAATATTTTGATTTTCATCCACAATCAAACGAACTACTTTTATTTGTAGTAAATGATGTACTTATCATGACTGAGATCGACCCACGTATCCCACGTAATAAACAGACACTTTTTAAAGCAGACGGTGTTGAAGTCCGAACAGTTAGAAGTAGTATTTTAGTAAAAGAGCTTATGGACTCAGAAGTAAAAATATTTGAATATAAACTCTAATTTGGAGACCAAGTCTCCAAAAATAGACCTGTACATAGTCCAGTATACTAGAGTATTTACAAGTTGGTTTTGTTGCTGGTATGTAAGTGTTTTAGGGAATTACTCACAGTAGCAAGGAAGCGAATGTCAGAGTATAATCAGATGCATGTCTAATACTGAGTCTAATAAGGATAAAACAAAGAAAGAACCTCATATACATCCAATTACGCGTATTACGCGTGAAATTAACACTATTTTCAATGGTATGGGTTTTGAATTCGCAGACGGCCCAGAAGTTGAGTCAGAACACTATAATTTTGATGCCCTTAATATCCCAGCAGACCATCCAGCGCGCGACTTATGGGATACCTTCTGGATAAAGGATATAGATAAACTTTTAAGAACGCACACCTCTCCTGTACAGGTTCGTTATATGGAGGATAATAAGCCCCCCATACGTGTTATCGTTCCAGGAAAGGTATATAGAAATGAAACAACTGATATGACACATGAGGCGCAGTTCTATCAGATAGAGGGTTTAATGATTGGTAAAGACGTTACTCTTGCGACTCTTCGCGGTGTCTTTAAAGTTTTTTTTGAAAAGTTTTTCGGTGGAGAGGTTGAGATAAGGCTCCGACCAGGATACTTTCCGTTTGTTGAGCCTGGTGTAGAGGTAGATGTGCGTCTTATTGGTAAAGACGCACCAGAAAAACTTCGTGACAAGTGGATAGAGATTCTTGGTGCGGGCATGGTTCACCCTAAGGTTTTAGAGAGTGCTGGTATTGACCCAAGACAGTGGCAAGGTTTCGCATTTGGTACAGGGGTGGAGCGACTCGGTATGCTCAAGTACGGCATAGATGACACAAGGCAGTTCCATACTGGCGACTTACGATTCATCAATCAGTTTTAATACACACGCATGAAAATTTCCTACAATTGGCTACAAACATATTTTGATAAAGAACTTCCGTCTCCCGAAAAGATAGAAGAAATTTTAACATTTCATGCATTTGAAATCGATGGGATTGAAAAAGTTGGAGATGATTCTGTGATTGATGTGGACGTACTTCCAAATCGAGCCCATGATTGTTTATCTCATAGAGGAATAGCAAAAGAACTCTCAGTGCTTTTAGAGACATCTCTAAAGAGGGACGTGCTTCGAGAAGACTCAAAAGAAGTAGGGAAAGAACTTCCAAAATCAGAATTACTTTCAGTAGAAATAAAAGACGCACTTTTGTGTCGCAGATATACAAGTGTTGTTATTAGAGACGTTAAAGTTGGACCAAGTCCACAGTGGCTTAAAGAACGTATCGAAATAATAGGGCAGAAGTCAATAAACAACGTAGTAGATGCCACTAATTACGTTATGTTTAGTTTAGGCCAGCCACTACACGCTTTTGATGCTTCTAAGTTAAATAAAGCAGATGATAAATACAATATAGTAATCCGTAAAGCCAAAAATGAGGAAAAGATAACAGTTCTTACAGGTGAAGAATATGAGATGAGAGATTCAGACCTTTTGATTGTTGACGGTAACTCAGACAGCCCTATTGGTATTGCTGGCATAAAAGGTGGCAAGTCTGCTGAAGTAGATGAAACCACAACCGATATTATTATAGAGTCCGCTAATTTCCACCCAATAAATACACGAAAGACATCACAAAGGATAAAGTTAAGGACAGATGCATCAACACGTTTTGAAAATGAATTATCGCCAGACATAGCACTGTACGGATTACTCGAATCAGTATCTCTCGTTCAGGAATTAGCTGGTGGTGAAGTCGAAGGATATGTTGATGAATATCCTAAAAGAGCAACAATGCAGTACAGGGTTGGGGTGTCTGTTGAAGAAGTAAATAAACTTTTAGGAACTAAAATAAATGAAAAAGAACTAGAGGATATTCTAGACAGATTTGGCTTTACTTATGAAAACATAAAGCCGTTAGATAAAGTATTAGATTTGGCGCCAGTTTTTAAAGGGGTTCCGTACACAGCAGTAGGAGAAATTCGCTACGATAATAAAAAGAAGTTTAGTTGCTCTTCATTAATTAATTACCTATTTGTTAAAAGTGGAATCGCGTTACCTAGTATTTCTATAGATCAGTATGTATACGGTATTCCTGTTGAAGAAAAAGAACTAAAAGCAGGTGATGTAATTTTTTCAAACACAAAAGAAGGCAAGATACGATATGAATCAGTTGGATATTTAAAAGGATATAAAGTTCCAGAAGGTGTAGACCACTGTGGTTTGCATATTGGCGATGGTAAAGTAATCCACGCGACTCGCAGTAAGGGCGAGGTTGTAGAAGAAGAAATAAGTAACTCAGACCAGTTTAAGAACATAGTTGGATATAGGCGCATGACAGACAACAAGGAACGTTATGTTGTAGAAGTTCCATTTGAACGTATGGATATTCGTATCAAAGAAGACCTTATAGAAGAAATTGGAAGAGTATATGGATATGAAAATATTGGTGAAGATATTCCAAAGAAAAAAGGAGAAGTTGGTGTAAATAAAAAATATTACTATACAGAAAAGATTCGTAACTTTTTGACAAAGAATGGTTTTACTGAAGTGTATACATACTCACTTCGAGACAGTGGCGTGTTAGAAATAATAAACCCTATCGCGAGTGATAAGAATTTTATGCGTAGTAACTTGTCTGATGGAGTAAGTGACAGTGTATCTCTTAATGAAAAAAATAAAGCAGTACTTGGATTAAATGAGATAAAAATATTTGAGGTAGGCAATATATTTCCAAAAGATGGTGAGAATACCTCAGTTTGTATTGGTGTCTCAGATAAAAAAGTTAACGAGAGTATTGTCGACGAGTTGTTCAAGGAGCTCAAGGTAAATGTTGTGGGTGCATGGAGTGACACTGCGTATGAGTTTAATTTAGATAAGGTGCTCGAGTCACTACCTTCACCAAAAGAGTATGACGTAAGGCCAGAAGATAAGATGTTTTCGTATAAACCGTTTTCACTTTTTCCAGCAGTACTTCGCGACATAGCCGTGTGGGTTCCAGAGAAATTATCTAGTGACGAAATTTTAACAATGATAACAAAAGAAGCGGGGGAGTTATTAGTTCGGTCAATCTTATTTGATGAATATAAAAAAGACGAGCGTGTGTCATATGCATTTAAGTTAGTATTCCAGTCGAGAGATATGACACTTTCTGATGAAGAGATTAATAAAGTGATGGATAAGATTACAAACTATTTAAATACAGAGGACGGTTTTGAGGTTAGGTAATTATGAATATTAGATTATGAAATTAAACGTTCCATATTATTCTCAGTATACTGATGTCGCGGACTCGGACTGGCAGCCACGTGCATGTGCTATTGCATGCCTTAAAATGGCACTAGATTTTGAAGCTGATAACTTTGATACAGTAATTCCCTCTTTGGATAAGTTAATAAAAGAGGGTATAGACATTGACGCATTTAACATAAAAGAAGGGTGGTCACACATGGGTATGGTTTTTATTTCTCATAATCATGGAGTACCAGCTTATAGAGAAGAGTTTCGTAGTATGTATAATAAGCGCGAACAAAGACTAGTGACAATAGGTCATGCTAAAATTTTAAGACGACTTGAAGAAGGGAAGACCTCGATAGTGTCTGTTGAGGGGAATTTTAAAGATGGTGGGGAGTCTCACCAGGTTCTTATAGTTGGGCATGAAGATGGAGACTTTATCTACCATGAACCATCAGCGAAAGATGGGACTGGTTCATTTAGGCATATAAGTGAAGAAGAATTTTTACGCCATTGGCGCCACTTAGCAATTTTCATAGGTTAGATAAATGCCCCAGGGTACCTGGGGCATTTAATTTGGCTTAAAATAAAGGTATTTTAGACGGTATAATCCCCAGAAACACTGTATTTTTAGGCACTTTTTTGCTATAATAGATGTACAAAAGACATGAGTCTTTTTTAATTTTACACTACTGAAATACCTTAAATATGGCGGAAAATAAAGCTAAAAAAACAACAGACACGAAAACAAGCCCTAAAGAGAGCTCATACGGAGCAGATGATATTACAGTACTCGAAGGACTCGAGGCAGTGCGACGTCGTCCAGGAATGTATATCGGTACAACTGGCCCTGACGGACTACATCACCTTATATGGGAGGTGTTTGATAACTCACGCGATGAGGCGATGGGTAATTTTGCGGATCGCATTGAGGTAGCGTTTCTCCCAAATAACCGAGTCCGTATTTCTGATAACGGACGAGGTATTCCAGTTGGAATACATAAAAAAACAAAAGTCTCAGCACTTGAGACAATTATGACAACACTCCATGCTGGAGGTAAGTTTGGTGGTGAAGGGTATAAAGTATCAGGAGGCTTGCATGGCGTAGGTATTTCAGTAGTGAACGCTCTTTCATCTTATGCAAAAGCAGTTGTGTATAGAGAAGGTGGAATGTATATCCAAGAATACAAAAATGGTGGAAAAGCAAAAGCAAAGGTCAAGAAAGTGAAAGCATCAAATCTTACTGGTACCGTAATAACTTACGAAGCAGATATAGAAGTATTTAAAGAGATTAGTTACGATTGGAATAAAATAATCTCACATCTTCGTCAACAAGCATATTTAGTAAAGGGCTTAAGGATAAGTATTCTCGATTTACGGGAAAGTGATACAAGTAAGCTTGATGAGGACAACGGACTCTATCTTGCAGACACACTGTCAGATGCAAAGATAGAGTGTCCTTCAATGTCATTTTATTTTGAAGGAGGGCTACTGTCGCTCGTAAAGTTCCAGAACCGCCATCAGAAGGCGGTACATAAAAACATATTTTATATAGAAAAAGAAGTAGACGACGTAATGGTTGAAGTTTCTTTACAGTATGTGGACGACATTTCTCCTCGTATATCCGCATTTGCCAACAATACATACAACCCAGAGGGAGGAATGCATATTACAGGGTTCAAGACAGCACTAACACGAACACTTAACAATTACTCAAAAAAGAGCGGAGCAGGTAGTGGTAAAGGAAATGGGAAAGGTGGCAGTAAAGGCAAAGGAGAAGGAGACTCATTTACGGGAGATGATGTACTAGAAGGTATCACAGCAGTTGTGTCTATCAAGATGCCAGAGATACAGTTCGAAGGTCAAACAAAAGGAAAGCTCGGTAGTGTGGAAGCGCGTGGTGCTGTTGAGGGCGTGTTTAGTGAAGCATTTAACGCATTTCTAGAAGAGCACCCAGAAGATGCAAGGGGAATAATTTCTAAAGTGACGCTAGCGCTCAAGGCGCGTAAAGCAGCGAAAGCAGCCAAAGACAGCGTACTTCGTAAAGGAGCCCTTGATGGTCTTACACTCCCAGGTAAGCTCGCAGACTGCCAAACCAAGAGTGCTGCAGAGTCAGAGATATTTATCGTTGAGGGAGATTCAGCTGGAGGTTCTTCAAAGCAGGGTAGAGACAGACGTACACAAGCTATTCTACCTCTTCGAGGTAAAATTCTTAACGTAGAGCGCGCACGCCTTGATCGTATGCTCGCGTCTACTGAGATAAAAGCACTTATTGTTGCGCTCGGTACTGCAATAGGTGATACATTTGATATTGAAAAGCTACGATACCACAAGATAATTATCGCAACAGATGCTGATGTAGACGGAGCTCATATTCGAACACTGCTACTCACACTTTTCTATCGATACTTCAAACCAGTTATAGAAGGAGGCTTCTTGTATATTGCACAGCCACCTTTGTATAAGATTAAAAAAGGGCGCGAAGTATTTTACGCATACGATGAAGATGATAAGAAGAAGATATTAGGTAAAGATTCCGAAGCTATTGAAAAGGCTCTTGATGAAAAATCTTCAGATAGTGATGAAAATGATAAAGAAGAAGAACAGTCTTCTGAGGAAGAGCAAAATGAAACAAATACAAAAAAGAAAGGATCTGTGCGTATACACATTCAAAGATACAAGGGACTTGGAGAGATGAACCCTGACGAGCTCTGGGAAACAACAATGGATCCAGAGAGACGAGTGCTTAAGCAAGTGACTATCGAAGATGGTCAAGAAGCAGACAACATTTTCGATACGCTCATGGGTACAGATGTAGCAGCCAGAAAGTCATTTATCCAATCAAACGCAAAGAACGCCAACCTAGATATTTAAGATCTTTTAGTGTAGTCTTTGTGCTAGATGGAATTTTCAAGGAGTATATACTCATGGACAATCACAGTTCCTTCGATCTTACCGCTAAAGACGGAGAAGTGGTGTTTAATGACAGGATTACACCCGCTACGGAATTTAATTTACCAAACGGACTTTGTATCAAGATTGGATGGTTTGGTGGTAGATTTTCGTTACTAATAACTCAGCACGATGAAGACATTTGTCTTCACAAAAATCTATCGGGAATTTCAGCTCGATTAACAAAAGAGGGTGTTGTTAAAGTTAAATGGGATCGTGGCCGAAGTGAACGAGGGGAATTTTTAATCGTACAAAAATGGGAAGTTCAAAAAAGAAGTTATTTCAGTAAAGACGACTACTGTTAAACGATATAATCCGACGTATAATAAAAACCCAATCTAGTAGATAGATTGGGTTTTTATATTAAGAACAAATCTGGGGGGGTTCATTCTTTGTTTTCTATACTCCAGTATACTGGAGTATTTTTAATATTTTTCAGTTTCAGTTTTTTGACTTGTTACTTACTAACTTATAACTATTACTTACTCAGTAATTTGGATTGTAACTTGTGCAATGTTATTATCGCGAGTCACTTCGTTGTGAATACTTCCAGATGGGTCTACATTAATGGTTATAACACCCTCAGTTAGTTCGTGGTTTAGTTGGTCAAAGCCAAGTGTAAAGTCAATTCTGTCTCCTGGAGCAAGTTTTGCTTGTCCAGTTGAGTGAAAGATATGCATAGGGAATGTAGGCAATACAGCATTAAACGTCCAGTTGTCAGAAGTCTTTGATCCTATGTTTGTTACAGAGAACTTAATAGCGCCTTGTCCAGTTGTGGACATTGATGAAGTTGCCATAAACTCATTGTTTGAATTTATAATACCTGTATCAATAATACGAACTTCTAGGTCAACTCGGCCACTTGAGTCAGAGAGGTATCGGCTATCAGAAATAGGTAGAATTTCAACTTTACGTTCTCTGGCAGTTACTTCATCTTTTGTTTCAGTAGCGTCACTATCGTCATTAATTGTATTTGATTGAGAAAGAGATCTACCAGACACATCTTCATTTATGATTGTAAGTAGAGTGTTATCAAGGGTTGTAGATTCTCCAGACTCATTTACTGATGTAATTACAAGAGGAACATCCACAAAACGTATTTCTTCTGATATAGGTGTTAAGAGGATAGAATTGTCATCACTCTTGAACGAGAAAGGGGAGTCACATTCTAGAGTTGTAAGTATTCCGTCTATATTATCAATTTGGAATGTTAAACCTTCTTTACATACATAGTTAAAAGTATACGTTCCGTTTTCCGGTTTACCTTTATGTTCCCATTCAATTTTAAATGCTTCGCCTGATGTTATAAATGAGTTCTCTAAATTAATAGTAATTTCCTCATCTGGCACAAAGACAGATGTAAAAGATATTACAGATGCAAGGTTAGAAAATGCCGACGGAACCAGTTTGACAACCTGAACCGTACCCCAAAGGCCGAATAGTAGTACAGCAATAAAGCCAATTACTGCGAGTATTTGTGTAACCCTTGCTTTTATTTGTTCTCCTTGTGGATTCATATGACATATTTTTAGCATAATAAGGCGCACATGTCAAGCTTATGTAATAGTGCATTTATACGTGTATATTGACAATGGTCTATTTTAATGCTTAAATAGTACACCATGAGAGGGAATATAGACTTA
>VAPM010108210.1_pt1 | contig 20606 bp, 18 predicted proteins | sample 3395091 | NCBI WGS metagenome assembly VAPM01 (sample SAMN08290445, study PRJNA428436) | hydrothermal vent metagenome | isolation source: Deep-sea hydrothermal vent chimney 3 | place: Pacific Ocean: Juan De Fuca Ridge
TCCAGCTTGTCGGCCTGTTCGCCCAGAAGCCTTGAAGAGGCGGTGACTCTTTCTTCCGCCAGGCCGGACACCGAATTGATTTTGTTGCGGGCCAGATCGGATGCCTCGGCAATTTTTTTCGCCGATTGCAGGGTCGCCTGAGCTATTTTTCGCTGCCGTTCCTCGATAGCCTCGCCCAGTTCCGACAACCGCCCGGTCGCCTTTTCCGAGGCCTTGCCCATATCTTCAATCCGGTGCGCCATGGCATCGACAACCTTACGATTCCGCTGCACCGCAATTTCGGCCTGTTCCTGCCCCTGCGCCAGGGCCTGCGTCGCCACCCCCAAATCACTCGTAGCCTTATCGCCGACGGCAGCCAGATTATCGGCCGTGCGGGTCAGAATTTCCGTTACCTCGCCAATGCCGTTGCTGGCCCCGTCCGAGGCCGAGGCAATGTTGAGTGTCGATTGACGCAAGGCCTCGCGCACGACGTTTACCCTGAGCACGGCGTGACCGGACATTTTCGACAACTGCTCGGACTTGTCGGCGATAGCCTCGCCCGCGGCGCCGACTTTGGCCACCGTATCGTCCGCGACCTCGGCCAGTTCCCGATGGCGCGTCTGGATACTGGCGCCGACCCGTTCGACCTGTTCCATCACCCGGCCCGAAACCAGCGACAGGTCGTGGCTGGTCCGGCGCAGGGTTTCGCCAATGGCGGCGGTTTTGCCGGTCGTGCGGTCGGCGATGTCATTCAGGTCCTGGGCCTGCTGGCGAAACGATTCGCCGCTCGACTGAATATGCAACGACACCCCTTCGGACGTGTTGACCAGTTCCCGCGCCTGTTCACTTAGCGCTTCGCCGATGGCGCTGACTTCACGCGACACCTTGTCCGAGGTCTGGGTCAGCAGCAAACTCTGGCCACTTAAATGACGCTCGACTTCCGCCGTGGTGGCGGTGACGCGAGCGCCGGCCTCGGCCAGTTCGCCGGTCTGACGCTTGAGCGAACCTTCGATTTGCAGGGTCTGTTCGGCGACCCTGTCGGAACGTCGGGTCAGGTCCTTGGCATAGCCGTCGAGCAATTCAGCGCCGCCGTGGACCCTGGCGGCGGCCTCTTTCGAGGCCTGCAACAGCTCGCCCAGGCGATGATCGAGGTTTTCCCCGACGCGGTCGGCTTCACCCAGGGTGTCAATGGACAGGTCGCGCAAATCTTCTATCCGTTCGCGGAACGCATCCGCCGCCGCGCGGGCCGAGGCCGAGACATCCTGCGATGTCTTGCTAAGTTCCTCGTTACGCCGGCGCAGGGTTTCGCTCATCTCTTCGGCCCGCGCTGCGGTGCGGTCCGAAGAGGCTACCAACTGATGGGCGTTTCGATACAGAACATTACCGGTGGCGCTGGCCCGGTCGGCGGCTTTTTCGGAAACCGCGTGCAGGTCTTCGGCCTGCCGGCCAAGCGAGTCGGCGATAGCCTGGGCCCGCAAATCGGCGTCTTGCGATACTTTCGACAAGGTCAACGTGCGCTGCCTGACCTGTTCCACAACCTTTTCCGCCCGGCTGGCCGCTTCATCGGAGGCCCGTGACAGGTCCCGGGCCTGACGGCGCATCAGTTCGGTTATTTCCCGTACCCGGTTGTGCGAACTTTCCGATGGATAGGTCAACCGGCTTAGCTGCCAGCGCAGGGCCTCGGTATCATGGCGCAGGGCGCGGCCACGTTCGAAAAAGGCGATTACCATCCACAGCAAGGCAAGCGGCGTCAGCACCCCGGCCGCCATACCGCCCAGTTCATGGGGCAGCAGTTCGGTCAAATCGGCAAACGGGATCTGATCGTTGATAACGCTTAACGTAAACCACAGCCAGAGGACGCTGGCGATCACCCCGGCGATAGTCGGGAATCGATATCGCAGATACAGCGGCGGCGACCACGGATCGCTATTTAGGGGGTCGCCGTCATTGTCCGACTGGATCGCCGATTCGGGCATGGCGATAGTGATATCGTCGCCAATATCGCCGCCGCCGTCGATTTCACGCGCCGGCGCGTTGCCGTCGTTTTCCTGTTCCGTAATTTTTTCAACCATGTCCCTCACGCCCCTAAAAAAGCACGATACAGGATACACCAACTATATCTTGTCGGTAAACAACGGATAACTACGAAATGTTGTGGATAAGTTAAAACAGGTGCTGCCCGCCGGTAACCCACACCTCGCTGCCGGTGACATAGCTGGATTCATCGGAACACAGGTAATACACCGTCTTCGCCACATCATGCGGCGAGCCCATGCGTTCCAGCGGGATACGCGGGATCAAGGCCTCGTATTCCGGCTGGATCATGTCGGTCTCGATCTCGCCCGGTGCGACGGCGTTGACCCTGACACCCAGCGCCGCGAATTCGTTGGCCAGTTCCCTGGTCAGGGCCGACAGGGCGGCCTTGGAAATGGAATATGCCGAGCCCGCAAAGGGGTGGATTTTGTGGCCGGCTATGGAGGTAATATTGACAATTGCCCCCTTGCCCTGGTGCAGCGGCCCGGCAAACCCGCGGGCCAGCTTAAGGCCGGCGAAGAAATTAATTTCGAAGACATTCCGCCAAGCCCCCAGATCCCCGTTCAGGCAGCCCAGTCTTTCCTTGAACGGCGCCTTTGGCGACATCCCGGCGTTGTTGACCAGGGCGTGCAGGGGCCGCCCGGCAAGCGCTTCGGTCGCCTTGGCGATAAAGTTTTGCAGGCTCGCATCATCGCCCAGATCGGTCGGAATGTGGTTGGTCCAGTTTTTATCGCGCAAGCACTCGGCGGGGGTGTCTTCGCGCGAACAAGTGATAATCCGCCAACCCCGTTCCAGGAAACAGAGCGCGATGGCGTGCCCTATGCCACGACTGGCGCCGGTCACGATAACGGTTTTTCTTTCGGCCTTTTCGGAATCTGTCATGCCGGTGACGTTAGGCCATTTTCACGCAGGTTTCCAGATACGCTTTCGCTGGCGATAATACCAAGGATCACTGATAAAGACTCATTGGTATTAGTGAGCCAGCAGCACCGGAATTTGCGCATTGCCCAGAATATGCCGGGTAACGCCGCCCAGAATTAATTGCCGCATGCGGGAATGGGTGTAGGCCCCCATGACCAGCATATCGGCGCCGATGGACTTGCATTCTTCCAGCAACGCCGCGCCGATCTGGCCGCCCGAGGCGGTCAAGGACTTGGTTTGCGCCTCGACCCCGTGCCAGGCGAAATAGGTCGCCAAATCAGCCGCCGGATTGGCCGGCGTCTTGTCGCTGTCGACGGTCAACACCACCACCCCGCCCGAACGGGTGATCAGCGGCATCGCCGCGGCGACGGCGCGCGACGCTTCGACGCTGCCGTTCCAGGAAACCGCCACCTTGCGCCCGACACCCCCATTCAGGGCCGGAAACGATGGCGGCGCGATAATCACCGGCCTACCGGTTTCAAAAAGCGCGGCGTTGATGGTCATCATCGAAAGGGCCTGGCTGTCTCCGGTCGGCCTGGCCGTAACGATCAGGTCGGCCAGACGCCCCTTCAGGGCGACCATTTCATCTTCACGGCCAGTCACCCGTTGCAGCGCGGCACTGGGGCCGCCATCGGGGGTCGGGCCATCGACAGCCTTGATTGCGTAAAGGGCACAGGCGTCATCGAAGGCGGCCTTGGCGCGGGCGGCCCGTTCCTCTGCCTCCTTTTCCGACAATTGCAGCATTTCCTCGATAATCGCCGCCGACATGCCTTCACCCAGCAACGGCACCGCGTCCTGGGGGTCGGAACTAACGTTCAGGACATCCACATGGGCGCCCAGGTTATGGCCGAGCGTGAAGGCGACATCCAGCGCCGGATTTGCTTCCTTGCTTCCATTATGGGGGATCAGAATCGTTTTGATTGACATTGTCATCTCCTGTCAGGTGTTACGAGTGATCGATTGATAGAATTCATCATTTGGCGGCCATGCGCCAGAGTTTCCTGGCGGTCGCCCGAACTGTCGAGACGCGGCCAGTCAATGCGTCCCAGATCATAGCCCAACTGCCGGGCGACAACTTCCCTATCGGCATCCGACGCATCGTCCCGTCTGGCGGCGACCCGTTCGGCCATGACCTCGGGCGGCGCTTCAAGCCAGATACCGTGAAATGGAACTTTCAGTTCAGTAGCCAGCGCCGCGATCGCCCGGCGTTCTTCGGGGGCGGCGAAAACCGCATCGGCCACCACCGAATGCCCGGCCAGAAGCGCCGTCCTGGCTTCCCGGTAAACGGCGCGGTAGGTCCGTGCCGTCATTTCCGCGCCGTAACCTTCAGGGCCCAGACGGCTTGACAGATCGACCCCTGCCAGTTTTTTTCGGACCACATCGGATCTGGATATACGCGCCCCCGGAGCGGCCCCGAACCCGGGCGCCAGTTCCCTGGCCAGGCAGGATTTACCGCTGCCCGACAATCCGCCGATGGCGATCAGCATGGGCGGCGGCGGGCGCAGGTAGTCGATCGCCCGGTTCAGGTAGGCGCGGGCCTCGGCCAACCTGGCGTCATCCGGCGCCGTCTGGAAAGCCGCCGCCCCGACATGGCCGCGAATGGCCGCCCGCATGCACTGGTAAAGCGGCAGACAAGCCAGTCCGGCGGTATCGTCGGTTATGTCCAGATAGCGGTTCAGTACATGGTTGCCAAGCCCGCGCATGCCCCGGTAATCCAGATCCATCAGCAGGAACGCCAGATCGTAGAGCACATCGATTTCCGAAAACAGCGGGTTAAATTCGATGGCGTCGAACAACGTGGGATGACCGTCGTAAAGAAAAATATTGCGCAAATGCAAATCACCATGACAGTGCCGGATATCGCCCGCCGCCTGACGCCGCGACGCCAGTTCGCCGCAGCGGCCCCGTATCGCCGCATTTTCCGCGGCTATCAACGACGCCACCCGGTGGTCATCGAACACGCCGCCGCCGAATTCGGCGAAGGCCGCCGCGTCGCTGGCCACCGTCTGCGCCAGGACGTGGCGAAAATTAATCTCCGGTCGGGGTTCGGCGCGGTTATGGAAATGCGCGATAACCTCGGCCAAACGGCCCATCAGGCGACGGTTCAACTTGCCGTCCCGGGCCATTCGGTCGAACAGGGTATCCTGATCGAAACGGGCCATCTCGACCAGCCAATCCACGGCCTCGCCTTCACCGCCGAGTTCCAGGCCGCCGCCTTTCGAGCGGGTCACGGCGATAACGCCCTTGTACAGATGCGGCGCGGTGCGGCGGTTAACGGCGACTTCGGCCCGACAGTAATGCCGTCGCAATTCTGGAGTAGAGAAATCGACGTAGGGATATTTGATCGCCCGTTTCAGCTTCAACACCCTTTCACCAATCAGGAACAGCACCGAAATATGGGTTTCTATTTTCTCGACCGCGACCGTTCCGTCGCCATGGCTTTCAGGCCGGGACAGAAAATCGATGACCCGCGATTGATCGGTATCCATCGTCATATGATTATTCTAACCGAGGCCGGTTTTTCGAACCATGCGCCAGATCAAATTGCCGTATCTGAAATAGCGCCCTACAATGCTGCCATGAACAAGGCATTCACCAAGGAACACGACGGCGAAGACGAAGACCCGCCGGATGCCCCCGAAGTCCTGCCGCCGGGGCAGAAAAACTACATCACGCCGGAAGGGCTGGAGCGGCTGCACGACGAGTTGAACCAGTTACGACGAATCGAACGACCGCAGGTGGTCGAAACCGTTTCATGGGCGGCGGGCAACGGGGATCGCTCGGAAAACGGCGATTATATCTATGGCAAGAAACGGCTGCGCGAGATTGACCGCCGCCTTAGATTCCTGATTAAACGCATCGAAATCGCCGCAGTGGTGCGGCAAACCCAACAGAAAAACCGCGATCAGGTATTCTTCGGGGCGACGGTGACCTACGCCAATGACCGGGGCGATGAAAAAACCGTGCGCATCGTAGGTGTCGACGAGGCCCGCCTGGAACACGGCGAAGTAAGCTGGGTTTCTCCCATCGCACGGGCGTTGATGAAAGCCCGGAAAGGCGACCAGGTCAAACTGCAAACGCCGGGCGGCATGGTCGAAGTCGAGGTCATGGCGATTTCCTACGAGGGCAATCCGGTTACCTGAAAACGCTGATTTCATAACAGATTGCCGCGCTGTCGGGGTAGACGTCGGGCTTGCAGGTACGCACCGTGGCGCCGATCACGCCATCCTTGGCGAGGCAGATTTCGGCGATGTCCTCGCACAGGCGTTCCTGTAAATTATAGTGGCCACCCGATACCAGCTTGAACACCTCGGCGCGGATATAGTCGTAATCGACGACGTTGTTGATATCGTCGTTGATGTGCGACTGGCCGGGGTTCAGGTCCAGTTCCACGTCTATAGTCACCTGTTGTTTTCGGCCCTGTTCGAAATCATGAATACCGATTTCGGCATCCACGGTGAACTGAATCAACTGTATTTTACGATGCCGGACGTTGAATTTGGAATTAAGCGACTCGTTCATTTATCCGCTTCCAGAAAGGCCACGTCTCGCGGCAATTGCAGCAACGTCTGGCCGCCATCGATGGTCAAAACCTGACCAGTCGAATATGTACTGCCGGCGATAAACAATGCGCCGCGCACGATATCATCCGCCGTGCAGCCGATGTTCAAGGGGTTTATGGCATGGGCGGCGGCGAAATTTTGCTCCGATTGAGCGCCGCTGACAAGAGTGATCCCGGGCGCTATGCCGCAGACCCGGACCAGCGGCGCAAAACCCATGGCCAGCATCTTTGTCGCCGCCAGCAAGCCGGCCTTGGCCACCGTATACGAGAAGTAATCGGGATTGAGGGCAAACACCTTGTTATCAAGCATGTTGATGATACAGCCGGGGCTTTTTCGCGCCCTGGCGTATTTAAAAAATTCCTCGGCGATGATAACCGGCGCGTGCAGGTTCAAGTCCAGCGACGCCCGCCAGATATCGCCGTCATGATCGCCCGGAAAATCATATTCGAAGACCGAGGCGTTATTGATAACGCAATCAAGCCGCCCCTGCGAAACGCACTGGGCGACCAGATCACGGGCGCCATCGGCGGCGGCCAGGTCCGCCTGAACAAGGGAGATGTCGCCCTGCAGTGAGCGGGCGTTATCTAGGAGCGTGCGGGCGTTACCGAGCGAAGTGTTGTAATGGGCGAAAACGCGCCATCCCCGCCCGGCGAAGCCCATCGCCAATTCCCGGCCAAGCCGCCGCGCCGCGCCGGTAATCAATACGGATTTCATCGCCCATCATAGGCTCATTTCCCGCCCGTCGTCACGCAACACAACATAAACCGCCGGAATCACCAGCAGGGTCAGCAGCGTCGATGAAGCCAGACCAAAGACCAGTGAAATCGCCAGCCCCTGAAAGATCGGATCGACCAGAATAAAGGCGCCGCCAATCATCGCCGCCAGGGCGGTCAGCAGGATTGGCTTGAAACGAATCGCCCCGGCTTCCAGCAGCACGTCGCGCAGGGATTCGCCGGCGCCCTGCCGGTTGCGGATGAAATCGACCAGCAGGATTGAATTGCGGACGATGATCCCGGCCAGCGCTATAAAACCGATCATAGAGGTAGCGCTGAACGGGGCGTTGAACAGCCAGTGGCCGAACATGATGCCGATCAGGGTCAACGGCACCGGCGTCAATATGACAAGCGGCAGTTTGAAGCTGCCGAACTGGCCGACCACCAGCAGGTAGATACCGATCAGCGCGAAAATGAAAGCCAGCCCCATATCGCGGAAGGTGACATAAGTGACTTCCCATTCACCATCCCACATCAGGGTCAGGGTGCTTTCGTCCTTGGGTTGGCCGTGATAGGAAATGGCCGGCGGGGCGACGCCCTGCCAGTCGATTTCCTTGAGTTTTTTCTCGACCGCCATCATGCCGTAGATCGGCGCTTCGAAGCGACCGGCCAGTTCTCCGGTGACCAGCTCTGCGAATTGGCCGTTATGGCGAAACAACGGGTACGAGGCGCGTTCAAATTTCAGGCGCACCACATCGCCCAATTCGACCACGGCGCCACTATCGGCGGCCTCGCCGGGCGCCGGCAGCGGTGTTGAGAGCAGGCTTTCGCTTATGCTGCGCGCGCTTTTCGGCAACCGGATGGCGATTTCAATGGGATCGATGCCCGAACCGCGCTGCGAATAGCCGACGGCGACGCCGCCGATCAGGGCGTCTATGGTGTCGTAAATGGCCTGTTCCTGAACACCGTAATATTCCATATTTTCCTGATCGATCTCGATCCGCAGGCGTTGTGGCGGCTGGCCCAGGGAATCATCGACATCGACGACAAAATCGACACTTTCAAACGCGCTGCGGATTTTTCTCGCCGCCGCGCGCCGGCTTTTCTGATCGGGCCCGAAGACTTCGGCCATCAGGGTGCTAAGCACCGGCGGTCCGGGTGGCACCTCGACAACCTTGATCGAAGTGCCCTGCGGGGCCGCCAAATCGGCCAGCAAACGGCGTACCTGCAAGGCAATTTCATGGCTCTGCCGGTCGCGGTCACCCTTCGGTTGCAGGTTGACTTGCAGGTCGCCCTGCCAGGGTTCATTGCGTAAATAATAATGCCGGACCAGGCCATTGAAGTTGAATGGCATGGCGGTCCCGGCATAGACCTGAATATTGGTGATTTCGGGAATATCACGCAGCCTGCGGGCGGCATTTATCAGCAACCGTTCGGTAGTTTCCAGCGCCTCGCCTTCCGGCAGGTCGACGACGACCTGCAGTTCCGACTTGTTATCGAACGGCAGCAGCTTGACGGTGACACTGTTGTTCGCGAACATGCCCATGACCCCGACCGTCGCCAGGCCGACTACGGCGAGGAATATTTTCGAGCGCATACGGCCCTTGAGCAGCGGTCGGGCCAAGGCCAGATAAGCCCGGCCGAGAATGCCGCCGCCTTCTTCGTGATTACCGCCAAAACTGACATTGGCGCCTTTTTTCCGGCCACCGAAGGTAATGTTGTAAAGCAGCCAGGGCGTTACCATCATGGCGATGAAAAACGAAAATACCATGGCCGCCGAGGCATTCGCCGGGATGGGACTCATGTAAGGCCCCATCAAACCGGACACGAACATCATCGGCAACAGGGCGGCGACGATGGTCAGGGTCGCGATGATAGTCGGATTGCCGACTTCGGCGACCGCTTCTATGGTCGATTCAAGGGGCCTGGCCGATCCGCCCTTGCGCCAGTGACGGACAATATTTTCGACAACCACGATGGCGTCATCGACCAGGATGCCGATAGAAAAAATAAGCGCGAACAGGCTGACCCGGTTAAGGGTGAAGCCCATCATCCAGGACGCGAACAGGGTCAGCAAAATGGTTGTCGGCACCACCACCATGACCACGATCCCCTCGCGCCAGCCCAGCGCGATGGTTATCAGCAGGACGATTGAAATGGTCGCCAATCCCAGATGAAACAGCAATTCGTTGGATTTCTCCAGTGCCGTTTCGCCATAGTTGCGGGTAACCGATACATCCAAACCCGGCGGCACCAGCCCGCCTTCGGCAGTTTTCAGCCGTTCCATGATCTGATCGGCGACCAGGACGGCATTGGCCCCCTTGCGCTTGGCCAGCGCCAGGGTGACGGCGGGCAGCGGATCCATATTGCCGCTTGCGTCTTTTTCCATGTACCAGACCCGATTTTCGGCAAGCCCGGAACCGACGATTACCCGGGCCACATCCTTGACATAAACCGGGCGTCCGTCCCGGGTTGTAATCAGCAACATGCCGATATCGGAAACACCTTCAAGCGATTGACCGGCCACCACCGGCAACGACTTGCCGCCATTCCGCACGTTACCTATCAGGAATGATCTGTTGGCGTTCTTGACCTTTGCAACCAGTTGATTGAGCGTCACGCCATAGAGCGACAGGCGCTCCGGGTCCGGTTCGACCCTGATTTCGGCCGGTCTGCCGCCGACCATGAAGGTCAGGCCCACGTCCTTGACCTTAACCAGTTCGAACAGCAATTCCTTGGCCACTTTGTATATGCCGGTATCGTTCCAGCGGTCCGCAACATCGGCCTTGGGTTTCAATGTCAGGGTGACGATGGGGACATCGTTGATACCCCGCCCAATAATCAGCGGCTCCGGAATACCGATCGGCAGACGATTCAGATTGGCCCGGATCTGGTCGTGAACGCGAACGATGGCGACATCTTCCGACGTTCCCACATTGAACCGGGCGGTGACCACCACCCGGTCGTCCTGGCTTAGCGAATAGACATGCTCGACCTCGTCGATGCCCTTGATAATTTCTTCCAGCGGTTCGGTCACCAGTTCGACCCCGTCGGTCGCCTTGAAACCATTGGTCAGAACCATGATATCGACCACCGGCACGCTGATCTGGGGTTCTTCCTCGCGCGGCAAGGCAATCAGCGCGGCCAGGCCGACGGCGATGGCGGCCAGCAGCAGCAAGGGCGTCAGCGGCGATTGAATAAACGCCTTGGTCAGCGCCCCGGAAATACCAATTTTACTTGGCATCGGCATCGACCAGTACGTCGCCGGGAACAAGGCCGGACAGAATTTCCGTGCCGTCGGCCCTTGCCTGGCCGGGCTGGACGACAATTTCGCCGTCGTCTTTCAGGCGCACGAAAGTCAGGCCGAAACGTTGCGACATATAGTTGTTTGGAATAATAATAGTCTGCCGTTTGCCGGTGCTGATGTAAACGCCGACCCGTTCGCCGACGAAGAAATCACCAAGCCCGTCGACGGTTATATCGGCGACCACCCGGCCCTGCTGCAATTTCGGGTAAACCTGGGCGATGATACCGGATTTTGCGATCTTGCCATTACTGCTAAGTCCCCGTTCCCCGATTTGCACGGTATCGCCGACGCGCAGGTATCTGGCGTGGCGCTCGGGTAACATCATGCGCAGGATATATCCCTTGGCGGCGATTGTCGCGACTGTCTCTCCGGGCAGCAATACGGCCCCTTCCGTGACATAAACCCTGGTCACCCGGCCATCCGCCGGAGCCCGCACGACGCCTTCACCCTGTTGTTCTGAAATTACCGAAAGATCGGCGCTGAGCGCACTGTATTCACGATCGATAACATCCAGCGCCGTTTTCGCCTCGTCCAACCGTTTCTGGGGAATTGTCCCGCTCTGGAACAACTTCCGAGCCCGGATCATATCCGTGCGGGCAAGGTTGCGCCGTGACGCAACCGATTGAATACGCGCTTTCAGGGCGTCCATTCGCAACTTAAGTTTGGTGTCGACGACGGTCGCTATGGGCTGCCCCTTGCTGACCCGCGACCCCTCGTCGACAGACAGTTTTCTCAATGTTCCGCCAATTCTGGCCCGGGCGCTGATGACATCGACGGTCTCGACGGTGGCGAAAACAGCCTTCATGTCATCGACCACCGAATAGGCCACCGTAAAATCAGCCCCGGCAAACGACGGCCCATTCAGGCCCATGGTCAGCAGCGGCGGCAAAATGAACAATCGTAAAAGCAAAACAAGGCGCATTATGATGTTCCATCCTGACAGAAAATGAGGTTGACAACCTATATATTAGTGATTACTAATTTAGCAAGTTCTAATTTCTATCATACCTGAAAATTATCAAAGGAATATCGCATGTCCATCGACCGTATGGTTCTCGCTTTCGCCGGTGTCTTCATTCTGGTCAGCGTCGCCCTGTCGCAGGTACACAGCATTTACTGGCTGTGGGTCACCGCCTTCGTCGGCGCCAATCTGGCCCAGGCCGCCTTCACCGGTTTCTGCCCGCTGGCGATTGCCTTGAAAAAACTCGGCGCCGCACCCGGGAAAGCCTTTAATTAAGGCCGGAACGTCTTTCCACGACGCCTTCCGGGTCCTGATGTATCAGGACTTCGGCGTTGGGAAAGGCGTCTTCAATCTTATACATCACCCTTTCGGCTATGTCGTGGGCATCGTGTAATCTGATCTCCGGGTCCAGTTCCAGGTGCAACTGGATAAAGACATCCTGACCGGATGACCGGGTCCTTAGATCGTGCATACCCAGAACCCCCGGCTCGGATTGCGCCAGCACCGTTATTTGCTCGCGCTCGGCGGCAGGAAGTTCCCGGTCCATCAACAGATTCAACGATTTTTTGCCGATATCCCAAGCACCCCGGAAAATATAGGCCGAGATACCGATGGCGAACAGCGGGTCGGCCAGCAACCAGCCGAAACGGGAGCCCACAAACAAGGAAGTGATAACGCTGAGATTGACCAGAATATCCATGCGGTAATGCATGGAATCCGCCGATATGGCCAGCGATCCGCTTTTATGGACGACATATTTTTGGAACGCCACCAGCACCAGTGTCAGGACAATCGACACCACCATGACGGCATAGCCGATATCGGTATTGCCTATATGCTGCGGACTGAATATCCGCTGACCGGCCTCAATCAACAGGAACATCGCCGAGCCGCAGATGAAGGCGGCCTGCATCAGGCCGGCCAGCGGTTCCGCCTTGCCATGACCGAAACGATGGTCTTCATCGGCCGGTTGCAGGGCCTGGCGAACCGCCACCAGGTTAATAAGCGAAGCACCGATATCGAGCATCGAATCGATCAGCGTGGACAGCAGGCTGACCGATTCGGTACTTACCCAGGCGGCGAACTTAAGCACGACCAGACTGGCGGCCATGCCCACTGCGGCATAGGTCGCGGTCTTCATCAATCCGGCGTTTTCGTTCAGGCTCATATCAGGGAAACAGGTGTTCGGTCGTCCAACCGGTGTCGGAGCGACGGTAAACCAGGCGTTCGTGCAATCGAAAGGGGCGATCCGACCAGAATTCAATTTCCGCCGGGCGGAGCGTGAAACCGGACCAGAAATCGGGTCTTGGAATATGGCCGACGGCAAATTTGGCGGTAAATTCGGCGACCCGTTTTTCCAGATCGAAGCGACCGGCAAGCGAATGCGACTGTTTCGACGCCCAGGCCCCAATCCTGCTGGCCCGGGGCCGCGAGGCGAAATAGGCGTCGGCCTCGGCGTCCTCGACCGGGTTTATTTCACCGACCACCCGGACTTGCCGTTTCAATGATTTCCAATGGAAACACAGCGCCGCATTAGGGTTTTCAGTTAATTCACGGGCCTTGCGGCTGCCCAGATTGGTGTAGAATGTGAAGCCCCGTTGATCGACGCCCTTGAGCAGCACCATGCGGGCCGAAGGCATGCCATCGGCGTTCGCCGTCGCCAGGGACATGGCGTTGGCGTCGTTGGGCTCGGACTTTTCGGCCTCGGCCAGCCATTCCGTGAAAAGCGTGATCGGGTCGTCTTGGGTGACAGTCATGGTGTCGGTGCTTTATGATTGGCGATTGATTCTTAGCCACAGGATATCCTTACCAACCGTTAGCACATCGGGGCCAAGAGCCCAATCGGGAATGACTAAAAAAACTTTTTCCGCCATCTTCGCCGCGAGCCTTTTTCTGGCCGCCTGTTCGGCAACCGACCAGGACGCCAACCGGAAGATCGGCGCCACTGCCGGTACCGTTATCGGCGCCGTTATCGGATCAAAAGTCGGCGGTTCGTTCAATGACGGCGGCGGCAAAATCATGGGCGCCAGCCTGGGCGCCATCTTCGGTTCGCTGATCGGCAAAGAAATCGCCAAAACCATGAGTGACACAGATATGGAACGCGCCGATACGACGGCCCAGGACACCATGGAAACGGCAAACACCGGTCAAACCGTGCAGTGGAGCAACCCGGATTCAGGGAATTCCGGGACCTACAAACCAACCGGCGACGCCCGTCTGGTCGATGGCAAGGATTGCCGCGACTTCGACTCTAGCATTATTATCGACGGCAAAGAACAAACAGCCATCGGTCGCGCCTGCCGCCAGCCCGATGGATCGTGGAAAATTGTGCAATGAAAGATCCTTATGACATCCTTGGCGTGCCGCGCAACGCCAGCGCCGAAGTAATCAAGAAAACCTATCGGCAACTAGCCCGCAAGCTGCATCCCGACAGCGCCGGCGACAAACCCGGCGCCGAAGACCGTTTCAAGGACCTGTCGGCGGCCTATGAATTGCTGTCGGATTCAAAAAAACGGGCCAGCTATGATCGCGGCGAAATTGACGCCAACGGCAACCCGACCGGGCGCGGCGCCCCCTTCGGCGGCGGTCGGGCGCGCCCGACCGGACGCAGCCCGTTCGATGATTTTTTCAGGCAGCACAGCGGTCGGGCCAACGCCAACATAATAATCGACGGCGCCGATGTTTCCTATTCCCTGAAAGTACCCTTCGCCGAGGCCGTTACCGGAGCCAACAAGCATGTCAGCATAGCCAACGGCAAACACCTGGCCGTGACCATTCCGGCAGGGGTCAGAAGCGGACAGGTCCTGCGCCTCAAGGGTCAGGGCATGGGCGGCCTGGGTGGCGGGGCCAACGGCGACGCCCACGTCGAAATCGTGGTCCAGCCCGATGCCCTGTTCCGCCGCGAGGGGATGAATATCCTGATGGATTGCCCGATCACCCTGGCCGAAGCCGTCCTTGGCGCCCGCGTCAAAGTGCCGACGGTGTACGGACCGGTGACCGTTACCGTGCCGGCCGGTTCGAACACCGGCACCACCCTGCGCCTGAAAGGCAAGGGCGTGGCCGGCGCCGGGACTAAAACCGGCGGCGACCAACTGGTCAGCCTGAAGGTGGTGCTGCCGAAGAAACCGGATGACGAATTAACGAAATTCGTCAAGAAATGGGCCAAAAACAATGACTACGATGTTCGCTCGGACGGCGTCTTCGGCAAGTGGAGCATCAACAAAGCCGCCGCCGATTAGGGCATTTACGATTGTTTCATGGAGACGAAACGTCCGGCCAGAAAATCGATAAAGGCGCGGACCTTGGCGGACAGGTATCTGGAATCCGCGTAGACGGCGTAGATCGACAGATCGGTCATCTCAAAATCCTGCAAAACCGCTTGCAAACGACCGGCTCGCAGGTCCTCGTCGACGATGAAAGCGGGCCCCATGAACAGTCCCAGACCACCCAGCGCCACGGCCCGCAAGGCATCGCCGTTATTGGTCCGGAAGGTACCCGATATTTTTACCGCAATCGGGCCGTTTGGCCCCAGAAAGTGCCATTCTTCCGTTTTCAGCAGGTAGCTGTAGATAAGGCAGTTGTGATCTTTCAGATCGCCCGGCACAAGCGGCGGCGGCTGGCGGCGCCAATAGCCGGGCGTGGCGCAGACGACCGGGCGCAGCGGCGCCAACTTGCGCGCCACCAGGCTTGAATCGGGCAGCCGGGCGATCCGGATCGCGACGTCGTAACCTTCTTCAACCAGATCGACTAGGCGGTCGTTGAGATCCATGTCCACTTTAAGACCCGGATAAAGCGCCATGAAAGAAGGAATCGCCGGCGCCATGTGAAGTATGCCGAAAGACATCGGGGCGCTGACCTTGAGGGTGCCGTGCGGTTCTGCCTGCTGACTGGTCACCAGTCGTTCCGCCTCTTCGGCCTCGGCGACGATGCCCGCCGCCCGCTCGTAGAAGGCCGCTCCGACTTCGGTTAAGCTCAATCGCCGCGTTGTCCGGTTGAGCAAACGCACCCCAAGGCGGGCTTCAAGGCCGGAAATCTGCTTGCTGACGGTCGATTTGGATAACCCCAGCTCCGCCGCCGCCGCCGAAAAGCTGCCAGCTTCGACCACCTTGGCATAGACCGAAAAGCCGGTCAGATCGACCATTGTCAACTCCACACTGTTTCCTACAAGAAACAATGATATTCTTTTTTAGTGGATTATCAATATTCTTACGACATTGTATCCTTCCCCGATTAACCCATCGTACATACAGGAGATACCTAAATATGGCCGAACCAATCATCGCCCAGAAAAGCCCCATTGAAGTCGAACTGGAAGCCGGCAAAACCTACTACTGGTGTAGTTGCGGGATGAGCCAGAAACAGCCATTTTGCGATGGCAGCCACAAGGATACCGAGTTCACGCCGGTCGAATTCACGCCGGAAGAATCCAAAACGGCCTATCTGTGCGCCTGCAAACGCAACGATGGCACACCGTTTTGCAACGGCGCCCACAAGGACCTTTAAACGTGGAACCGCTCGACAGATAGCAATCTGGCCCGAGCCATTCTGTTACGGGGCTGTCCGGGATTTATCCGGGGCGGCCCCTTGTGCCATCGGCAATCTATGATTTTACCCTCTCGATCAGATGCCCGCTTTATTCATGGCGGGGCTTTCGTGTACCATGCCGGCGCGTAACCGTTCGAATCTGCCTGGGTTCAAATCAAAGAGGGATCAATGTCTTCAAGCAATCAGTTGATGAAGGGGAAAAAAGGACTGGTCATGGGCGTCGCCAATGACCATTCCATAGCATGGGGCATCGCCCGTACGCTGCGCGCCAACGGCGCCGACCTGGCCTTTACCTATCAGGGCGACGTGTTGAAAAAGCGGGTCGGGCCGCTGGCCGAGAAGGTCGGTTCCGACATCCTTCTGGAATGCGACGTCACCGATATGGCCAGCATTGACGGTGTCTTCGGCGAGATCGAAAAACACTGGGGCAAACTTGATTTCCTGGTCCACGCCATCGCCTATTCCGACAAGGAAGAGCTGAAAGGCCGCTACATCGAGACCAGCCGCGAGAATTTCAACCGTTCCATGGATGTCTCGTGTTATTCCCTGACCGCCGTCTGCCAGCGCGCCGAACCGTTGATGTCCGACGGCGGATCGATCATCACGCTGACCTATTACGGCGCCGAACGGGTAATTCCGCATTACAACGTGATGGGCGTGGCCAAGGCCGCCCTGGAAGCCAGCGTCCGTTATCTGGCCGAAGATCTGGGACGGCGCAACATCCGGATCAACGCCCTGTCCGCCGGCCCCATGAAAACCCTGGCGGCATCGGGCATTGGCGACTTTCGCTATATCCTGAAATGGAACGAATACAATTCACCGCTTCGGCGCAACGTTACGCTGGACGATGTCGGCGGCGCCGGCATGTACCTGCTAAGCGACCTGTCGAGCGGCGTTACCGGCGAAACCCATCATGTCGATTGCGGCTATCATATAGTTGGCATGAAGGCGGTCGACGCGCCGGATATAACGACATCCTGAAGCAACCGGCCATTCCCGAGGGCGAACAAGCCGCCCTAACTTATTGAAATCGATCAAACTTTCTGCTATCAAATAATACTTCCCGATAGCTTTCTGATCTAAGGAATTCAAATGTCCGGAAATACCATGGGGCAGTTGTTCCGAGTAACCAGCTTCGGCGAGAGTCACGGGCCGGCCATCGGTTGCGTCATTGATGGTGCACCGCCGCGCATTCCCCTGAGCGAAGACGACATCCAGCCCTTTGTCGACAAGCGTCGCACCGGGCAATCGAAATACACCTCTGCCCGCCAGGAACCGGATAAAGTGAAAATTCTGTCCGGCGTATTCGAAGGCCAGACGACCGGCACACCGATTGGACTGATGATTGTCAATGAAGACGCCAGGTCCGGAGATTATAGCGACATCAAGGACAAGTTCCGTCCCGGTCACGCCGATTATTCGTATTTTCAAAAATACGGCATCCGCGATTATCGCGGCGGCGGCCGGTCGAGCGCCCGGGAAACCGCGATGCGGGTCGCCGCCGGCGCCGTAGCCCGGAAAGTTCTTGATGAAATTCTCGAAACCCCGGTGAATATTCGCGGTGCGCTGGTCCAGATGGGACCATTGGGAATTGACCGAAATAACTGGGATTGGAACGAAATAGCGGCCAACCCGTTCCGCTGCCCGGACCGGGCCGCCGTGGAATCATGGCAGGCCCATCTTGACATCATCCGTGAACAGGGATCATCGACCGGCGCCGTTGTCGAGGTTATCGCCAGTGGCGTTCCCGCCGGCCTGGGAGAGCCGGTGTTCGACCGCCTTGACGCGGATATCGCCAAGGCGCTGATGAGCATTCCGGCGGTCAAGGGCGTGGAAATCGGGGCCGGGTTCGAAGCCGCCACCCTGACCGGGCCGGAAAACGCCGATCAGATGAGCATCGCCCCGGATGGCAAGGTTATTTTCGCCGGCAACAAGGCGGGCGGCGTGCTGGGTGGCATTTCATCGGGTCAGGACCTGGTCACGCGGTTCGCCGTCAAACCAACCAGCAGCATTTCGATCCCGCAAAAATCCGTCAATACCTGGGGCGAAAACGTCGAAATTGTGACCCATGGCCGACATGACCCGTGCGTCGGCATTCGCGCCGTACCTATCGGCGAGGCGATGATCGCCTGCGTCCTGGCCGATCACCTGCTGCGCCACAAAGGTCAATGCGGCGACTGAACTTTTTTTCCGGATGGAGCCCCTTATGCCACAACCAAATCATATTGTTCGTATTCCGCTGCCCGATGAAGACACCCTTGATGACGGCCTGAAAAAATATTTCGCCAAGTGCCGAAAAGCACTTGGTTTGCTGCCTTATGTGCTGAAATCCTATATGGGCAATCAAAAAAAACTGTCTAACTTTATCTCGTTCTATAACCAGATCATGCTGGATGAGGATGATTGCGGCCTCAGCAAGCTGGAACGGGAAATGATCGCCGTCGTGGTCTCTTCGGCCAACCGCTGCTATTACTGTCTGGTCGCCCACGGTCAGGCGGTGCGCCAGTATTCCGATGACCCGCAACTGGGCGAAATGATGGTCATCAATTACCGTGTCGCCGAACTGGACCGGCGCCAGCGGGCGATGCTCGATTTCGCCTGGAAACTGACCGTCACTCCCCATGATATCCGGGAAGACGACCGCCAGGGTCTGCGCGACGCCGGTTTTTCCGACCAGGATATATTCGATATCTGCGATGTTGTCGGTTTCTTCAACTACACCAATCGCATGGCCCATGGCCTCGACATGATGCCCAATCCGGAATACCACGCGATGAACCGCTAACCGCGTGGCCGTCTCCCGCAAGGAATCAGGCCATTTATTTTAAAAATAGCCTTGTTTCTTCACTCTTTTATTTTTTTCGGCTTCCAGCGTTTCAGCAGCAACGAGTCCGAGACCACCGAGACGCTGCTCATGGCCATGGCCGCGCCGGCGATCACCGGGCTCAACAGGCCGGCGGCAGCCAGCGGAATGCCGATGGTGTTGTAGATAAAGGCCCAGAACAGGTTCTGGCGGATTTTGTAGTGGGTCGCCCGCGATACCGCGATGGCATCGGAAATCAGCATGGTATCGCCGCGCATCAGGGTGATGCCGGCGGTGTGCATGGCGACATCGGTGCCGGTACCCATGGCGATGCCGACATCGGCGGCGGCCAGGGCCGGGGCGTCGTTGACGCCGTCACCGACCATGGCGACAATCTTGCCCTGCCCCTTCAGACGCTCTATTTCCGCCGCCTTATCCTCGGGCAAAACCTCGGCTATCACCCGGTCAACATTGACGGCCTCGGCGACGCCGGCGGCGGTGCGGGCGTTATCACCGGTCAGCATGATCGTCTCGATGCCCTGTTCCTGTAGGTTGCGGACCGCCCGGGCGGCGGTTTCCTTGATCTTGTCGCCGACCGCGATAACACCCAAAAGGCGCTGTTCCGGCGCCGTCTCGGCCACCCACATGACCGTTTTGCCGGTATTCTCGTGGACCTGGACCTGTTCTTCCAGGGCGTCCTGGTCGATCCCGGCGTCGCCCATCAAACGCCGGTTACCGACAATCAGGGTGCGGCCCTCTATTTCCGCTTCCAGGCCGCGGCCCGGATGACTGACGAAGTTGTCCAGCTTGGCCAACTGCATGTCCTTGGCGCGATCAAGAACGGCCATGCCCAGGGGATGTTCACTGCCCTGCTGGGCCGAGGCAGCGAGCCTGATAAACCCGTCACCATCGCCCCCGTCCAGCACGATAACGGCGCTGACCGTCGGCTTGCCTTCGGTCAGGGTGCCGGTCTTGTCGAGCACCACGGTATTGACCTTGTGGGCCAGTTCCAGGGCCTCGGCATCCTTAATCAGGATGCCGTAACGGGCGGCGGTGCCGGTGCCGGCCATGATCGCCGTCGGCGTCGCCAGTCCCAGCGCACACGGGCAGGCGATAACCAGCACGGCCACCGCGTTGATAATCGCCAGCGAGGCCTCAACATCCATGACGAAATACCAGACCAGAAACGAGGAAACGGCGACCAGGACCACGACCGGAACAAATACCGCGGAAATCTTGTCGACCATCCGCTGCACCGGCGCCTTGGTCGCCTGGGCGCTCTGAATCATCGATATAATCCGCGACAGCGCCGATTCGGCGCCGACCGTGGTCGCCCTGATTTTCAGCAGGCCCTCGGCATTAATGGCGCCGCCGGTCACCGTGTCGCCCACGGCCTTGCTAACCGGCATGCTTTCCCCGGTAATCAGCGATTCATCGACCTGCGAAGCGCCCTCGGCGACGATGCCATCGACGGCGATGCGCTCGCCGGGGCGGACAATCACCAGATCACCGCTGGCCACCAGGGCGACCGGCACCTCGACCTCGGCGCCGTCACTGAACACCCTGGCCTTTTCCGGGCGCAGGTTCATCAGCGCCCGGATTGCTTCCGTAGCGCCGCGTTTGGCCCTGGCCTCCATCCATTTACCGAACAGAACCAAGGTTATAACCGCCGCCCCGGCTTCGAAATACAAATGCGGCACGACGCCCGGCGCCGCCATTAACATCAGGTAGATGCTAAGCCCGTATGCCGCCAGCGTGCCCATCACCACCAGCAGGTCCA
>VAPM010015022.1_pt1 | contig 20604 bp, 14 predicted proteins | sample 3395091 | NCBI WGS metagenome assembly VAPM01 (sample SAMN08290445, study PRJNA428436) | hydrothermal vent metagenome | isolation source: Deep-sea hydrothermal vent chimney 3 | place: Pacific Ocean: Juan De Fuca Ridge
GCATGAGTCTGGTCGGGGTTAGGCCACTGCGAGCGGGGTTTTAACATCACAAAAGTATCCGCCACATTGGGTGGCATCGGATCATTGGCGATTTCAGGTGTACCAATTTTTGAAAACACGGTTTGTACTTGAGGAAACGTTTTTACCTGATCTTCCAATAATAATTGCATTGCAACAGCTTGCTCTAAACCGGTTCCCGGAATTCGTATCGCTTGCAATAAAATATCTTCTTCATTTAATTGCGGCACAAATTCAGAACCGAGACTCGAAGCTAACCAAGCGGATAAAATTACTAATAACAATGCGCCCGATAATACCCAAGCTTGTAATTTAATAGCATTGTTCAGTAATGGTTTATATAATGATTTTGAAGCAACAATAATTCGACTTTCTTTTTCACTAACCTCACCCGTCATAAAAACGGCAACGGCTGCGGGAACTAACGTTAACGAAAATAATAAAGCAGCCAATAACGCCATCACCACCGTTGCAGCCATTGGATGAAACATTTTTCCTTCAACTCCCGTTAAAGAAAATAATGGTATATAAACAACCGTAATAATGATCACGCCAAACAAACTAGGACGAATTACTTCATTACTCGCTTCAAATACAATATTTAAGCGATGTTTAATATCCAATTTAGTCGTATTCGCATTTTCGTGTTGTGCTTGAGCAAGTCGGCGAATAGCATTTTCAACAATAATAACCGCACCATCCACAATCAAACCAAAATCCAATGCGCCAAGGCTCATTAGATTTGCTGAAACTCCCGCCTGCACCATGCCTGCAATCGTTGCGAGCATGGCGAGCGGAATAACCGCAGCAGTAATTAACGCCGCACGAATATTACCAAGCAATAATAACAACACCGCAATAACCAGCAATGCACCTTCAATTAGATTTTTTTGTACCGTGGCAATGGCTTTATCAACCAATGTTGTTCTATCGTATACCGCTTCGAGTTTTATTCCATTTGGCATCGAGAGTTTTATTTGTTGAAGTTTTGTCGCAACCGCGCGTGACACTGCACGTGCATTTTCACCAACGAGCATCATAACACTGCCTAAAACAGTTTCTTTACCTTCACGGCTGGCGGCACCGGTTCGTAATTGTTTACCAATGGCAACCTCAGCCACATCGGATATTTTAATCGGCACACCATTTAAATTTTTAATAACCACTTGTTCGATATCGTCAATAGTGTGCAATTGCCCGGGGGAACGAACCAATAGCTGCTGACCATTACGTTCAATATAGCCCGCACCACGATTACTATTGTTATTTTTTAACGCAACAGAAATGTCATTAATAGAAATACTAAAACGCAACATTTGCAGTGGTTTAGGCGTAACGTGATATTGTTTATCATAACCACCAATAGTATTAATCTCTGTTACACCAGTCACTAACGCCAATTGAGGTTTAATAATCCAGTCTTGAATTTCGCGTAATGCGGTTGCATCATAAGCACGACCATTAGCTTGAGTTGCACCGGGCAACGCTTCGATGGTATACATAAAAATTTCACCGAGACCGGTTGAAATTGGCCCCATAACCGGTTCTAAACCAAGTGGTAATTTGCTTTTTATGGCGCTTAATCGCTCATTAATTAAATTACGAGCAAAATACAAATCCGTACCCTCTTCAAAAATCACCGTCACCTGTGATAAACCATAACGCGATAGTGAACGGGTACTTTCTAACTTTGGAATTCCGGCTAATGCCGTTTCTACCGGGAAGGTAATTCGCTGTTCTGTTTCTAATGGAGAATAACCAACGGCTTTAGTATTTATTTGAACTTGTACATTGGTAATATCAGGAACGGCATCTATCGGAAGTTTTTGATAACTCCAAAGACCAACCGCCATCAACACTAAACTCATTGATAACACTAGCCAACGACGCGCAATAGACAGACGCAAAATTGATTCAATCATAATTGTGTCCTCTTAATGGTCGTGTGATGCACCGGATTTTTCAAGATCCGCTTTTAGGAAATAACTATTATGTACAACGTATTGATCACCGCTATTCAGTCCATCAAGCACTTGGCTAAAACTATTATCAGCGATTCCCAGTTTCAACGGTCGAACTTCATAACGTTCACCCACTTGTATAAACACCGCCTGATTTTCTTGAATTGACTGCAACGCCCGGTTATCAACCAGTAACTCGACTTGTTGCTGTTTAACAACTATCTTCCCCTCCAGAAATAATCCCGGAGACCAAAGTCCATCACTGTTATCTAACAGTACACGGGCGAGTTTAAATGGTTGTCCGTTGTTTTCTGCTAACACATGTTTAATTGTTGATACTGCCTTTAGCTCACCGGAAAAAATAAACACTTCCTGCCCTGCTGAAACTTGAGATGTCTGACCGGGAAAAACTTTAAACTCAAGCCACAACTGGTTATAGTTAGCAATAGTGAGAAGCACTTGTTGTTGTGCTAGTTCACCGGGATTACCTTTTCGAGAAATGACCACACCGGATAACGGCGCTGTTAAGTTATAACGTTTCAAACTTTCACTGGATTCAATTTCAGCTAATTTGGTTCCAGCTACAACAGTATCACCAATATTAACCAATACCTTGGTAATCGTTCCGGGAAAGCGCGCACGAATATTGCTGACATTATTCGGATCGGCAACGGCTTTACCATACACCGTGATAGTTTGTTTTATTTTTCCCGAGCCCGCAATCATACTTTTTATTCCAGCTTTTGCAGCAATGTTTTTCGCAATTTTCACCCGACCTTCATAAGACTCAAAAGACCACCGATACTGTTGCTGATTTTTATTTAGAATAACATTGACATCAAATGAATGCGGTTCTTTAACAATTTCAGAATAATAATGATTAGCCGTGATACCCGCTTCATCTTGTTTAAAAAAGCTAACACGTTCAACCTTGCCATCAATACGAACAAGATCAACATTAAGATCAAATTTACCATCCTTAATGGGTTTACCATTTTGTGTTATCCAGGCTTGAAATTTTGATGCGTTCAGTTGTTCTAAAAATACAAGTTCAACACTAATAGCGCCATCCGTTAACAACGTACCACCATGAGCACCTTTTTTTTCATCATTATGATTTTCTGGCTCTGCGGCATGCTCCTCATTTGCGACAGCAAATTTTGAATAAGGAATAGTAACGCCAATCATTGCAAAAATAATGAGGGTTAGTAGAAATAATAAATATCGATTTATAATCATTGTGATAATCCTGGATATTCTGAAAGCGATTCATATTGTGATGCGAGCAATGGTGCTGCGGTTAATTGTTCAATATCGGCACCATAACGTAACGCTGCTGCTGCTGCGTCAATTAATGTGCGTCGTGCAGAGATTAATTCCTGTCGAGCGGTCAAATAATCAATGTAACTATAGCGACCACGTTGATAGGCTTGCTGTGTTTCTTTAAGTGCTTGCTCTAATGCAGGGATAATGCTGTTCTGTAGTTTGCGTAACGTAAAAATTGCCTGCTGTCGATTACTATAAGCATGAAACAATTGAGTGTGTAATTTTAATAACGTGATTTCTTTTTGTGTCGCAACTTCATCTCGCGCCACTGTAGCTGAAGCAATAACACCTTCACTACGGGATGCTGAAAACAATGGCATAGCAAAACCAGCCGTAACCGCTGTATCCATAGTATCCTGAAATTGCCTCAAACCAACAGACCAACGAATATTCGTACTCGCCTGTGTTTTAGCTAAACGCAGCTCAGCATTTCGTAATCGTTGTTCCGAAGCAAAAATTTGAATAGCCGGATTTTGTTTTACCTTATTATATAATTTATTAAACTCAACATCTTCATCAAACTGAAACAAGTTTCCACTCACCGTAGTAAAAGATGGGGTTTGCTCTCCCCATAAAGCAGCCAGTGCCACTTTAAAATAACCAAGCTGTTGTTTTTCTGATGATACCGTTAATCGCGTTTGTCCTGCGGCTGCCTGTGCGCGTTTCACCTCGGCTTCAGGTATTGCGCCAGCTCGAGATCGTTTATTCACTTCGAGTAAGGTATCCTCAGCCAGTTGCGTTGCTTCTTCAGCTAACAACACCCGACTCTGTGCGGCTAATACATCAATATAGCGTCGCGTAACCTCACCAAATAACTCAAGCGCTTGAATCTGGCGCTGCGCTTCAAATTTCGAATTGGCACTCTGCACCACATTAATGCGAGCCTGACGCTTCCCCCCTAATTCAATAACCGACGACAAAGAAACCGTTAATTCGCTGCTATCAAAATTAGTACGGCTACCGGAACCTGAAAAATTTTCGGCTTCTATCGAAAGATCATAAGCAGGATTTAAATTAACCGTTTGGTATTTACCACGAAGTACATCGTGTCGAAATTTAAATATTTTTAAACTCGGATTTTTTCCCAGAGTCTGATTTATCGCTGTCGCAAGTGACAATTCAGATTTTAATACCTCTGCTGTTACTGAAGTACATGGCAACAACAATACAAAACTACAATACAATGTCCAGGATCGATTTAAAAAATAAAACATGAGTATTAATCCTACAAAAAAACGTTATTAAGAAAATTGATTATTTAAACGCTATTAGCAAAAAGCACTAAAAGTTATGCCGACTGTATTAAAAAAACAATCATTGGTCAAAAATGACATTTTTAAAAGCCATTTTTACGCAAGTCGGTGCTTAGCTAATAAAAATAAGATTAAATTTAGGAGGACGTAAAAGTGGTGAATTAAAGTTATCGAATATTGAAAGATCATAGTCAACACTATGTTGCCCTATACTATTTAAAGACGAATTAAAACTGACTGAAGAAAGAGTGAAAAAATGACAACAAAAACAGGAGCTGCAATTACTGCAATCATCAACCAAAAAATTGGATTCATCCATACTGGCTTCATCATTGCTATTTTTAATATCAATGACATTACTGGGGAACCTGTTTTGCTCACTAAATGATGCCGCTAATGGATCAAACGCGTATATATCATCCAACGCTAATGCGGGTAGCCCTGCAATTACCAATATTAATAAATAGTGCAACCAGTTTCGGCGCATCACGATACCTCCAAATCAGCATTTGAGTGTAGCTTATCAGTAAGATTTTTAATAGTTGTTATGTTATATAATCAATTAAAAAGCAAATTTCTGAGTACACCTTTTTTTAAAGCTTTAGTTCTCGGCAAATAAATCATGCTCATTGGCATCGGTTATTTTTACAGTGATTAAATCACCGGGTTTTAGTCTCTCCGATATCGAATTAGTTGAGTCTAATTCATTATTATTTTCAATAAAAACGACACCATCAATTTCAGGTGCATCTGCAACACTTCTTGCAATGATGCTTTTACTACTCACTTCATCAATAATCACTGTTTGGCTCGTGCCTATTTTTTTCTGTAATTTAGCGCTACTGATTTCAGCTTGTAACATCATAAATCGATCTAAGCGTTCACGTTTTATTTCTTCTGGGACAGCAGCATTTATTTCATTTGCTTTGGCGCCATCAACGGCTGAATAACTAAAACAACCAACTCTATCTAGTTGTGCTTCTTGTAAAAACTCAAGTAACTGTTCAAAATCATTTTCCGTTTCCCCCGGAAAACCAACAATAAACGTGCTACGTAAATTAATATCAGGACAAATCGAACGCCACTTTAAAATGCGCTCCAACGTATTTTCACTACTGGCCGGTCGTTTCATGGCTTTTAAAACTGTCGGACTGGCATGTTGAAAAGGAATATCCAAATAAGGTAATAACTTTCCTTCTGCCATTAGCGGTATCACTTTATCAACATGCGGGTAAGGATAAACATAATGTAACCGAACCCAAATACCAAACTGCGCTAACGCTTGAACCAAATCCTGCATTGAGGTTTTTAACGGTTGGCCTTTCCAAAAATCGGCTTTATATTTTACATCTACGCCATAAGCACTGGTATCTTGTGAAATCACCAATAATTCTTTTACTCCGGCATTCGCTAGATTTTCTGCTTCGGTTAAAACCTCTGAAATAGGTCGGCTAACCAAATCGCCCCTAAGTGACGGGATAATGCAAAAGCTACAACGATGATTGCAACCTTCTGATATTTTTAAATAAGCATAATGGTTCGGTGTTAGTTTAATCCCCTGAGGCGGTATTAAACTGACAAACGGATGGTTATCCATTGGTAAATGCTGATGTACTGCCTGCATCACTTCATCTTTGGCATGTGGCCCGGTTACCGCTAATACTTGCGGAAATTTATCTTTGACGATACTACCTTTTGCACCAAGGCAGCCGGTTACAATAACTTTGCCATTTTCAGCTAATGCTTCCCCGATGGTCTCAATCGATTCTTCTACTGCAGCATCAATGAAACCACACGTGTTGATAACAACTAAATCAGCAGATTCATAACTCGGGCTAATAACATAACCTTCGGCTCGTAATTGTGTGATTATTTGTTCAGAATCAACTAATGCTTTAGGACATCCTAAACTAATAAATCCTACTTTTTTGCTATCACTCATCGTTCTTTTAAATCCTATCGATACGATTAAACTTTCATTGAAGTTTAGTATTATCTTTTACAAACACAAATGAAATAATAAACCCAAGTAACGCCATTAGTGTTGACAGTAAAAAGGTGTATTCATTTCCAATATTATCCCAACTCAAGCCGCTAACATAACTTCCCAGAGCGCCCCCAGCACCAAAACTTAAACTACTATACAATGCTTGCCCTTTACCTTGATGCCGTCCAGGAAAATAAATATGGATCAGATGAATTGCAGCAGCATGATAAATCCCAAATGTCGCAGCATGGAATAATTGAATAATAATGATGATATAAAACTGTTCAACATAAGCCGACAATAACGTCCAACGAATAATCGCAATAAATAAACTAAACAACATCAAGTGCCGTAAACTGAATTTTTTAAGCAGCTGGTTCATAAATATAAACACTACCACTTCAGCAGCAACACTTAATGCCCATAAGCCTCCAATGCTCGCCATACTATAGCCATGCTCTGCCATATAAGGTGTATAAAATACATAATATGCGCTATGACTAGCTTGCATTAAGAAACAGCTTAGCAATAATCCAACAACCGCCGGTCGTTTCAAAATGTCGATTAAAGGCTCATGATCTAACGCCAAATGACCAGCAGCCGACTCAGGTACAATTAAACTCATTAACCAGATGCTAATAAATAATACAATCAAAGAATACGGTACAATTGCAACCCCCCATCGTTCAATCGATAAACCAAGCAACCACACAGCAACGATGAATCCAATACTACCCCATAAACGGATACTGCTATATTGATTTACTTTTTTACCCAGATGAGAAAATGTTGTTGCTTCAAATTGCGGTAATGTCGCATTCCAAAAAAAACTGTATACCAACATGACCAAAGCAATCCACCAATAGCTAGTCACAAACAAAATAGCAACAAAGCTGAGGATTGCACATAACGATCCCAATCGCACAATCGCCATACGCTTGCCAGTATGATCGGCTATCCAACCCCAGATATTAGGAGAAACTATTTTGGTCAGCATTAATATCGCGACTAACTCGCCAATTGAACGCGCATCAAGCCCTAAAGAAAATAAATAGGCACTCCAATACGGAAGCATTGCTCCAAGACTGGCGAAATAAAACAAATAAAAACCTGACAGCCTCCAATACGGTACAGCTATAGTTGCACTGTTCACTGTCTAAATTTTACTTTAAGATTTGCCAGCCGGTACAATTGGAGTCTCTGATTTTACATCCATATTTTGTCCCCGGTGACGTAACATATGATCTAAAAGGGTAATCGCTAACATGGCTTCAGCAATCGGTGTCGCACGGATACCAACGCAAGGATCATGACGACCTTTGGTTACAACCTCAATGGCTTCGCCTTGTTTGTTAATACTGCGCCCCGGTAATCGTAGGCTCGATGTTGGTTTTAATGCAATGCTGACAATTATATCCTGTCCTGATGATATGCCGCCCAAAACGCCACCGCTATGATTACTTAAAAACCCATCAACTGTAATCTCATCTCGATGTTCAGTGCCTTTTTGTGTAATGCAATCAAACCCCGCTCCGATTTCAACACCTTTCACCGCATTAATACTCATCATTGCATGAGCAATATCAGCATCCAAACGATCAAATATCGGCTCACCTAATCCTGGAGGTACACCTTTGGCAACAACATTTATTCTGGCTCCAATGGAATTGCCTTCTTTGCGTAAAGCATCCATGTAATTTTCAAGTTCGGTAATTTTATTAGCATCAGGAAAGAAAAATGCGTTTTCTTCAACGTGTGCCCAATCAAAACTATCAAACGTAATTGGCCCTAGTTGCGCCATGTAACCTTGAATTGTTATATTATATCGATCAAATAAATATTTTTTTGCTACGGCTCCAGCAGCGACACGCATTGCAGTTTCTCGAGCAGAAGAACGCCCACCGCCACGATAATCACGCAAACCAAATTTTTGTTGATAAGTATAGTCGGCATGCCCCGGTCGAAACGTATTAGCGATATTAGAGTAATCTTTCGAGCGTTGATCAACATTTTCTATCATTAAAGCAATTGGTGTACCGGTTGTAACACCTTCAAATACGCCAGACAAAATTTTAACCAAATCCGGTTCACGCCGTTGCGTGGTATGTCGAGTCTTACCGGGGCGACGGCGCTCAAGATCAGCTTGCAAATCGTCTTCCGTTAACGTCAATCCCGGTGGACAACCATCGATAGTACAACCAATTGCCAGTCCATGACTTTCACCATAACTTGTAACGGTAAATAACTTACCAATTGTATTTCCAGACATAATTTACTGTTTTTCCGTGACTAATATATGAACAAATCACATATTTTAAAACTCAATCAAGTGTAATATTTGCCTAAAAGGCTAATTAATTCAATAAAATCAAATAATAACCTAGGATGAATCGCTCTAGGCCGATACACTATGTGCTATGTTAAGGATGGTAGATTAGTTATTACGACTTAAAACTAACATGTAACAAGTCATTGATTTTAAAGTGTGTATACACAAAATACAACAAAGGTTTGAAAAAATTGGGAAGCCAAATCAATAAAACAATAACGACTCACAGCCTTGCATTTGCAATTATATTAGTCCTAATGGCCATTTTAACGACGACCGCGCTAAACCGTATCCAACAAGATTTAACTAATATCGATGTAATCGTCAATGATAATAATACCAAAACCCAATTAGTTAATAATATGCGCAGAGCCTCACGTGATCGAACAGCGGCATTAATGCGCATGGTTATCGAGACCGAACCTTTTATCCGCGACGAAGCATTCATGGAATTTAACCAACGCGCAGGTTATTTTGTTTCAGCTCGTAGAAAGTTGATCAACATGGATTTATCCGATGATGAATTACGCTTGTTAAATCGGCAAGCCAAATTAACAACTAGAGAGCTTGTACCACTGCAACGCAAAATTACAGATTTAGCTTTTCTAGAAAAAAACAAACCTGCCTTGGATTTATTATTATATCAATCCATACCAATGCAAAATAAAGTATTTGACCTCTTAACCCAGCTACAACAAATTCAAGAAAAGTCTGGTGCAAAGTTTGTTCATGACGCAAAACAAGGATTTAATACTACCCGTAAAAAAATTCTATCCTTAGCATTATCTATTTTGATTATTATTTTGGTTGTTGCCATTTTATTAATTCGCCGCACTGTAATTTCTGAGAGAAATTTAAACAAAGAAAAAGAACGCGCCATAGTAACCTTGTATTCAATTGGCGAAGGCGTTATCACTACGGATGTTAATGGTAATGTAGAATCATTAAACAGTGTTGCTGAAATTCTAACAGGTTGGAAATTTATCAACGCTAAATTTATGCCAATACACAAAATTTGTCGTTTTTTTCGAGATAATGACCATAAACAAATCGAAAACCCTGTCATTCAATCGCTTAAAAAATCACAAGTAATTATTTCAAATTCCCATAGTTTATTGATGCGTGGAGATGGCAACGAGTTCGCTATAGAATACACCGCATCGCCTATATTTGAAAATAATAAAATAAGTGGTTCAGTATTAGTTTTTCGAGACGTTACCGAAATGCGCGCGCTATCAAATCAGTTAAGTTATCAAGCGACACATGATTCATTAACCAGTTTAATTAATCGACGAGAATTTGAAAAAAGATTAGAACAAGCTATAAACAGCGCAGCCACCGAAGACGATCATCACATATTATGTTATTTGGATTTAGATCAATTTAAAGTTGTTAATGACACCTGTGGACATATAGCCGGTGATGAATTATTAAAACTAATCGCGGTGACATTACGTGGGCAAGTTAGAGAAAGCGATCTCATCGCACGGTTAGGTGGCGACGAATTTGGTATTTTATTAAAAAACTGTAACCTCGAAAAAGCTAAAATAATTATTCACACAACGAGAAAAGCCATTAATGACATTCGTTTTGTGTGGGACGATAAATCTTTTAACATCGGTCTTAGTGTTGGTATTGTAAGAATAAACAAACACAGCGGTAATTTGTATAATGTTCTAAGTGCCGCCGACACTTCTTGTTATGTTGCAAAAGATGAAGGTCGGAATCGATTTCATGTTTATGAATTTAATGATGACACATTAATCAAACGTCAAGGTGAAATGCAATGGGTTCATAAAATCAATTATGCCCTAGAAAATAATAGATTCATTCTCTATTTTCAAACTATTGAATCATTACACCCAGGTAACAAAACCTCTCATATAGAAATTTTAATCCGAATGTTAAACGATGAAGGGAAAGTCATTCCACCGATGGCATTCATTCCTGCCGCTGAACGTTACGATTTAATGACAACCATAGATCGATGGGTTGTTGCAAACACACTAAGGTATTTTAATTCAAGTAACAAACAAGATATTGCTTTAATAGCAATTAATATCTCAGCGCAATCACTAAGTGATGATCACTTTCTTGAATTTATTACATCTGAAATAGAAAAAAATAATATTAATCCAAGTCAACTATGTTTCGAAATTACCGAAACCAGCGCCATCATTAACTTAGCTCGAGCAATGGATTTCATCTCCTCACTAAAAGATATTGGCTGTAAATTTGCGTTAGATGATTTTGGTAGTGGTTTAAGTTCATTTGCCTATCTTAAAAACCTACCCGTAGATTATTTAAAAATTGATGGTGGCTTCATCCGTGACATTATCGAAGACCCAATGGACTTAGCATTTGTTGAATCGATTAATCAAATTGGGCATGTTATGGGTATACAGACAATTGCAGAATTTGTAGAAAACGATCGTATCTTTGAATTATTAAAGAAAATTGGTATCGATTATGTACAAGGCTATAGTTTAAGCCAACCCAAACCGCTCACCGAGTTTTCTCGAGAAGTGAATAACCAACTTGAATCAGAAGTTGTTTAGTCTATTACCTAATATATCTTAAATTAACCTGATTCAAATAAGGAAAACACATCATTTACGTATAATTTTAGTGGAAATCCAAAGTTTAACCAATCGATTTTGACTAATAAATGCAACAAATGTTTATTACATGCAGTTCTAACGCTATTTTGTAATACCTAAAATATTTTCACCGTTTTTTTCTTTGCAAACCTAAAGCAAAATTAATAAACACTCAAAATTAAATTTTCATCTCGATTACTCTAACGCGCAAAGATTTATTTTGTGGTTATAAAATAAAGCTCAATAAATATATACGGTAATAACAATGATTTAAAGTCCCCGTAATACATGCCGATAAATTATAACAAGAAAAAGTCTATTTTTATCATTACAGTTTTTAACAATAGTTTTTGTAAGTATTTAACATTTAAGCATAATTTACAGCATATTCAATGAATAAAACACTTACAACTCACAGCATGGCTTTTACTGTTATCTTGTTTCTGATGGCGGTATTAACCGCCATAGCATTAGATCAAATTCAGAAAGACTTAGATAATATTGATCTTATAGTCAATCAAAACAATGCAAAAACATTACTGGTTAATGATATGCGTACTGCAGCGCGAGATCGAACAGTTGCACTAATGCGTATGGCCATGGAAAAAGATCCGTTTAATCGTGATGATGATTATATGGACTTCAACAAATACGGCAATAGTTTTTTAGCTGCAAGAAAAAAATTAATGAGCATGGATTTATCCATTAAAGAATTAGAACTGTTAAACCTACAAGGTGTGTTAATAGCAAAAGAAATGTTACCACTACAACGAAAAGTCACTGAATATGCCTATCTGGAAGAAACAGAAAAAGCACACAAGTTATTACTGTATCATGCCATCCCCAAACAAAATACTGTATTTGAACTCATAACGGATTTACAACGAATACAAGAACAAGCTGCTGATAAATTTGTCGCAAATGCAAAAAAAGCTTATAAAATTACACAACGCAACATTTTAATATTAGCTTTTATTATATTTATAAGCATCATTGTTGTAGCAACACTATTAATCCGCCGAACAATAAAATCAGAAAATAATTTAAACAGAGAAAAAGATCGTGCAGTAGTAACATTATATTCAATCGGTGATGGCGTGATTACTACTGATGTACATTCAAAAATCGAATCACTTAACAGCGCGGCTGAAATCTTAACCGGATGGGATTTCATAAAAGCCAAGGAAAAAAATATAAACGACATATGTCGATTTATACACGATAGCAATTATAAAGAAATTGAAAACCCCGTCGATAAAACCTTAATACAATCAGTAGTCATACATTCTAATTCTCATGATTTATTTATGCGAAACAATGGTACTGAGTTTGCCGTTGAATACACCGCATCACCAATATTTGATACCAACAATCAAATAACCGGATCGGTATTGGTTTTTCGTGATGTAACCGAAATGCGAGCATTATCCAATAGGTTAAGTTATCAAGCCACGCATGATGCTTTAACGGGCTTAATCAATCGTCACGAATTTGAAAAACGTTTAGAACAAACAATTGTAGATTCTACACGCAGTGATGAGCATCATATTTTATGTTACTTAGACTTAGATCAATTTAAAGTTGTTAATGACACCTGTGGCCATGTTGCAGGCGATGAATTATTAAAATTAATAGCTAGTACTTTACGCGAATATATACGAGACAGTGATCTCATTGCCAGACTGGGTGGTGATGAATTTGGAATTTTATTAAAAAACTGTCATTTTAAAAAGGCCAAAGACATTATTAAAAAAACCAAAAAAGCCATTAATGATCTTAGATTTGTATGGGACGACAAATCATTTAATATTGGCCTTAGTATTGGCGTAGTAAGAATCAACAAACACAGTGGTAATATATCTAAAATATTAAGTGCTGCTGATACTTCTTGCTATATAGCTAAAGACGAAGGCAGAAATCGATTCCACGTTTACGAAAATGATGATGACACATTAATTAAACGTCAAGGCGAAATGCAATGGGTTCACAGAATAAATAAAGCTTTAGAAAATGATAATTTTATACTATTTTTTCAGACGATAGAACAATTACAAAGTACTAATTCATTTCACTTAGAAATTTTAATCCGTCTACAAAATGAAGATGGTAAAATTGTACCACCAATGGCATTTATCCCTGCAGCTGAACGTTATGATTTAATGACCGCTATCGATCGTTGGGTTATATCAAACACATTAAAAAGCTTTAAGGTTTTGGATAACGATTTTAATGGCATTATCGCCATGAATACTTCAGCTCAGTCTTTAAGTGATGACAAATTTTTGGATTTCATTACAACAGAAATTAATAAAAACAGTATCGATCCATCCAAACTATGTTTTGAAATTACTGAAACCAGCGCAATAACAAATTTATCACTCGCAATGGATTTTTTTGCTTCATTAAAAAAAATCGGTTGCAAATTTGCACTGGATGATTTTGGTAGCGGATTAAGTTCTTTTGCTTACCTAAAAAATATGCCTGTCGATTACTTAAAAATTGATGGCAGTTTTATTCGTGATATTGTTGATGATCCAATTGATTTAGCATTTGTAGAATCGATTAACCAAATTGGTCGTGTAATGGGAATAAAAACTATTGCCGAATATGTGGAAAACGAACAAATATATAATTTAATAAAGAAAATAGGTATTGATTACGGCCAAGGATACCACATAGCCCGTCCAGAGCCACTATCGAAATTTTTTGAACAATTTTTAAATCCTAATTAACTTTGTTCAAAACCATTTCGATGAGTATCATTAATTCGCATAAATAACGACTTACATGGCAGCATGAAATCATTTTGAGCATTAACAATATTCATCAATGGTAAATCTTCATCTTTAAATTCGTAATTATCTGTTTTGATATCAGATAATAATTTAGTTACTTCTTTTTCTAATTCACCAATAAAACTAAGTACCGCGCCCATATCGTCCATGTCATATTCTGCTGACATTTTTAAATCAATGACATCATCTAGTGCTGATTGTACAAGATATATATACGCTTCTTTGTTATTTGGTCGTTTCATAACTCACTCTTATTAATTTAATTACTAACTTTTAACTTTATAATATAGTTTAACATTTTTCACGGAATAAATGACTATGCTTTTGAACTTCTTTTGCATTTAATAAAAATACACCATCACCACCATATTCAAATTCCAACCAAGTAAAAGGCACTTGAGGAAACATTTTATCGAGTTCAGTCGCACTATTACCAACCTCAACGATAATAATACCATTATCGGTTAAATAAGAGCCAGCCTCAGCCAACATAGGTATGACTATATCAAGCCCGATATTTCCCGCTTCAAGACCCAATTTCGGTTCAGCCAAAAATTCATCTTGTAAATTTAACATGTCAAACGCATCAACATAAGGAGGATTACTAATAATAACATCATACTTAAATTCTTCAATCTGTTCAAAAATATCGGATTTTAATAATGACACTTGATTAAATAATTCATAATTATCGATATTTTTTTTAGCTACCTCTAATGCATCCACAGAAATGTCACTCGCATGTACTTTTACATCAGGCATTGTTAATGCAATTGCAATGGCTATACAACCACTACCCGTGCATAAATCAAGTACAGTTCTGGTTTTATTTCCCCAACTAACCCAGGGGGAAAATTTATCATCGATTAATTCAGCCAATGGTGAACGTGGCACTAAAACTCGTTCATCAACATAAAACTGATATCCTGCAAACCAAGCTTCATTTGTTATATAAGCAGCAGGTATTTTTTTATCGACTCGAGTTTTAAATAAGGTAAATATTTTATCTTTTTGAGAATCTGACAAAACTAATTCTATGTCAGGCTCAGATATAATCGGAGAACAACCAAGAGCAAAACTGACCAAATAGGCAGCTTCATCAATTGCAGTAGCCGTCCCATGACCAAAGTATAAGCCAGCTTGTTCAAAACAATTTGCACCTGTCTCAACAGCAGTGCGAACCGTATCAAGCTTTAGTGTTAACTTGAAATCTGAATCGTTATTTTCTAGCATGGCTTATAAGTTAAATGAAACTTTAGTTGATGTTGCTAACTTACGGTCTATAGTAGGCCACTCTAATAATCTAAGACAAGTTGGTATTGCAGGAAACACTGCATTTAAACAATCTGCTATTGCCGATGGTTTGCCCGGCAGATTAACAATTAACGTTCGGTTACGTATGCCTGCAGTTTGTCTTGATAAAATTGCAGTCGATACAATTTTTAATGATTCTGCTCGCATTAATTCACCAAACCCTGGCAGTAATGTATTACAAACAGCAGTCGTGGCTTCAGGAGTAACATCACGCACTGCGGGGCCAGTGCCGCCAGTTGTAATAATCAAACAACAATTGTCATCATCACTCATTAATTTAAGCTCTTGTTCAATAAGGTTTTGATCATCTGAAATAATTCGTTTTACAGCAGTCCAATTAGAACTAATATTGTCAGATAACCATTGATGCATTGCCGGTCCTCCTAGATCTTCATATTCGCCCCTGCTTGCTCGATCGGAGATTGTTAACATTCCAATTTTGACATCAATCATATACTGCTCCCATAATATAAAATCACAAGTATATTACTTGACGTTTCGCACCCCAATTACCGGGTTTAGCATCAAATATACCAGAACAGAGTGTACCACAATTCTTGCAATGCCCAGTATAATCTAGTTGCCAATCATCCAAAACATACCAATCACGAGCAATTACACAAGAATTACACCGATGGCAATAAGTACTTGCTCCATCTAAATCATGTACATTACCTGTATAAACGTACCGAAGTCCTTGAGCCAACGCAATTTCTCTGGCTTTACGTAAAGTTGCTATTGATGTAATTGGATGATTTTTCATTTTCCAATCGGGATGAAATGCAGAAAAATGTAATGGCACATCAACCCCCAAGTTATCAGCAATCCAACTAGTCATTTCTTCAATTTCTGCACTGGAATCATTTTCCCCAGAAATTAATAATGTGGTTATTTCTAACCATGTCGAAGTATGGTGTTTTATGTATACCAGACTATCGAGAATATTATTCAAATGAGAACCGGTTATTTTAAAATAAAATTTTTCACTAAATGCCTTTAAATCAACATTTACCGCATCTATATGATGAAAAAAATCTAACCTCGGTTTTTCACAAATATAAGCTGCCGTTACAGCAATTGCTTTAATACCTTGTTCATGACATGCCTGTGCAACATCAATCGCATATTCCATAAAGATAACAGGATCATTATATGTGAAGGCAACACTCTTACATAAATGGTTCTTTGCGACACTAGCAATTCGCTCTGGAGTTGCAGAAACGGCAAGCGTGTCCATTTCTCTCGATTTACTAATATCCCAATTTTGACAAAACTTACAAGCAAGATTACAGCCAGCCGTTCCAAATGATAAAACAGATGTTCCCGGAAAATAATGGTTTAATGGTTTTTTTTCAACTGGATCAATACAAAACCCACTTGATTTACCATAAGTTGTCAGCACCATCGTATCACCTTGTCTAGCGCGAACAAAGCAAAGCCCTTGTTGACCTTCTTTTAATTTACACGTTCGAGGACAAAGATCACACTGTATCTGGCCATCGTTTAAAAAATGCCAATATTTAACCTTAACTGTATTATTATCAGATAACATCACATTTTATTTTTTGAACTAGACTAACTATACTTTGTAGTATATACGGATTATCATACTTTTTTAGGTTGCGGTTTATTATGTCAGTTTCACACAGAAATGCTGCGGTAGCAGGACAGTTTTATTCAAATGATCCAGTTACGTTACAATTAGATATTAATCAATATCTTAATAACGCATCAAATATTTCAAACTCACTTTTCACAGTATCCAAAGCATATATTGTGCCGCATGCAGGTTATATTTACTCTGGTGACATTGCCGCAAGTGCTTATTATCAACTAAAAACTCGCTCTAAAATAATTACCACTGTTATACTGCTTGGTCCGGCTCACCAAGTACCTTTTAAGGGAATAGCTTACTCCTGTGCAAATTATTTTAATACTCCACTCGGTTCGATTTCCGTCAATAAGTCGTTAATTAACAAAATCAAACACCTTAATTATATAGTGTGCAACGACGAAGCTCATGAGCAAGAACACAGCTTAGAAGTACAACTGCCTTTTTTACAAACAGTATTAAACAATTTTACTATTGTGCCTTTGGTCATTGGCGACTCTAATTCACAAGAGGTTGCAACATTATTAGAACAACTTTGGGGTAATGAAGAAACTATAATTATAATTAGTTCTGATTTAAGTCATTTTAATACTTACGAAGTTGCCCAAAAACTAGACAAAAATACCAGCAAAGCTATATCATTGTTACAACCAGAAAAAATTCATTACAAACATGCATGTGGCAGCACCCCCGTAAATGGTCTATTAGAAATAGCTAAAAAGAAAAAACTAAAAGTATCAATACTCGATGTTCGTAATTCTGGAGATACTGCTGGTGATAAAAGTCGTGTTGTCGGTTATGGCTCATACTCATTTTCTGAAACAACTTGAAATAATATGTTTAGCAATGACGATAAAACTCAGTTATTAATGCAAGCCAAAACTTCAATTCAATATGGATTAGAGTATTGTTCATGCAAAAAAATTACTAACTTGGATTTCCCTGAAAGCCTATCTAAAATTCAGGCTTGCTTTGTCACGTTACATATCAACAACAATTTACGCGGTTGCATAGGTTCTTTAAATGCAACACAACCATTAATAATCGATCTAAACAATAATGCTTATGCCGCAGCCTTCGAGGATCCTCGGTTTCCTAAATTAACAAAGCTTGAGTTTAATAAAACTAATATCGACATTTCAGTTTTATCTACTTCAGAAGAAATGAATATTATAAATGAATTAGATTTATTATCACAATTACGTATTGGAGTTGACGGTTTAATACTTGAATATCAACATCATCGGGCAACATACCTTCCCTCAGTATGGGAATCACTAACTACTCCTGGCTTGTTTTTAAACTCCCTAAAAGAAAAAGCAGGATTAAAATCTACATTTTGGTCAGGTGAGATTAAATGTTATCGTTATACTACTGAAATCATAAAAAACTGATGCTTTTACTTGCATTTCCCAATAGAATTTTTAGCACATTTTCGACCATCAACCCAAATAGCATTGGATAAATTAGCTCCAGAAAAATTAATATTATGTAACCGAGAGCCCGTTAAATTAATATATTGTAAATCACCATTGACGAAACTCACATTAGAAAGATCACTGTTTTGAATAATTGTTCCTATTAAAGTAGCATTACTATAATTTACATTATTTAATTTAGATAAACTCATTTCAGTGTATGAAAAGTTTGCATTGGAAAAATTGACATTGGAAATAACTGCTCCTGTTAAAACTGCACTATTCAACAAGGCACTTGTCATATCAACTTTATTTAATCTCACTCCCACTTTTTGACAATGAGTCCAATTAGTTTTAGGTTGAGGATTTGCACCACAATTTGCAACACTAACAACATTATCAGGCATAAACTGGAAAGAGAAAAAAGCGATTGTTCCAACGATAACAATAACCAGCAATATCTGCCAATAAGAATTGCTTAACTTACTTTTTTCTGTTGCATTTCCCAATATATCGTATCTGTTAGGTTCTTTGCTTTTAGCGTTCCTACGTTCTTCATCAGGTTGAACCGTATTTAAGCCTCGCCGTTCATCAGCCCATCGTTTCTTTGAGGCTAATTTTTGTTGTGCTGTTTCATCATATTTTGCTGATATTAATATTTCTGGTATTAAATGTGGAATTGAACTGATTTTTTTCCATTCAACTTTATCAAGACTAACTTCATCGCTAATAATAAAACGACCAAGTAGTAGGTATTGTTCTATTTGACCAGAAGGAAATGGCCCCTTAGCAGGACCATTTTTTCGACGTATAAACCAATTATTTATTTGTGACATTTTTTTCTCGTGCATATATATGTAACAATTTAGACTAAAATATACTGAATATCATCGATTATTGATTAATCCTTTTTATATAAGATACTTATCGGCAGCTAATGTGGAAATAAAAGGTCCAAATTTAAATACTTACCCAGCTACGTCAACCTCAGTTGCTCGTGATATAAGACAATTACATCAAGGTCAAATTATTAAAGCGTTAGTGACTGAAATAAATAACAATAAAACGGTATTCGATCTTATTGAACCTAAATTAACAATACAATTAGAAGCAACTGGCAAATCAAGCTTTAAATTAGGTCAATTAGTTTCTTTTAAGGTCATTAGCGCTGAACCACCACTGTCACTCAATGTCTTAACTACGAATACCAATATTCAAAAGAATCCGCAGTCAATCACCAATGCTGCGCTCAGGATGATACTACCGAAACAACCATCAATGAATCAATTGCTATCAAACTTGGAATACCTCAGTAATCCAAAACCTAAATTAAATGAACTTTTTCCTCAACAAATATTAGATTTGAGTCGCGCTGCATTTCAACGATTATCGAATATCAATGATATTAAAACAGCCAATGGTATAAAATCTGCACTAGAAAACTCAGGATTATTTTTAGAGCAACAACTAAAAAATTCAGTTTTGGGTAAAAATAATTCAATCACAACTGATACTCGTATTGCATTATTAAGGCTTGCAGAATCTATACGTTCAAATATTAAAGAATCAGAAGTTATATTAAATAAAACAACCATAAATAAAGAAAGATTAAACAATAGCAATAGTCAACATAATTCTAATGAAAATACCAAAAATCAATATTTAAATAAAAACTACCAACACTGGAATACAAAATATCATGATTTAAACCTAACAAATCTAAAGCGACTTGCAACTAACCTGCCATTAATTCAACATCCTAATAGCGCTTTACACGAGTTATTACGCAATATTGAAAGTAGTTTGGCAAAAATACAATACAATCAATTACAACATTTTGTAACCGATGAACAATCTAAAACAAATTGGTTTTTTGATGTCCCCATAAGACGAGAAGATGGTTCTGATATATTTCATTTTGCCTTCTCACAAGAAGCACAGAAAAATGACAAAAATAGTCAAAACGAATGGTCTGTTGTATTATCATTTAA
>VAPM010341988.1_pt1 | contig 20579 bp, 17 predicted proteins | sample 3395091 | NCBI WGS metagenome assembly VAPM01 (sample SAMN08290445, study PRJNA428436) | hydrothermal vent metagenome | isolation source: Deep-sea hydrothermal vent chimney 3 | place: Pacific Ocean: Juan De Fuca Ridge
TGTCATTGCTCTTTGCCGTCAGTACGTTATCGTCACCGGTGGCCGTGACGTCCGCAATCATCATGCGGTTTTCAACACGTTCTTTCAGGTTTATGTATTCATCGAGCGTAATATCGGGCCAATAGTTTACCAGCTGGATTTGGGCGTTAGTTGACCCAATGCGGTCGATACGACCGAAGCGCTGAATAATCCGCACCGGGTTCCAGTGAATATCGTAGTTGATTACATAGTCGCAATCCTGAAGGTTTTGCCCTTCTGAGACACAGTCCGTGCCGATGAGAATGTCCAGCTCAGCCGGTTCTTCAGGGAGGATATGCTCCTTCTCTTTGGAGCGAGGGGAAAACAGGGTTAGAGTGGACTGAAAATCATAGTTTTTCTTAAGGGTAGACTTTGGCGCGCTTGAGCCGGTTACTTTGGCCGAATGTAGGCCTTTAGTTTTCAGAATTTCGCCTGCGATGTTGTCATAGAGATAATTGGCTGTGTCGGCGAAGGCTGTAAAAATCAGGACCTTCTTGTTACCTTCGTTGATAGGCTTTTCAATTTTACCAACGATCAGACCCTTCAGGTGTTGAAGCTTGGTATCGTCCTCTGGCGTTATCTTCTCCATTGAAGTCAACAGATTACCAATCAGCAGGAGGTCTGCTTTCAGTTCGTGCTGCCAGGACTGAACATCCATATCGGCAAGGCTGATTTGTACTTTGCCGCCGACGGTGAAATCTCCCAATCCATCCAGCTCATCGTCTTCAGCATCCAGACTTTCCAAACCGGCGGTGTAGTCGGAGACATTAAATTCATCGCCTGAGCGTTCAAACAGTTCAATGGCTTCAAGCGTCTTGGTGTGATTGTTTTGTAAGGCTTTAAGCGTTAGTCGAAAGGCCTCAACGGAGCTCTCTAATCGTTTGAGCAAATTGGTTGTCATCAAGGCCTGCAGGCTGCGCTCACGGTCAACCTGTTTGAACTTTCCTTTGCCGCCTTCGACCTGGGTGTCGTAAAGCCGCTCGTATTTTGCGAGGCGGCTTGGCAGGATATAGCTGATGGGGGCATAGACCGCGAGCTTCAGCAGCGAAAGCTGGTCGACGATACCGTTTAGGTCCAGAACGTCATCACGGTGCGTTAGAGGGCAGCGAATGGAAAGAGGTTTACGCCGCTCGGGGAATTTACCGATTTCCGTGGTGTCGTAAAATGTTTCGATGTGTCTGCGAGAGCGGGCGATGGTTACACTATCGAGAAGCTCAAAAAAGTCGAAGTCCAGAGCCTGCAAAATGGCTTGAGCTGTCCTTTTTTCGGACGGGAGTTTTGACCATTGGTTAAAGACTGTTTGCGCCCGGCGGAAAATTTCTTCAACGCTGGTTTTCGTTTTTAACTTTTTGCTGAGTTCCTCCGATTGCCCTTCGTAAGCCAAGGCCAATTGGTTCCTAAGATCGTTGAAGCGGTTATTGACGGGGGTTGCCGAAAGCATCAGAACCTTGGTCTTAACGCCATCACGAATAACCTTGTTCATGAGTTTCTGGTAGCGGGTTTCCTTGTCTTTAAAGACGTCATTGTTACGGAAATTATGAGACTCATCGATCACGACCAGATCATAGTTTCCCCAATTGACCCGGTTTAGGGGGATGCCAAACGAGTCGCCTAATGTGCGTGATAAATCAGTATGGCAAAGCACATCGTAATTGAGCCGGTCTCCCGCAAAAATATTGGTTTTGAGATTGGAGTTGTAGTTAAGCCAGTTGTCTGCAAGCTTTTTGGGGCACAGAACCAAAACAGCACGGTTGCGGAGTTCATAATATTTGATGACGGCCAACGCAGTGAAGGTTTTACCAAGGCCTACACTGTCAGCTAAAATACAGCCGTTATGGGTCTCCAGTTTATTGATGATGCCAATGGCAGCGTCGTGCTGGAAATTGAAGAGTTTATTCCAGACGAGACTTTCTTGGTATCCAGTGAGATCGTTGGGAAGAACGTCTTCATCAATATCTTCCAGGAAGTCACTAAAAATGTTGAAAAGCATCAAGAAGTAAATGCGTTCTGGGGAGTTTTCCTGATAGACAGATTCGATGTGATCACAGATGGCAGACGTCACGTCTTCGAGTTTTTCTGTGTCATTCCAGATTTGATCAAAAAGCTGTAGGTAGGTTTCCGTGTGAGCGGTCTCGTCAAAACGGTTCACGAGGTTTGAAACGGCATCACTCTGCTGGTATCCAAGGTCGACAGCAGTGAACCCATGTAAGGGCATGTAAGCCACTTGCGCATCCGCGTTTTGCACGCACATTAACTGCTGCATTGGTGCTTTCGATTTGTTGGATCTAAACTTAGCCTTCTTCTTAATCCAGTTGGCACATTCCCTGGCGACAGCTCGTTGGGTCAACTTGTTGCGCAGCTGAATTTCAAATTCAGAGCCATACAGGCTGTGTTCTCGATTGGATTTTGGGATGAAAAACTCACGCCGCTCTTTGCGAAATTTACCCGCCACTTCGTTGGCGACAAAGGTTGGTGCTGTGAATATGAATTCCAGGGAATTTATTTTTGCGAGCTCTGACTTGAGGGCTTCATAGGCGTATATGGAAAAGCAGGACGCAGCTATTTTAAGTTTGGCCCCAGATTTGATGGATGCCTTAAGGTCGTCACCAAGCAATGAATTGATATTGTCGATAATTTTCATTGGGTGACCCGGTAATACCCCCTTTTTCAAGGCCCTCTGCAAGTAGAATGCTTTAAGCTGCCATGGGCATGCCCATGGCAAGTTTTTGTTTTGGCGTTATACCGCCGATGGCCATGTTGGGCCGTTCATTGTTGTAAGTCCATAACCATGCTGTGGCTGCTTCCTGTACCTCCTCAATCGTTTCAAAAATATATTGGTTCAGCCAGTCATACCGAACCGTCCTGTTGTAGCGTTCCACGTAGGCATTCTGCTGTGGTTTGCCGGGCTGGATAAATTGCAACCCAATCCCACGTTTTGCGGCCTAGGTAGCCAGCAGTTCACTGACATATTCTGGGCCATTATCGCAGCGAATGGTGCAAGGTATTCCGTGCCACTCGATAATCTGATTAAGCGCCCAGATAACACGGGTTGCAGGTAGAGAAAAATCGACTTCAATGCCAAGCCCTTCCCGATTGAAGTCATCAATGACATTGAAGGTCCTGAAGCTTCGGCCATCGCCGAGTTGATCATGCATAAAATCCATTGACCACATGTCGTTGATCGTTTTCGGCACAGCAAGCGGTTCTGGCTTCTCCCGATACAGCCGTTTCTTAGGCTTGATCTGTAAGTTCAGCGCCTGTTCGCAGTAAATTCGATAAACACGCTTGTGGTTCCAGCCAAAGCCTCTGACGTTACGCAGGTATAAAAAGCACAATTTGAATCCCCAGTTACGATGACGGTCCGTTAACAAGATCAACCAATTGGCAATCTCAGTATTCTCATCGCTCAGCTTCGGCTTATAGCGGTAGCAGCTTTCACTGATCGTGAAGTCCGTGCACGCTGATCGGATGTTGAGCCGCCCCGTGTTGACGGCAAATTGTGCCATCTCACGACGCCGGGACGGCTTCACCACTTTTTTGCTAAGGCTTCCTTAATCACATCATTCTGCAACTGGACATCGACATACATTTTCTTGAGCCGGTTATTCTCTGCTTCAAGCTCCTTCATCCGTCCCATCAGCGACACCTCCATGCCACCATATTTATTAGCCCGCCATTTATAAAAGTTGGCACTGTTCATGCCGTGTTCACGGCAAAGCTCCAGAACCGGTGTGCCAGACTCCGCCTGCTTCAAAATATTGATGATCTGGCTGTCCGTGTATCGTGATTTCTTCATCTGAATCTCCTCCATAAACATTATGAGAAAATTCTACTTTCAAAGACCACTCTTTTTCGGGAGCATTACCAATTCAACGACGATGCGTTTTGGGGAAATGATGACGACGTGAATGTGTTTTTTGTCGCCCTCTCTAGGGCGAGAGAGCGCGTGTATTTTTCTTTCGCAGGAGATTCCAGCGGCTTTAAAAATGTTAGCCAGTTTATAATGAACCTAAAGGCTGCACATGTCTCTCTGGTCAAGAAGTAGTTCCTCTCCCAAGTAGAAAGTGACCCAGCCCCCTGATCCAGGTCATTGTTGACCCAACGGTTGTTCGTGCAGTTCACACAAAATTAGGCGCTTGATGGGAGTGTCCACCTTGAACATCCTGTCAGGTTTCCTGGAACCGCATTATTGCACTGCAACAAAACGCCACTCACGCTTTTGTTTTTTGTGGTCAGTTTTTTGCGCGGTCTTTCTGAACAGTTCCCAATAACCTACGTGTTTTTCGAGATATGCAGTCAGTATGATAGACATTACACCAACACACGTTGTGAATACAAGAACAGCGACAGTTGCTATACTTACTGGTATAAATGAATTAAATAATCCATTAAATAATAAATATGATATAAATATGGCAGATAGAGCAAAAATTTTGATACCCAATATATATTGGGTCATAATAGGTTGATTCAAGAAGAAAATCATATTTTTAGCATTAACATACTTCTTACCTCTAACAACAAACACATCATCAAGAAGTGTCCGTATTTGATTTCTGGTATGGTCCATAAGTTTATCCCCCATATTTAGACAATTGCATCGAAAAAATTTCGTTTAGCATCTTCAGATATTGAGCCATGTTCTTCTATTTGCTGAACAAGATAGCGAACAATTTTTGCTTCCTGCTTTGGATTTAACTGAACATTATGTTCCATAAAATAGGCCCTCGTTTCGAGTACAGCAGACTCAACGACATCTCCAAGTGTTTGGGAGTCGATAAAACCCTGACCTAGAAGTAACCAGCGAACATTGACGCCAAATTCATTAGCTATTTGCTTTAAAACGGCAGAAGAAATGTCCGTAACTTCATTTTCATAGTTTTTGTATGTCCTCTCTGAAATCCCCAATTTAGCGCAGAATTCTGACTGCGATAGCCCCGTTCTTTTGCGAGCAGTTTGCAACCGTTCCGAAAATGGAAGAAAGTTTCTTGACATGAAATATTTTTCCAAATAATGTTGTATAGTTTCGCAAGGGCAATCGCAGGCACAAAATTATCAGAATTTTTTCAAAACAGAAAGGAAAATATTGTGGCCGTCGACCTTTTATCTCCCAAAGAGCTCGCAGCCCATGTGGGTTGGTCTGTTCGTAGAATTCGAAACCTGATTTCTGCGAATCAAATCCGCCATATACGAATTGGTGGAAACATCTTTGCTCCCAAAGATTCAATCAATGAATACATTCAAGCAAATATGGTGAAGCCATGTCTCGACCCGGTACAGGACCGCGCATTATCAAGCGCAAGCAAAAACAGAACTACTACATTCGTTTCATCGACACAGACGGAAAACAAAAAGAGCGTTCAACGGGCACGAAAAATCGCGCAGAGGCTGAAGAAGCCCTCGAAACTTTCCTTAGGGAACGACGCGTAGCGCTGACCAGTCAGGCCATACACCCGACCAAAATGACCGTTGCGCAGATCCTAGAGGACTATGCTCGATTTATTGAAAATGAGCGTGAAGCCTCACGTTTTGGCTATGCCATCGAACATGTTCTAGATTTTTGGGAGGACAGCACCCTTGATAAGGTCAACAAGGAAACAATCAAAGCCTACGTCGAATCGTCTCCTCGGGCCAAAGGCACCGTTCGTAGAGAACTCACCTGCCTCAGGGCGGCGATCAATCATGCGGTTTCTATGAATAGGGTTTTGCCCATTGCAAAGCTCTCTATTCCCAAGGGTGGCAAACCTAAAGATCGTTGGCTGACCCGCACGGAAATGGCAAGGCTTCTACGGGCCGCTGGGCGAGAATGTCGCTCTAAATTTACCCTGCGGTTGTTCATTCTGATCGCATTTTATACCGGCGCAAGACGCAATGCGATTATGGAGTTGGAATGGTCGCAAATTGATTTTGAAACCGGCACCATAGACTTTAACAAGCCTGGTCAAGAAGAAACCAATAAGCGTAGAGCAAAAATTCCAATTCCTAAAAAGCTGTTGCCCCACCTGCAACGTCAATACCGTTTTTCGAAAGACAAAAACCTCTTCCTGTTCCATCAAAGACATGCCCCCTACAACAGGGTCCAGAGCATCGTGAAGGGCTTTCGCACTGCCTGTAAACGAGCCGGTCTTCAGGATGTGACGCCTCATACTCTGCGCCATACGCGCGTAAGTTTGTTGGTCCAAAGTGGCGAGAAAATTTCCGATGTTGCCGCGTTCATGAACATGTCCTTCCCGACCCTTGAACGGGTATACGCCCATCACAATGATCAGCATATTCGAGACATGGCCGACCGCATGTAAGGGGACGCAGAAAAGACGTAGAACTCTGAACAGCCCGCAGAAAAGCAGGGAAAATTAGTGAATAGGAGAGCGCAGAAAAAATGGAAAATCATTTAAAATCAATCAACAAGCAAAACACCTTTTTCCTCCGAAGGCAGAGGTCATGAGTTCGAATCTCGTCGGGTGCACCATTTTTCTCAGTAAAATCAATTACTTGCAAAACAGCCCGGAAGGGCGATTTGCTTAAATTTGCCTTTTGGTACAATTTTGGTACACTTAACCTGAGTTTTCATTCGGTTAGAGTGTACCAGGATATGGGTGTACCAAAAGATGGCGACCATCCAAAAACGTGGGCCTTATCAGTGGCGGGCCTTGATTCGACGTCGGGGTTACCCCGTTCAGTCCCATACCTTCGACACCAAACGCGAAGCGGAAGCCTGGGCTGCCATCGTGGAATCGGAAATGGCCCGCTCGGTTTTTATCGATCGATCACTGGCGGAAAGGACCACCTTGGAAGAGGTGATCAACAGCTACATCGCCAACGAAGCGCCGACGCACAAAGGCGGTAAGTCGGAAATTCTGCGGCTCAAGAAATTCATCCGCGATGAGAACAAGCTCATCCAGCGCGGCATGGCGACTTTGAAGACAGAAGACTTTGAAGCCTATCGCGACCGGCGCATGAAGAAGGTTTCACCCGCCACGGTGAAGCGCGAGCTCAATTTACTCCACAGTGTGATCGGAAAAGTCCGCAAAAAATTGGGCCTTCATGAAAATCCCATTTCGGATGTGAAGCGCCCGCGTGTACGCAATGATCGCGACGTGCGCCTTTTTGACGGTGAAGAAGAAGCGCTCTTGGCGGCCCTGGGCGATAGCCGCAACCCGTGGATAAAACCTGCCGTAATACTCGCCATCGAAACAGCAATGCGGCGCGGCGAGTTGCTGGCGTTGCGTTGGGAAGACGTGAACCTCAACACCCGCGTTGCGCGCCTGTACGACACCAAGAACGGCGAAGCCCGCGACGTGCCCCTTTCCACCCGCGCCATAGAAACGCTCAAATCCTTACCCCGTTCCGTCAGTGGTGACGTGCTGGCGACCACGGCGGAAGGTATCAAACAAACGTTCGAGCGCGCCCGCAAACGCGCCAACCTCGAACACGTAAACTTCCACGATCTCCGCCACGAAGCCGTCAGCCGCCTGTTCGAACGCGGCTGGAACGTCATGGAAGTCGCAGCTGTATCAGGCCACAAGGATCTGCAAAGCCTCAAACGCTATACGAACTTGAAGGCTGCTGATTTGGCAAAGAAGATGGACCAAACATCATGAGCTGTATTGTTGAACTATAGCCACTTTTCGCATCTACCAACACATTTTGGACTTAATCTAAATAACGGGTTTTTTCATATGAAGTCTCATCAGGTCAACTTCGCCTGAGACTTTCCCTAAATCAGATCATCAACAAACTCAGACGCTGGTTTTGTTCCTGATACAAACAGACTGTCGCGCGCCCTAGTGCAGGCCACATAAAAAAGATGACGCTCGGTCTCATAGACATCATCTAACTCAGTTTCGTCTGCGACAGTTTCAATGCGCTCTTGCAGCGGAAGGACATCGTCATCACACGCCATAACGATGACGATTTTGAATTCCAGCCCTTTGGCAAGATGCATTGTGCCGATGGAAATTCGGCCATTTCGATCTTTAACACGATCAGAGAGCTCTAGCGCCGTTTGTCCAGCTTCCTTGACGGCGGCGCGTGCCCGGGGGAGCTCCCGTTCGCTGCGGACGAAAATGCCGATTTCCTCTGGTTCGACGCCATCTTCGATGGCTTCAAATATCCAAAGCCCAACGGTTCGGCATTCTTCTTTTTCGTCAGGCAGAATCTGAACCGCAGGCATCGGACCATTGAAGACAGATACAGTTCCCGTGCGATCTTCTTCGTTGCCGTCCACATCACGGACGGTATCCGGCAACAGGCGATCAACGGCCATACGGATTTGGTGAGAGGTGCGGTAGTTCACCTTGAGTGTCCTGGATCGGCCACGGATATCGACACCCAACGTTTTCCAGGAGAACGGTTCTTGGAAGATGCGTTGTCCTAGATCCCCGGCGAAGAATAGAGCATTGGCATCTGTATCGGATATTGCCGCCAGCATACGCAGTTCAGGCACCCCTAAATCTTGGGCTTCATCGACAACGATATGCGTGAAGGGTTTGTCTTTTCGATTTCCAAAGTGATCCGTCACGGCAGCAAATATTTGGGGCCAGGTCTGCACGTCCTTGCCTTCAAGCAACCCTCGCGTTTTTTCAAAGATGGGCCAAACGCGCTCGCGTTGTTTTGATCCCATGCGGTTTTTCCGACCTAGCCGGGGGACGCTCGCGTAATCATCCAGGTTCGCGATTTGCCACGCATCGACGACCTTGAGCCACTCGGACAAAAGAAAGCGGGAGGAAAATTTGCTCACGCCCAATTCTTCCACAGCCGTCTGTAAAGCCGCGCTGATGTGTTTGTGTGTAGCTGGCCGCGGGTCGTAGCCGAAAGCCAGAACGAACAGATCCTTGGCAACACCGCTAAAGGGAAGGACTGTCATCCGGGACGCGACACCTGCTTCCTTGCCCACCAGCATGCCAAGTTTGAATTTCAAGGTATTCGCAAGGGGTGAGGAGAAGGTGGTCAGCAAGACCTTCGCCTGTTTGTTGGATTTCAGAATATTTGCTGCACGGTGCAAGGCCACGACGGTTTTGCCGGTTCCTGCCGACCCCGACACCCGAGCGGGACCGCTAAAGTCCTGCTCGGCAATGTGGCGCTGGGACGGGTGCAGGAACACCGCCCACTGGTCCCACGGATAGTCTAGGGCGCGGGTAAGTTCTTCCACATCGTCCATGACACGGAAACGACGTTGCGCGTCCGGATGGTCGAAGGGACTTTCATATGGCGTGGGCTCTTCAAGGTGACGGAGGACGCCCGTCGATACGTAGTCCAGCAAAGCTTCGGCAGCTTCTGCGGGGATATGATCGGCTAGGTCGAAAAAATTGTCTTCGGATGAGTTGTAGACATCTTCAATCCAGTCCTCAGGCACGCCGATATCCAGCAATTGATCTTTTTCGAGAGTATGAAACAACGGTGGCAAGAATGTTTTCTGGCGAACGTCAGCAGCCCTCAATTGGGGCGCGGGCGTGACGTAGGTTTGAAGAGCAATGTCTTCCACCCGCTCGCGCACCTCGACGATCTGCGCTGCGCCGGTTTTGGGGTGGACATCTATCCGCCTGCGCTCCGCCCAGGTGTAGGCGTCGTCATGATGAGCTACATGGCACAGTAAAAAACTGTCGGACGTTTTATGAACGACAATGCGCACATCACGATTTACACGGATGGACCAGAAATGCGGGTCCTTGGATTTGTCGATACGGTGAAACTTCAGCCCCGACGCGGACGGGTCCTGTTGCAAATCGAACACTGTGATTTTCGCAGCAGACTGCTCCTGGGCGCTCAACTTACCCAGTGCTTTGGAGAAGCTATCTGCGATGCGGAATTGCATAATATAGTATCCATTTTTGGCATACTAAGCCGATCGAAGGGGCCGAGTTTTATATATTGAATGCTGGGGAAAATTCCGTCACATCTGGCGTAACTCCATAGTCACTAGGACTCAATAAAGTAGGCTCTATGTTCAATTTTTTAAAATGAGCAATTTCTCGTTTTATGCCGCTGCTCATATCCCAGCCTGGAAGTTGGAGTACAGAAATATCTGCACATACATTCAGAAACTCCTGATCAAATGAAACCCAAAACTCTGAACCCAGCGTGTTGCCGTCGCCAGCCATTATAATGTCAATTGGGTGCGTCATTGTCAGCGGACTAAACACAATACGTTTTTGCTTTATGAGTCTTGCTGCAACTTGCGTAATTGCATGATATCGAGCGACGCGCACATTTTCGTCGTCGTGTGTATATGGTCCAGCCAAGTATAGAATCGACACCAATCACCTATTTGTTGTATTGGTTAAAAAGACGCTTCTTATGGGCGCATTTTAGGGGGTGAGAATGAGTACGCCTAGGGAAAATTCTGTAAAGCAATTGTCCGAGCTATATACCGTCGTCATTGGTATCGCGCTGTCGCTTGGTATATACGGCGTATATAACGAGTCCCCAGACTCGATACCCGTAAACCTTGGTTACCTCTGGAACTTTTTCACATTCCTCATTCTGATTGTTCCGTTTTATCACGGCGCGGTCAGGCACCTGTTTGCCACGTATGTAGAGAAAGGCGGGTCCACTAGAGTTAAAGAGGGGGCGCTTTTAATCGACTTCTTCCTGTTGTTCATGGAGGGATGTTTGTTTGTCATTATGGCCGCTAGTGTGACAAAGACTGTCATGTTCGCATGGGTAATCGTCGGCATGTTAATTCTGGACAGCATCTGGGGGGTGCTTGCATGGATCGCTTCGTTGACCGGCGCACATTCTCAAAATGCTGAAAAAGTTTGGGCATTCTTGAATGTTATTTGTGCGGGAATATTGACTGTCGGATTGATCTTCCTGAGTGATCAAGAGCCCATAAAGCCCATCCAGTTTCAAATCGCATTGTTTGTCGTGATCGGTATCCGGACTCTTATTGATTACGTTAAAGCCTGGAATTTCTACTTCCCTGGGAAAGAGGAAAAGGCGGCTGTTGCGGCGAAGAAATAGCCCCTACACCCCGAACACCTTCATGACTTCGTCGCCGAAGTGGTTGATGACTTTGACGGCGAAGCGGCCTGTGGTTGGTCGCGCGAATGGACGCGACGTGTCTCGGTAGAGGGTCTCCCACGCTTCCCTGTCGATCTCTGCTTTGAGTGACGTTTTCAACGCCTTGTATGGGTCCTGCGCGCCCAAGAAATAGGCGTGGCGGATGAAGAAGCTTTCTTCGTTGTAGTCGGTGTCGATGAACCAGGCGGCGATGTCGTCCTTGCCACTGGCGCGCACTTCGCCGGTTTTGGGATCGAACACGTCGATGCCCAAGACCTCGACGACGATCTTGCCGTCATCGTCGAATGTCCACTCGATGTCCGGCTCACCGAAGACGACAAACAGATTGCCGGCACCGGTATTCTTGAGCTCGTCCGACATATGCAGGTCAGGGTTCATCTTGGCCTTGAGGATGGGAAGCGGTCCGAGCTTAGCGAGCTCCGAGGTGTGGGCGTCAAAGTTGAACCCGCATGCGATCAGCGCGTCGAAGCGGGTATCGAGGGCTTCGCGCGCGGCGGCGGTCAGGTCCGCGCGGGTCACGGTGCCGAACTCCGGCCCGATAAAGATGGCCGCGCGTTTTTCGGTTTCACCTTCCATGAAATGACCTTCGGCGGCGATGTAACTGCCCGGCCAGCCGGTGATGGTGTGAAACTCTATGCGGTCGTCCTTTGCGGCCTGATGCACGCCGGAGGATTTTAGGTTGTCCAAAACCATCTGCGTGAAGTCATTGAGCGGAGCATCTTCGCGCACGCGCTTGCCCTCGGCGGCGTCGACCAATTCGATCAGTTCTTCTTCGTCCGCCGGGACGACGCGATGCGGCGACAGGCTTTCGACCGTAAACGGTCCCGCTACACGGACCTTCGACTTGTCCTCATAGGGCCGGTCATAGAGCATCTCGACATCGGCTTTTTGCGCGATGGATTTATCGATTTCCTGTTGGCGGGCGATGCGCTGCTCCCACCAGTCGGCGTGCAGCTCTTTGGCGGTATCGGACCAACCCACTCCGGCCTCACGCGGGATTTCCCATTCTTCCCAAGTCTCACCAAGACTATCGTTCAGTTTCTTGCGCAACGGCTCCAGCTTGGCCTGATACTCCTCCCAGATCACATCTATTTCGACGTTGTTGGCAATCGTTTTCAACATGATGTGTGGCGCACGTTCATAGACGAAGCCCTGTCGGATGTCGGCGGAGGTGGGGGTATCAGGCTGAATTTTACCAGATACCTCCTGTTCCTTGGCGCGGCCCTCCGGGCTATCTGCTAAATAATAATAAGGGTACCGTGCGCCCATAATCCGTGAACGGGCAAGAGCAAGGCTGACGCGGCTGGTGTCCATGCTGATCCAGCGCCGTCCCCATTGCTCAGCGGCAAAAGCAGTGGTGCCGGAACCACAGGTAGGATCAAGAACGAGATCGCCCGGGTCGGTGGCCATGAGGATACAGCGTTGGATAACTTTTGTATTTGTCTGAACAACGTAGACTTTTTCGTCTGTAAACGCCCCAGTTTGAGTATCAGCCCATAAGTCCGATATCGGGCTTACAGCAAAATCATCAATAAACCGCACATACGAAATCGAGTTTGTAGTTGGGTAACCAAGTCTCCAGGCTTTGGCAAGTCGCATCATGCCGGCATGGCTGGTCTTCCAGAACCCTTTTCCCGGTTTGAAGGTAATGCCTTCATGCTCGAAGCTAAACCCGGTGGAGTCTCCACCACTCTGTGACTTTAGATTGTCATGTCTATAAATGCGAACCATGCTAAGTGCATCCGAATTACGGAGACGCTCTGCACGCTCCATTGGGCGCCGTGTGAGCTCTTCAGTTTGGATGCGAGTGAAACGGTTTCCAACGTCCTGTTCAAGGCCACTTGGTACAAAAAGCTGTCTGTATTTTGTTTTGCATTTTTCTCGTCCATACCAGATTACAAAATCGCCGGTCCCTCCAAGATATGCCCCTCCTAAGCTTGACGTTGTTTTGAAAAATATTTGAGCAATATAATTTTCCTCCCCAAACACCTCGTCCATCAGTGCCCGCACCCGATGGACGTTTTCATCACTAATCTGCACGAAGATGGAGCCGCTGTCGGTGAGCAGGTCGCGCATAGCTGTTAAGCGGTCGCGCAAGTACGTGAGGTAGGAGTGGATGCCGTCCTTCCAGGTGTCGCGGAAAGCTTTGACTTGTTCGGCTTCGCGGGTGATCTGGTCGAGCTTGCCGTCTTTGACGTCGCGCGAGCGGGTGGAGACTTGCCAGTTGGAATTGAACTTGATGCCATAGGGTGGATCAAAATAGATGCACTGCACTTTGCCGCGCAGGCTTTCGCGTTCGGCTAGGCTTGCCATGACTTGCAGGCTGTCGCCGAGAATCATGCGATTGGACCAGTGTTGGTCGTGGGCGTAGAACTCGGTCTTGGCTTCTTCGTCGGGCAGGCCGTTGAAGTCGGCGAACAGGTCCGGGGCTTTTTCCGCCTCCCCAGCACGCTCCTTAGTCTGGCGTTTTAAGTCATCGATGATGTGCTTGGGGTGGACTTTTTCCTGGATATAAAGCGGCGGGGCCTGCACCACTAGATCGGACCAATCCTGGGTGTCCTTGCCGCGCCAAGTGAGTTGCGCGTCGCCGATTTCCAGTGTGCCGGTCTTGGTGAGTTGTTCGATTTGCTCTGAGTTCAAGCGCAAGGTCGCGCCCTTCCACACGATCTGCGGGTCCAGGTCACCGTCACGATCGCGCATTTCGCCTTCGGCCAACGGGGTCTGGCGAGGGTAGGTTACGGGCTCAAACGGGTCGAGCTCTTCTGCGCGCTGGGCAGCGGACTGCAGTTCAGCCGTCGGAATGTTCTTCCGGCTGGCCTCATCATGGGTCAGCGTTTCGACCTTTTTTGAGGATTTTGGTTTGCGCGCCATTACTCGTCCGGTCCTCGTTTTGACATTTTTTTCACTTCGGCTTCCAGAGCTTGCAAATCCTCTAATTCGTCTTTTGCAGCCGTGAGGGCCTCGGCCTCTTGCCGGTTTTCATCGAAGGATTCGAAGCGTCGATTGACCAGAGTTTCCATTTTCTTGTGAGACACTTTCCCGGCATTTTTCAATATTGGGCGTTCATTGAAGTCCAGAAATCGGTCCGTCTGTGCAACCCAGTCAGCCATGGATATGGTCTGGCGGCGGGTTGTTTGGTCCTCGGCAAAATCGAGAAACATGGTGACGATGCGGTTCAGTTCTGACGCTTCGTCCTGATCAAGATAGTTTTTTGAAATGACGATATCTTTCTTGCGGACGCGATCTCCGGACCAAGAGCTCAGCGCCATATTCGGTTTATCGGGATCGGCGCGGGCTACGATCAGTTCTGCTGCGGTGCTTCCGGTAACGGCGAAAATCATCTTGTTTTGAATGGTGGCGAAGAAGGTGTGGGCGGTCTCGTCAGATCCGTCATAATCGTTGCTTGTTTTGGCAAAAATGTCGCGCACCTTCTGATAAAAGCGTTTTTCCGAAGCGCGAATGTCGCGGATACGCTCAAGCAGTTCATCAAAATAGTCAAACCCATCTGGCTCTTTCAAGCGTTCGTCGTTCATGGCGAAACCCTTGATCAGGTATTCGCGCAAGATGCTCGTCGCCCAACGGCGGAACTGTGATCCACGAGCGGAGCGAACCCGATAACCGACGGCCAAAATAGCATCGAGATTGAACAGTTTGGTTTGATAGCGCTTGCCGTCTGCGGCAGTTGTCAAGGAATCCTTGACAACTGAACTTTCCAGAAGTTCCCCGTCCTTGAAAATGTTACGCAGATGCAAGCTGACATTCTGCTTGGTTGTGTCGAACAACGTGGTTATTTCCGCCTGCGTTAGCCAAACGGTTTCACCCTCGGCCCGAAGTTGTATCTCGTCCCTGCCATCGTCCGTCCGGTAAAGGATGAATTCGCAGCGCCCCATCAGGCGGCCTCCTCTTCCGCTTTTTTCGCAATGGCCAGATCAACCAATTTGTTGAACTCTTTATCGATCTCGAACACATCGTTGAATTCTTCGAACGTCCAGCGGCCATAGGTCCTTAAGTGATTGACCCCCGGCACCCACTGAGTGCGCATGGTTTCGGATTTCAGTTTGACGTTTTCATGGCGGTAGCCTTTGACCTCGACAATCAAGTTGAGCGGGTCGTTAGCACCATGGCCGTCGTCGATTTGCACGATGAAGTCTGGAATGTAGGTGCGTGCCGTCGAGCCATCCTTATAAGGGACTTCGAGCCCTAAGCCCTGGTTCTTCACATAGCCGATGACTTGAGTGTGGTCTTCGGCAACGCGGGCGAACTCGGCTTCCCAATCACTATCGCTGACCACGTAGTTAACGTGGCATTTGTTCACCGCCGTGGTCCAAAGGTCCTTGGTGGTTTGAAAGCTGACATGGGATGTGGAGCCACTAGGGTTATACGGGTCGAGAACGGCGATCAGGTTTTGCTCGTCACCAATGGTGCTGGCGATGGCGTTGTAGATTCGCTCGGCCGCCTGATTGGCGACGTCCTGGTAACTGATCATCCAGGCACCGGTGCCGCCTTTGCAGACCAGATATCCGCCGTCAATCCAAGCGCGCACGACGCGTTTGATTTGGCCGAATAGGTGAAGCTTCGGTTCACCATCCTCATCCCGGAAGAATTTGTAGAGGATATGTTTGGCAAGCTCGAACGAAATGGTGCTGGGGCGGAGGTCCCGGATTTCGGCGACTTCCAATGTGACGCCTTCGCCGATGATGCCTTCCAACAAGGTTGAGCCGGGGCCAACCATTTCGGGCGTCAGCGTCAGAGTTGAATCATCTGTGAAGTTAGCTTTCAGGCGGTCTTGCGGAAGCTCTACGCGATAACCAGCAACGCGGGGGAAGACGATCTCCAACGCACTACGGTCTGGGAGCGCTTTGACATGTGTGGTTTTGCGCGGCGGCTTGGGTTGGGAAACTTGAGGTTTGGCCGTGAAATCGAACGGAATACCCATAATGTCGGCGTATTCAACGTCAAAGCGGTCTTCCTCATTAAGATCGTAGGAATATCGGCGAAGGCCGCGTCCAACCACCTGTTCGCACAGCAACTGGGTGCCAAAGGCGCGAATGCCGAGAATGTGTGTGACCGTGTTGGCGTCCCACCCTTCGGTCAACATGGAAACGGAAACAACGCAGCGGACTTGTTCGCCCAGACGGTCTTTCTTGCCGACAGTGTTCATCACTTCGCGTAAAAGCTCTGCGTCAGAAATTTCCCCGACATCACCGGCACCGGAGCGCTGGCGGAGTTCTCGTTTGAACTGCTCGATCTCTGGTTCAGCCATCTTGCGGAAATTATTGTCGAGAGCATCACCAGATTCCAATTGAGCACTGTCGATCAACAAAGTGTTGGGGCGTGGAAGGCGGCGGCCATGCTGGTCGTAGTTACGCAGGAGTGGGAGATTGCCATTGTGCTCGAACCCCAGGTCGCCATCTTCATTGGGACGCTCCCAACCCGATATCCATTCATAAACGAGTTTTGATGTGGCGGTGTTGTTACACACAACGATGAACACCGGCGGTACATCTAGGCCTGCTTTTTTCCAAACATCCGTCGTTTTCTCATAGTGGTTGTATAGCGCACGTAGAGCTGTGAATAATTCGGATGGCAGGTCGTTCGGGCTGATATCCGCACCACCTTTGCCACGGCCTTTTTTGGGCATTTTTTTGCCGATGTGTTCCCAAAGATTGCGAAAGACTGGGACGTCCTCACCGGGAATGTTGTCGGCCACAGGAACGCGGGGGAGTTTGACGATCCCACATTCAATGGCGTCCATCAGGGAGAAGTCACTAACCGTCCAGTGAAACAGCGTACCTTCGGCCCAGCCCGAGCCACTGAGAAAGAACGGTGTCGCCGAGAGATCATATGTCGCGCGTACGCCGAGTTTGCGTTTGAAGGCTTCGAGACCATTGATCCAGACCCGAGCCGCTTCGTTTTCTCGCTGCGCCTCTTTCTTCTCGTCGCCCTTGAGGTCGTCGAGATCATCGTTATCGGGCTTTTCACGGTAGCAGTGGTGGGCTTCGTCGTTCATGACGACGATGTTTTTGAGGCCCATCAGTTCTTCCGCCACCCGGCGGACCATCTGCCCTTCGGTTTCCTTGGTCTTGAGTTCTTCCCCCCGGCCTTGCAGCAATGAACGTCCCACCTTGTTGGTGTTCATCGTCTCACGCAGTTGGAAGGCATGATAGTTGGTGATGACAACCTTGGTCTTGTGGATGTCATCCATCATATCCGCCGGAACGAGTTCGCGAGATTTGTAGTAGCTGTACGGATCAAAGGGCTGAAGGACTTGCAGACGATCTTTGATGGTGATGCCAGGCGTGACGATCAGGAAACCGCGCGTGAAAAGCTTTGAGGTTGGCGAGCGAACTGCATTCACGGTTTGCCACGCGATCAGCATGGCCATGACGGTCGTCTTGCCGGCACCCGTTGCCATTTTCATGGCGAGGCGGATGAGCCCTGGGTTTGCTTGCTCGTTGGCCCCTTCGATGTGACTCCAGAAGCGTTTGTGGGAATGGCTTTTTCTAGCGACCTCGGTCAGCCAGATGATCGTTTCAACAGCTTCGACTTGGCAAAAGAACGGGCGGATGCCTTGAAAGTCGTATGACCGCCAGTGTTGAAGCAGGCGCGCGGTTGCTGGGGTCACGCCCCAATCGTTAGGGCTGGGCAGGCTCCGCCAATTGGCGACCTGCTCACGAATTTCGTTGATGATTGGAGTCGGGTTGTACTCTTGCTCAACCGTCGAAATACCGTCGCCAGAGCTCAGGTCCAACGTAGCCTGATCCTCAGCCTTTTTTCGCTTTTTCTTCTTAGGTTTCGGAACGGGGGTAATCAGCTCGGAACGACGGCGAAAACCTTCGATTTTGTTTGTGGGTTGACCATCTTTCAATTCCCAATGACGCCCGGGATACTCATATGGCGAGTTCAAAATTGGTTTTTCGAAAAATGTCTCGGTCATTACCTGCCGCCCCTCAACGTGATCATTCTAACGTAAAATTGATCACGGAATTTAATTGCAGTGAAGTGATAGCATTCTTCGGCAACATTGCCGACATGTTCTATCGGAGGGTGTGTCTATGAAAATATGGAATGCGGGGGGCGATCGTGACGTGAGATCCGCAGGCCTAACAGGAACGTATCGACAACGAGTCCAATGCATTCGTGGGTAAAGTTATCGACCATGCCTAGGCTATCCACCACAGCAATCAATAGTCTAGGCCAGATGTCTCAAAGGTGCCGTTTGGAAGCCTTGAAGAAAATAGATGAAAAATGATGCAAACGCACATATAATCAAATCAGTGATGTAAATGCATCAAATTGTTCCTGCGTCGTTTTTAGGAGGTGGAATGATGAATGCCCTGGTGAAAGAAGCTCCTGAATCCAAGATGGTTCTGGCCACGGCCGTCTTAAATGCCGCCCGGTCCATGGGTGTTACGCAAGATGAGCTGGGGGACATCATTGGCAAGAACCGCACCACCATTGCACGCGGCATTGACCCTGCCTCCAAGTCCGGGGAATTGGCGCTCATGTTGGTGCGGTGTTATCGCGCTTTGTCCGTTCTGGTGGGCGGGGATACGACAGAAATCAAGCACTGGTTCACCACGCCCAACAAGCACGTTGGCGGTGTGCCAAAGGACGTGGCCGCAAACGTTGCTGGGCTCGTGACGGTCATGCGCTATTTGGACGCCATTCGTGGAAAAGTTTGACTGGTCCATCATCCTTGCCCAGGCCCCGCGTACCAAATTAAAGGGGTTGGCTTGGCGTGTCGTCGAAAGCCAGGAAGAAATTGCCACCATGGCGTTGGTGGACAGCCTGGAAGAACAGGCGCTCTTGGAATCCCTGCTGGAGCAATCCAAGCCGCCTTATCCCGAAAATGCGCGCCAACTCGATTATCTTCTGACCACCCCATTTCGCTATCCGCCCTTACCGTGGGGCTCACGGTTTGGCACTCAACTGGAACCCAGCCTCTATTACGCTGCGCTGACCATCGATACGGCATTGGCGGAAGCTGCTTTTTATCGGTTGGTCTTTTGGCAAGGCATGGATATTGCGCCTCCGTCTGGCCGATTGTTGACCCAGCACACAATCTTTTCTGCACAGTATTTATGCAATCATGGGTTTGCATTGGACCAAGCGCCGTTTGACACTTATCGCGATATCCTAATCGACAAAGAAGATTACGGCCCCTGCCAATCCCTTGGCTCGCAATTACGAGAGGCCAACGCTCAAGGTTTTCAATACCTTTCCGCACGCGACCCGGATGGCGGGCTCAACATCGCCCTGTTCACACCGGAGGCCCTGACCAGCCGCAAACCGGAAGAAACCCAAAACTGGCTCTGTGAAACCCGTTATGACCACGTCAGTTTCAAAGGGCCGGATGACACAACACAAACGTTCGGAATCGATGTGTTTAACATCAACGGTACTTTCCCAAGTCCGACCTAATTCATCATGCTTCCTTCTACATACCGTTGAGCACCCCGTGCGAATAAGCCCATGCCATCGGCTGGCAGGAGGAAAGTGGGCCACTTTGCATGTCCTGCCCCTCTACGACAGAACAAAATCCGTTATCTTTCGATCACTCTCAATGATCTTCGTTGATAACCGATATGCACCGTTACTCTTTGATTTTTCAGGAGTTATTTTTCGTTTTTAACTAATTATTCCTGATGTTTCCTGTTATTATTTGATCATCTGAAAAAATGTGAATTGGGGAGGGCAGGATCATGACACCTTGGGGTCTGGCGCGGATCGAAGTGATCGCATCCAAAGAGCACATCGCGCATGAACTGCAACGTGGCGTGCCGGTGAAACAAATTCACGATGCCTTGGTAAATGCTGGTCGAGTGAGCGTGACCTACAACAGCTTCCGCCGTCAAATCCGCTCCATCCGTGATGAGCTGAATGCGATGCCCGTGGATATCACGCCGCACCGCCCTCGGCGCGCGCCGAGCACGCCGGCAAAGCAGGACGCAAAGCAAGTCCCACCACCCAAAACGACGCACAAGTCGTCCGGCGGTTTCGTGTTCGACCCATCCGCCAAGGCAGAGGACTATTTTTAGGGAAGCTATTTTTCCGGTAGGGCGCAAATGTGGTCGCGCAAGCACTGGCGTGTGGCTTCAATGTCTTCGATCAATTTCTGAATTTTCGCCGCGCCAATTCCGGAATCCTGAAAGCCGTCATCGTTCAGCGCCATCTTGAACAAATTGCCCAACCGTGCCAAATCGGCGCTGACGGCGATTAAATCCAGCAACGCCCGCGCATCCACAACGCTTTGCGGAATCTTGAATTCCGTCATCACCCGGCGAACGTAATCCGACATGGTGAAATTGAACCGCCGGGCATCATATTTGAGCCGGGCGAATTCTTCCGGAGTGACGTGCGCCTTGATGGTTGCAGTGCGTTTTTCTTCAACCATGACCGGGAACCATCAAGCGCGCCTGTAATAGCTTTTGTGCGATGACCAGGTTGTCGATACGTGCTTGCAGGATTTTTCGCTCCATCTCATCTGGCTCCGTGGTTAAACGCGAACTGAGCCGCACAATTTGATTGGACAGAAA
>VAPM010337337.1_pt1 | contig 20555 bp, 19 predicted proteins | sample 3395091 | NCBI WGS metagenome assembly VAPM01 (sample SAMN08290445, study PRJNA428436) | hydrothermal vent metagenome | isolation source: Deep-sea hydrothermal vent chimney 3 | place: Pacific Ocean: Juan De Fuca Ridge
AATACTTCCCGTGATAAAAACACGGCGGCCGGGTACCTGCGACAGATTACGCGGCATTTCAAACCAAAGCGTTTTCAACGGGACATCGGCAACATACATAAACTGTTGATAGACCGCGGCTATGCATCCTGGTTTGTCAATCCGGTAACCTTTAACAAGCCGATTGAGGCCCCAAAAATAATATCCTGCGACCTGCAACGCACCACAGCACGAGTGCGACAACTATTCCACAAATAGTTTTCGGATCACAACTTCGATTACAGTTTGTTGATGAACTTGATCGATTTACTACCGTGATACCTATGCGTTATATGCTCAACCATCCAGGTTCTCAGAAGCACCCCACGTTCCTTCCATGTCAGGCTTTCACGTAGCATCGGAGAATCCCAATCAAACAATGTTATGTGATCTTTTATTCTTTCCTGCATAACACCCGGATGAGTTCCATCATAACGCGCCAGAAATTGCTTCGGGAAACGGTACATATCCAGCCCTGCCTCGAATTTTTTTTCGGTGAACAGTTTTTTCAGTCCGTCATATTTATTTCTGGTCCCCTTCGGTGACCTCACCCACCAGTAATGAAACAGCTTTGCCTCCGAATCAATCGCGCGAATCTTTCTCCCTTTTTCTTTATATTGAGGATGAACAGAAAAGTTTGCTGCATCTCCCCTGGATAAAACAAAGCGGTGAGGCTTAACTATCCAGGATCTTCTTCTGCCCTTGTAGGGATAAATATTCATTGTCGTCTTATAATCGACCCAGAAGTTAAGCTGACGGAGCGATATAGCTTCAACATCGTCATCATCAGCATACTTCTTCATATAGTCCATAATAATCGGCAGATCATCTTCATGTACGATTTCATCTGCCTGCAAATGAAATGCCCATTTCCCGGTGCAATTGAATAATGCAATATTTGCCTGCTGGGCCAGTACAAACCCTCCCTGTGTCACATAGGGATTCCACTGACTGCGTATAATCTTTATTTTTTTGTCATTGATCGACTCAATAAGCTCCAGCGTCCCGTCTTCCTCCGGGCCAATATTGACAATAAACTCGTCTACAATGGGAAGGATCGAAGAAATAGCTTCAACAACCGGGTAATCCATTGAGGCAATTTTGTTTAGAAACATAAATCCGGAAGCGAATACTGCCACGAGGTACTCCAACTAACGTTTTTTGAATCACACAATGAGCTGATATATTTTATCTCACTGGTTATTCTGTTATCCGGGAACACCGGGCTATTTTGTCAGAGCTTCAAGGACTCTACGCCCTCCGGGGAGAGGGCTTTTTCGAACAGGTCACAGATTTCACGAACAGCCCCATGACCGCCCGGGCAGCTCGTTTGGTAGATTGCATGCTCAATGACATCGGGGTGAGCATTTTTGACGATGATGGGCAAACCGACACAACGGAGTGCGGGGAGATCGTTGATATCATTACCGACAAAGGCCACCTCAGACATCGCGAAACCCCGTTCCCTGACAAATTCCTCCAGCACGGCGCGCTTGTCTCCGACACCCTGTATGCAGCGGATCTTCAACTTGGCGGCTCTAACTGATACTACGGGATTGGTCTCGGTAGAGATAATGACTGATTCAACACCGAGACAAACAAGCTTTTGCAGACCGATGCCATCACCACGAAAACAACGCACCGCCTCACTACCATCCTGGCTCACATACACCATGTCATCGGTGAACACACCATCAAAATCAAATGCAATGAGGCGTATACCACGGATAATATCTTTCATTTAATCATCCAGCACGTTTCAACCCGTTTTCCTGGTGAACAAACGCTGCGCCTGATTTTTGAATTTCCTGAGCGTATCCATAGGAACTCGTTCCGTCAGTTTTTGCATATAATCCGAAGAATATTCAGGCTCGATAAGCGGGTCGTCAGCACGTCCCCAGTCATTGCAATCGTAGCCCATGAGTTCCATGTAGGGCAAATAGGCCGGTTTGAAAAGCTCGATATCTTCTTCAGTAAACCAGTGTCGCCAGTCACCCGTTGATTTTTTGCGTATCACCTTGGCGTTACCGGTCGAGTCCAGAACCTCTGCATCTTCACGTATTTCAAAGCCGAGATAGGCATTTAGTGCAGAAAAGTTCTTGTTGACCATGTCTTCATAGGTAAACAGGAACCACTCATCCCCAAGACCACTGACAAAATCCTGCATCTGCTGATACCGAACCTGTTCTTCATCGAAGACTGACTGTTTATCTCTGGGCCATTCATGATGGCCCGTAAAACGACAAATTTCATGGAACGGGACAGACAAGGGGTCTGCCTCTTTCTTTTTCACCAGATCAAGATGTGCTTTGAACTGCTGTTTGTGGCCTACGCAGCCCCTGTTCCATCGATACAACATTCTGCTGACGGCAACATCTCTCGGATCGCGAGCTATCCAGACCTTGCGATCGTAATGCTCCTTTTTCAGGTGATCTCTGTATAGATCGAAATCTTTGCCCTTGCGTTCTTCGTAGGTATGTTTATAGACAGCATTTTCGTAATCACCAATATACTTTCCAGGTCTGCCACCCGAGAATGCCTGGCATCCGGGAAGACCTGCAGAAAGTTTATACAACAGTGCTGTGGTTCCTGATTTGCCAAGGCCCAGTATCATTATTTTCATCTTAATCTCCGGCCATCAGGCACTGATTCTGAATATCTGGTCATGAATCTGTTCAGCTTTAAGCTCTGTCGTATCACCGAGCACCTGCTGGAACTGTACTATCCGTTCACGCAATTGTTCAAGGGTAATGCCGGGATACCGGTGGCGGTGAAATTCCGGTGGAGCGTGGGACCCGGGAAGGTAGCGTCGTATCCATTTAATAGAACGCCTGCCATTCGCCAGTACCCAGCCCGCGACCCAGGTCGCCATCGCCGGCCTGGGAAGTTTGCTTCGTCCAACAGCGATCTCTTCCAGTACATCGATCATACGATCACAGGCCAGCGGGCCATCCTGGGCAACGATATAATGGTCAAAGATTGCCTTGCGGTCATCACCATCAGCAGCACCCAGCGTACCTTGCAGAATGTCTTTCAGGGTGTCTTTCAGCTCCAGTACGCTGAAACACTGATAACTCAATTGATTCGGGAGATGGTAAAACCCCTGATCGATGTCTTCGTTGATGGACGGGCGATAACTGACAGCCGGCACGCCCATACTGTATGCCTCAACGGCTGTGGTACAACCGTTATGCACAAGCGCCTGCGCTGCCATCAGCCAGGGCACCACATTACCCTCATTGGTCACCTCAACCCGTTCACAGGCATCCGCTATTCGGTGATAAACATCCGGATTTTCAGTCGGGTGCGGCCGGACAATGATTGTAACATCAGGAAAAGCTTCATGGAGTGCCGGAATCAGTTCCTTGAAGGCGTCGAACAAATTCTGCTTGTGCTCATGCAGCACCCCGGCAAACTCCAGGCTCATACCTTTGGCAGCTTTACCGAATTTCACCTTATTGCCGTTATGGGCAAGTGTCTTGAACAGGTTCTGACTGGGAAAGAATGCATTAACATGGTTGAAATTGGTATTAACCAGAATGAACTTTCCGTATTTCCGGCGTAATGCATCAGCATCTTTCTTGTAGTAAGCGCATATTTCGGTGCGTAACAAATCACCGCGTGGATTTCCGGTGATATGTATTGGCTTATCTTTTGGCATCTGCGGGTAGTCCCGCCACAGGTTGGCATTGTCCTCGCCCCATGCGAAAAGATGAGAAACATATTTTAAGGACAGGGGTGAAAGACGTCGGGAAAAATACATATCAGCCGGCAAGTGGACCAGCGCCTCTTCATCCCAGGAGACTATCTTCTGGCCAAGCCAGTGCATAATCCTGAACATGTTCAGATTCATTACTGTGAAACTTTTGCACAGATACAAGCTGCGAGGAAGCGACGCAATTTTAAAATCGATCTTGCGGTGTGAACCGATAATTGAGGGGAAGCCTCTTCTCGCCGCAATACAGGCAAGCAACAGCTTCGGATCAAGCTCACGCACCTGGTTTTCTACCGGAATAATCAGCGTGAGTTTTACTGTGTTCATATCCATCACGCCTCAGGCCTGTATCCTGAACATCACGTCGGATACCGGCTCTATGCTTAATTTTTTTTTATAGCCGAGCAGTTTCTGGAATCTTGCTATCCGCATACGCACTTCATCGAGTGGGAGAACCGGGTAGCGATGCAACTGGTATTCGGGCTTGTTATGCGAACCTGGGAGGTGTGATTTAACATGTCTTGCCAGGTTAAGCCCTCCGGCCAGAATCCATCGTTGCAGTCTGGTGGCAGCAGATTGCTGACCAGGACTGTCCTGGAGAATCGACAGCGTCTCCAGTACATTCACCATCCTCTCACAAGCCAGCGGCCCGTCCTGCGCTTCAAGGTAGCGATCCATCAGTGCACGGCGCTCTGCACCATCTGGAATACCCAGTTCACCGGAAAGTATCCTTGCAAGCGTTTGCTCTAATTCTTCAAAATTGAAACACTCGTGGCTCAGCCCGTTGGGCAGGCGGTAAAAACCACTGTCATACTCTTCGTTCACTGCGGCCCTGTAGCTGATAGCAGGAATATTCATGGCAAATGCTTCCACCGCAGTGGTACAGCCGTTGTGGATCAGTGCTTTTGATGCCATAAGCCAGGGTACGACATTACCCTCATTGCTTACCTTTACCCTGCTGCAACGGGCCGCGATATCTTTATAGACCTTGCTGTTCTCGGTCGGATGGGGGCGGACGACAATGGTGTGATCAGGAAATGCCTGTTCAAGTTCCGGTATGAGTTTTCTGAAATGGGCAAATACAGCTTTCTTGTGATCCCACAACCCTTGTGCATACTCCCGGCTCATTCCTCTTGCCGCGCGGCCAAAACGGGCTTTATCACCGATTTTTTTCACAGGCTTGAATAAATTAATATCTGCGCCAAATGCATTTACGTGGTTAAAGTTGGTATTGACAAGAATAAAGTCCCCGTAAGTCTTACGCAGTTCTTCACTATCATTTTCATAATAAGTACGGATTTCAGCGCGCAGCATATCGCTGCGTGGATTACCTACCGCATAGATTGGCGTATCTTTTGGTGTATGCGGGTACTGCCGCCACAAATCAACATTATCCTGTCCCCAGGCAAACAGACTCAAAACCTGCTTGATGGTCGATGCATCGAGACGACGGGAAAAATAGGTCTTGGGTGGCAGGTGGACCAACGCTTCCTCATCCCAGGCCACGATTTTGTGTCCGAAGCGACGCGCTACACGAAAAAACAGGAGGCTGCGAATCGTCATGCTTTTCGAAAGATATATCGCGCTTGGAAATGAATCGATGTTGAATTCCATTTCGCGTCGTGACCCGACAATCGATGAAAACCCGCGTTGTGCAGCAACACAGGCAAGTAATAATTTCGGGTCAAGTTCACGAACCTGGTTTTCAACCGGAATCAGCAGTAAAGGATTGGATGCTGCCATGGCATTGTCCTAGGACGCCGCCTCCAGTAATTGCCGTGGCTTGTTTTTCATGTCTTCCAGGATACGTTCAGCCAGCCTCTCGCCACTTAAACCGTGATGTGAAAGAACTTCTACGGGTGTACCGCATGCTGCATGTCCCTCAACTGCAAACTTCACCAATCGCCTGCCACGTAATGCATCTGATGACATAAAGGCATTCAATAAGGTATCACCAAGCCCACCATAGTCGGCGTGATCGTCCACGGTGAATACACTGTCGCAATCACCGACAGTCTCCTCCAGCCATTCAACATCAACCCGGTTCAGCCATGGCATATTGACCACCGTAAGAGAAACTCCCTGTTTGTCCAGGCGTTCGGCTGCCGCCAGTGCTTCATTCAGCATAACGGGTCCATAAGCGAAAAGAACCGCATCTTCGCCCTGGTTCAGAACGCTCCCTTTCCCAAAACTGAACTGATAATCTTCAGGGACCGGTATAACTCTCGGCGACGGCCCGATCACAAGACGGATCATACAACTCTGTTTTGCCTCATTGACACACCATTCCAGCACCTTACGTGTTTCCAGCGCATTACCGGGTTCGAGAATGACACACTCCGGCAAGGCCCCGAAAAGTGAAATATCACGCAAACTTTGATGGGATTTCCCGGGTCCGGCCGGGATAAGTCCGGCGTAATGACACACGTAGATAATTTTTGTCTTTTCCGTTGCATTGTTATAGATCTGTTCATTGGAGCGTGAAGCAAGGAATACCCCGAATGAATTGACAATCGGCAGATACCCCTGCAATGCCAGGCCACCCGCCGTGGACACCATGTCCTGCTCGGCGATACCACCTTCAATAAACCTGTCCGCGCAGGCTTTTTCGAACAAACGCAGGCCACAATCGGCAGACAGGTCAGCGTCCATGACAACGATATCCTTTCTCTCCTGGCCGATTTCGAGCAGCGCCTGCCCATAAGCGGTCACAACTTTCTCTGCTGTATCCTTGAGTTTAGTACGGTTTTCTGCACGGCATTCTATGACTTCAGTTTTCAGCTTATCCAGTCCAAACTTGTCGAACTGTCCTTCTATGCGGGTGATAATTTCGCTGTAACCGGCATTGAAAGAGGCGTCATCAGGCGCACCGGAATGCCAGGGATACAGGCCTTTCCCGGCTTTCAGAGCGGCAGGGCCTTCCATGAAGGAAACGCCCTTGCCCTTGATGGTGTCGGCAATCAGAACCTTGGGCTTGTCGTTTATCTGCCGCAATTCTTCGAACGCACGGTCCAGCGCGGAGAAATCATGGCCATCACAACGCGCCACATGCCAGCCAAAAGCCTCAAATTTTTTCTCCAGGTTGCCCAGGTCGATAATCTCATCCACCGGCTTGTCGGATTGAATTTTGTTCATGTCAACGATAGCCGTGATATTGTTGACTGACTGGTGAGCCGTGGTCTGTAACGACTCCCAGATCTGACCTTCCTGAAGTTCACCATCACCGGTCATCACAAAAACCTGTCCGGTTGCACCGTTCAGTCTTTTGGCCAGAGCCATACCCTTGGCCTTGGAAATGCCCATGCCCAGTGACCCCGAATTGGTTTCAATACCGGGAATACTGACATCCGGGTGACCATGAGTACCGCCCATCCTGCGCAGGTTGATAAACTGGTCTTTTGAAATAACACCCAAAGAATAAAGGACGGCATAATAGGCGGGGGCATCATGCCCTTTTGAGGAGAAATAGATATCACGGTCCGGGTGATCAAATCCGAGCTCAACCGTATTCATACCGGCGTAGTAGAGATAGGTCACAATATCCAGCGAACTAAAGCTGGATCCCAGGTGGCCGGAGCCGGCACGTTTAACGGTTGCCAGAGTGTTTGCACAACACATGTCCGCCAATAATTTGAGCCTGTCGAATGTATCCATTCCAGCTTCACGAACCCGCTGGAATTCACTCGTTGAAATAAGCCTGATCTCTAACATTGTTTCGATTGTCCCTTTAACAAATATGGAAAGTGGGTAACAGTCGGCAGCTGTGCCTGACCGTTATTGACAATATGTTCCGCAAGGCTCCAGTCATACTCGCTGTTGACATCAAAGCCTTCGTAGCCTTCCGTAAGGAATGGCATCAATACATCACCGGCGATCGTTCCCTGTTCAGATACGACGCGTGTCCAGGCAATCTCCAGACTGGCATTTTGCGTATATACAACCGGCAAAGACTGATACTGGCTGCTGTGCCATGGCTGTGTGGATGAATTCAGAGGCATCAATGGCAACATGCGTTTGCCCTGAACCACCCACATTTTGCCGGGATGCTGCTGGCACTTTTCAACGGCTCGCAGAGAATCGACACCGGCTTCTGCCTGGAAATCATGCCAGGCCCGCTGAATGGTCTGTGGCAGCCGGAACGGGCTGGTTGGCCGAAGAATGCTGAAACACTCGTATGCGCGTCCTTCGTCCCTGAGTCTGTTCAGCGTGTAGGCCAACCACTCAATATCCGGGGATACATCACCCGCCAGTTGTTGCGGGCGCAGGAAAGGAACTTCAGCACCGTAGTGCCTGGCGATATCCGCATAATGTTCTGAATCTGTTGACACAATCACATCGGAAAATATCCCGCTCTGTACGGCAGCAGAAATGGTGTACGCCATCAGGGGATGTCCGGACAATTCGCGGACATTCTTGTCTGCTACGCGCTTCGAACCCGCTCTTGCCGGAATCAGCGCCACCACACCATTTGGCTTTCTGCCCATATCAGAGCATCCCCGGGTCGCTGTTGATGTAGATGTCTTTCAGTTCCGAATAGACATCCAGTGCTTCCGTACCCGGCTCACGTGAACCATTACCCGACTGCTTCAGACCACCGAATGGCATGTGAGGTTCACTGCCATGCGTTCCACCGTTAACAACCGCTACCCCGGCTTGTACTTTCTGTGTAAATTCTGTCGCGCGATTAATGCTGCGAGTATGAATGGCGGCGGTCAGTCCATAAGGTGAATCATTCGCCATACACAAAGCTTCGGAAAAATCCCTGACCTGGTACAGGCAGAGTATTGGGCCAAACAATTCAGTGACTGAGATTTCGTCATGGGGATGGACATTCTCGACAATGGTTGGCGCCATGTAGAAGCCCTCCCCGTGTGCCTCATCATCCAGTCTGTTCCCTCCAACCGTTATCAGCGCTCCAGCCTGCCTGGCTGTTTCGACAGCGGCCAGCATGTTCTTGAGTTGCTTCTCGTTAATGACCGGTCCCAGATTATCACTGTCATCCGGGCCGACCTTGAGTAAACGCGTGTGTTCAACAAGCGTGTCACGAAACTGATCATAAACTGATGAGAAAACAATAATACGACTCGCCGCCGCACAACGTTGACCGGCGTTGCTAAAGGCTGCCAGCAATGTCCAGTTAACAGCATTTTCCAGATTGGCATCATCGCAAACAACCAGTGGATTTTTGCCGCCCAGCTCAAGTGAGACTTTTGCCAGTCGTTCGCCTGCGGTTGCCGCTATACGGCGCCCCACGGCTGTAGAACCGGTAAAACTGATGAGGTCTACGCCGCTGTGAGCGACCAGTGGTTCACCAGCTTCCTTGCCTTGACCCTGAATAATATTGAGCACTCCGGCAGGTAAACCCGCCTCCTGTGCAATCCTGCCGAACAGCCAGGCGGTTGCCGGCGTATCTTCAGCAGCCTTAAGGATAGCGGTATTGCCACAAATCAACGCCGGGAATACCTTCCATGCCACGTTGGCAATCGGTGTATTGGCCGCAATAATCAGACCGGCAATACCCACCGGTTGTCGCACCGTGCTGGCATATTTATGGGGGACAGCACTGGTCGTCGTACGGCCGTATAAACGACGGCCTTCACCGGCCATGAATTCTCCCTGTGCAATTGCCGCAGCGGTCTCGCCCATGGCAGCAAAGAACGACATCCCGGTCTCCAGTGCAACGACCGCTGCGATATCTTTCTGGTAACGGCGCATCGATTGGGCAATATCGTGCAGTATCTCACCCCGTTGTACAGGCGTGAGTCTCGACCAGTCCGGTTGTGCCGCTGCCGCAGCCTGGACTGCCCGTTCAATATCATCCGTACAGGACCGGGAAATCCGATACAGTTTTTTTCCACTGTGCGGTGACAGTTTGTCAAAAAACTCACCAGACAGCGCGTCGACCTGAACACCGTCAATCCAGTTGGGGATCGTTCCGGGTATAAAATCTGGAATCATTGAGATGCTCGTTCTGCAACTACCATGCAGTAAAGCCACCGTCTACGACCAGTTCAGTACCGGTAACATAAGACGATGCGCGGGAGGCCAGAAATAACAAAGGTCCACAGAGGTCGTCATTGACCGCCATTCTTCCCATGGGGACACGCTGACAGAACTTGTCCCTGAATTGCTCATCCTGTTCACCCAACACACCACCCGGTGACAGAGTGTTAACCCGTATACCTTGCGCCGCCCAGTGCGTCGCCAGATAACGGGTCAGGTTAACCACGGCAGCTTTGGATGCTCCATATGCCGGTGGTTTAAAAAATGGCGGGTCACTTTGTATGTGATCATAAAAATGCGCGTCGGGCGAAACCCCGGCATACAAAGAACCTATATTAATGATGGAGCCCCGGCCTGCACGCAGCATGCTTTTCCCGAAAACCTGCATCGTGAGGAACAGCCCCAGCGTATTCACTTCCAGTATTTCCCGGTTTTCTGCCAGTGGAATGTCTTCCAGCCGATAGCTGATACCTTCGCTGGACGGGGGTCTGTCGATACCGGCGTTGTTCACCAGAATCGAGGGGATGCCAAAAACAGCTATACACTGATCGCAAGCATCTTCCAACGACTGTCGATCCCGGACATCGGTACGCTGCAACCTGAGGCGACTTTCGTCAAAACGATCCTGCAGACACTTGAACGCCTCCGGTATATCGGAACCCGGCAAGTCCAGCGCATAAACCGAAGCTCCCGCCTCAAGCAGTGACTCAATCCAGACTGGCCCAAGCCTGCCCAGTGCACCAGTAACAACAGCAACCTCGGACTCCAGGTTGAAAAGTTTGTTCAAGAGGCGGCTAACTCCCACCAACTTTCTGCACCGTTCAGCTTTTCAAAGGCAATATCTTCGTCTTCTGTCAACGCCTGACGAGTCACCCGCCCCAGGACCTTGTCGATATCATAGGGCTGAAGACCGTCACCCGGTGACTTGATTGCGATATCTTCACGACGGAGGGTATGACCTTCCGGCAAATCACACGCAGCAACCAGCTTCTTGCCCATTTTGGTAATAGGTTGCACTTCGCTGTCATAGGTTCGCTTAACACCATCACCTACGGCTACGTGTAAGCGATCCAGGTCACGAACCAGCTTTCGGAATCCACCTGGTTCCAGGGAGAAAGCATGATCTGTCCCCTTCCAGGTATGATTGAACGTGAAATGTTTCTCAACAATGCGTGCACCCAGCATAAAGGCTGCAATCGCCATGGCTATACCGTTATCGTGAGATGAAAGACCCACTGTGGCATGAGGGAATCGCTCGCGGAACGTGGTGATAACACCCAGATTCAATTCATCAAACTCAGCCGGATAACCGGCTGTACACTGAAGAATACCCAATTGTTGGTTAATCGGCATAATAGCGTCATAGGCCCGATTCACGTCATCCATGGTGCCACCACCGGTGCTGATGACCATGGGTTTACCATAAGAAGCAATATGGGTGAGTAGTGGTATGTTTTTCAGATCCCCCGAAGCCACCTTGAAGGCCGGCAAATCCAGCTTTGCAAGAAATTCTGCGCTGGGGATGTCAAAGGCCGTCGCAACTACCGTTACTCCGATCTCCTTACCGTAAGCCATCAGCTCCTGGTACTCGCTCCAGCCGAACTCCAGAAACTCCCGGTGTTCGCCATAGGTTTTCCCGAAACTGTTCTCGTGGTCATAGGGCTTGTTATAGCTGGCCTTTGTATACAGACTCCGGTTATCCCGTTTCTGCAGCTTGACCGCATCTGCACCGCATTCCTTCGCAACGCGGAACATCTCCATAGCTGTTTCCAGCCTCCCCTGATGGTTATTTCCGATTTCAGCGATAACATAACAGCCGCTATCATCCTGAATATCCTTGCCATCTATCGAGAGTTTCCGCATATTTGTATTTCTCCTGCACTGTACTCGGTTGGCGCCGAAGTATACTGGTCAACACCCGATATTGAATCATCCCCTGATGTCGAGGGACACGCCCCGGCATCTCGTCGTATGCTGCAATGCACAACGCTCCACGACGAGAGAGTAGTCTTTGGGCCGCATTCTTTTTCGAAAACTGTCCCCCCGTTCACGCTGGCTGCATACCGTCGGTATGTACGCTGAAGGTGGGTTCCTTTATCTGTTCTGGTTACTGGTACGCCCTCTATCACCGGAACGAGCATCGGCAACCGGGCGCACACTGATCCGCTGGCTGGGACCAAAAACCCATAAACATCGCCAGGTAAGGCGCAATCTGGAACGTGCCTTCCCCGAACTGAACGACGAAAAGCGTGAATCACTGGCCCGTGATGTGTGGGGGAATTTCGGTGCCGTGATGGCGGAATACCCACACCTGCACACACTCACTTATGCTGGAAAACCACCCCACATTGACCTGGTGATGGATGAAGACGCGCGTGAAATACTCGAAAACAAACAACCGGCCATCTACGTGACAGCACACCTGGGTAACTGGGAACTGGTCGGGGCGATTGTCGCTAAATCCGGTATCCCCTTTACTGTGATTTACAGCCCCCAGAAAAATCCCCTGCTGGAACGCATGATCAACAGCCAGCGACATTCGGTGGACATACAGCTCATTGCAAAAGATAACGGGATACGCAAACTGATCCAGGAGTTCCGGTCCGGACACTCCATCGGTCTGATCTCTGACCAACGCGTGGACACGGGCGAGCCGGTATCGTTTTTCGGGTGTGACGCCCAAACAACGACCAGTCCGGCCAGACTGGCACTGAAGCTTGGATGTCCGCTGGTACCGGTCCAGATTGAACGAACCGGCAAAGCCCGTTTCCGTGCTGTTTTCCATCATCCCCTCGTCAACACTCAGAAAGAAAACAAACAAAAAACTCCCTTGCAGGTCACAACAGAGCTTAATCGCATGTTTGAGGACTGGATTCGCAACCAGCCCGACCAGTGGGTTTGTATAAAACGGCGCTGGAAAACGGACACCTGTCACAGCGTATCCGGGAACGATATGCCGTGCGCCTGATGCTCATGTTCTTCCGTGCCTACCCGTGGCAGACATTGTTCATGCTGCTGGCTCTGCTGTTTGCCGGGTTTGCGGAGGGTGTTGGGCTGTCCGCATTACTTCCCCTGATTAATATCGCTATTCGTAATAATGCTGCCGGCAACGGTGAAGATCTTCCTGCACAACAAAATATGCTTGAGGGCATGGTCACTGATTTTCTCAATACGACGGGCATCAATCCCGACATCGGTTCCATGCTTGCCATCATCGTTATTTCACTCACTTTGAAAAACCTTTTACTGCTTCTTGCGAATAAACAGGTCGGTTACACAGCAGCACACGTGGGCACTGACCTGCGACTCAAGTTGCTTCGCGCTGTCCTCAGCAGCCGCTGGGAATATTTCATCAGTCAGCCAATCGGGAAAATCACTAATGCACTGGCAACCGAAGCCCAGCGCTCATCACTAAGCTTCGTCAGTGGATCGCTCATGATCACCTTTGCTATCCAGACGGCAGTCTACGGTGCGGTAGCCCTTGCGCTTTCCTGGAAAGCCACACTGGTGAGCCTTGTCATCGGCTTTTTAATTATCGCTGCAGCCAATTCCCTGGTCCGGGTAACCCGCAAAGCCGGAAAAAAGCAAACCAAACTGCTGACTTCGCTGATAGCGGGTTTAACCGACACGCTGCAATCGGTCAAACCCTTAAAAGCCATGGCCCGTGAAAACAGTATCGATGGCGTGTTGACTGCGGAAACGTCCCAACTTAACCAGGCACTGCAACGACAGGTTCTTGGTACTGCGGCACTTGGTGCTATCCAGGAAGTTTTGCTGTCTATTGCTGTTGCCGGAGGGATTTTCGTTGCACTGTCTCAATTTGAAATGCCACTACCAACTGTACTGGTACTGGCCATTGTCCTGGGCCGGATGCTGCGCCAGTTCAGCAAAGTACAACGTGAATACCAGAAGGTCTCTATCGGCGAAAGTGCTTTCTGGTCACTGCAACAAACCATTGACCAGGCGATGATCAGCGCAGAAGAGGCCTCAGAGACAGGGAAAACCCCGTCATTAAAAAAGGGAATACGGATCGACGATGTCTATTTTGCCTATGCTGAAAGTAATGTCCTTAATGGCCTGACGCTGGACATCCCGGCAGGGTCGCTCACTACGCTGATCGGCCCGTCAGGGGCCGGGAAAACCACGCTCATAGACCTGATCACCGGCCTGTTGCAACCCGGCTCCGGGGTCATCCTCATCGACGATACCCCCTTGCCAGAACTGGATATTAAAGCCTGGCGAAATATGATCGGTTACGTACCCCAGGAAACTCATCTGCTCCACGACACGGTACTGCACAACGTCACACTCGGTGATCCGGAGTTGTGTGCGCTGGAAGCGGAACAGGCACTGAAAGCAGCAGGGATCTGGGAGTCTGTTGCCGCAATGCCCGAAGGCATAAACAGTATTGTCGGGGAACGTGGTACAAAACTCTCCGGGGGGCAACGCCAGCGCATCATCATCGCGCGGGCTCTGGTCCATCACCCGAAATTGCTTATTCTGGATGAGGCCACCAGCGCGCTGGATTCCACCAGTGAAGCTGAAATTCTCGAAACTATCGACAAATTGCGTGGCGAACTGACCTTACTTGCCATTTCCCACCAGAAAGCACTGGTTGATGCTGCAGATCATGTCTATCGACTGGAAAAGGGACATGCTGTTGCCGGAAGAACGATTCTCTCCTTCGTTGACCTGGATCAATCACGCGTCATGTGACAAAGACTACAATCACACCGTGTGTTGCCGGGTCTTCGAAATGTTCAGGACCGGCCAAATTCCGGAACCCCATGCAAAAGCCCATTCTGGCCTACACGATAGGTAACAAGCGCTATCTGAACATTACCGACAGGTGCACTCTGCGTTGCACCTTCTGTCCCAAATATCGTGTCAGCCCCTGTGTTCATGAGTTTGATCTCAGCCTCCCGCAGCGCCCTGAAACCAGTGACATCATCCATGCATTGGGGAACCCGGCAGACTATGAGGAAATTGTGTTCTGTGGTTTTGGCGAACCCACCCTGCGCCTCAAACCCTTGCTGGAAATTGCCGGTTACATAAAGCAGCATAACGGCCGCATCCGTCTCAACACCGATGGTCTTGCCAACCTGTTCCATAAGCGCAACGTATTACCCGAACTGGCGGACTGTATCGATGCACTGTCGGTGTCAATGAACGCCCATAACAAAACGGTTTATGATCAACATTGCCAGCCGGCGCTGCCAGGAGCATTCAACGCCATGCTGGATTTCCTGCAACTGGCACCGGATTACATTGAAGAAGTGACCGCAACCGCTATCGATGGTCTTGACGGCGTGGACATCGATGCCTGCCGGGAAATGGCCGAGCAGCGCAAGGTTTCTTTCAGGCGTCGCGTGCTGGATGTGGTGGGCTGAAGCATATGGTGCTCTCCGACTACGTCAACACCTTCGGTCAGGCCATGCTCAATCGTTATGGTGAGCGCGTTCACAAACTGACCCTGAACGCTGATTTCACCTGTCCGAACCGTGATGGAAGCAAGGGACGTGGCGGTTGTACCTTCTGCAATAATGTATCATTCAACCCCAATGGCCGTAACCCGCCAACCATCAGCGAACAGCTTGAAGCCGGACGGCAGGTCATCCGCAAACGCACCGGTGCACACAAGTACATCGCCTACTTCCAGGCCTATACCAATACCTATGCCGATGTCACACGGCTTGCGGAACTCTACGACCAGGCACTCGCCGACCCCGATATCATTGGACTTTCCGTGGGTACGCGCCCGGATTGTGTCCCGGGGGCCGTACTTGACCTCCTGGCCAGCTACCAGGATCAGGGCAAGGAGGTCTGGCTGGAACTGGGGCTGCAATCCGCCTGGGATGACACGCTGGAGCGTGTGAACCGTGGACACGGGTTTGAAGAATATCGAGTCGCGGTACGCAACGCTCACGCACGTAACTTGCAAGTCTGCACACATCTTATTGTGGGCCTTCCCGGTGAAACCCCGGATCATTACATGGCAACCCTGCAACGGGTCCTCGACCTCGGTGTCGAGGGAATAAAACTGCACCCGCTTCATGTCGTCAAGGGCACGCTGCTCGCCAACCAGTGGCGGCGCGGGGAATACCAGCCTCTATCACTGGACGATTATATTGCTATCGCCTGTGACATGATTGAACACACGCCGATGGATGTTATCTACCACCGTGTCACTGCGACTGCATCAGCCTCTATCCTCCTTGCGCCCGACTGGTGCGCTAAAAAATGGGATGTTATCAACCGCATTACCCGGGAGTTTCATCGACGCCAGACACGGCAGGAGTCTGCAACTGACACAACAAAACTGATACACGAACATGCAGGAATCTGAACACATGACGTCCGCACGAAAAAAAATGGAACTCGTCTGTCCGGCCGGTAACCTGCCGGCGCTTAAAGTTGCCGTTGACAAGGGCGCTGATGCCGTTTACATCGGTTTCAAGGATGACACCAATGCACGTCATTTTGCCGGACTAAACTTTAATGAGAAGCGCTCGCTCGAAGGCGTCCGGTATGCGCATGAGCGGGGCGCGAAAGTATTCGTCGCCATCAACACCTATGCACAATCGACGGGCTGGAAACGCTGGCAGGATGCCGTCGATCTCGCGGCAGACCTGGGTGTCGATGCACTGATACTGGCCGATGTCGGCGTTATGGACTATGCCACCAATAAGTGGCCTGAACTGCGTCTGCATTTATCGGTACAGGCATCAGCAACCAATCCTGAAGCCATTCGCTTCTACCACGATAATTTTTCTATCCAGCGCGTCGTGGTTCCCCGTGTGCTTTCGATCAAACAGGTACAACAGGTTGCTGAAGAGAGTCCGGTACCACTGGAAGTGTTTGGATTCGGCAGCCTGTGTGTGATGGTGGAAGGCCGCTGCCTGTTGTCTTCCTACGTCACCGGGCAATCCCCCAACACGTTTGGCGCCTGTTCACCGGCATCGGCAGTTCGCTGGACAAAAACGCCCCGGGGACTCGAATCACGCCTCAACGATGTCCTCATCGACCGTTACCAGAACAACGAAGCAGCCGGTTACCCGACCTTATGCAAGGGGCGCTTTGAAGTGAGTGGCAATACCTACTATGCCATCGAGGAGCCCGTCAGCCTCAATACCCTGGCACTGTTGCCGGAACTGCAATCCATCGGTATCGCTGCGATCAAGATCGAAGGTCGACAAAGAAGCCCTGCCTACGTCAGACAGGTCACCCGGGTCTGGCGCGCAGCACTGGATGCCTGTCAGAGAGACCCGGATAACTATCGCCCGCAACCCGACTGGCTGGAATCGTTACAGACGGTTTCGGAAGGGGCACAGACCACGCTCGGCGCCTACCACCGACCATGGCAATAGACATGACAACAAATCACGCAGCAACAAAACTTTCACTTGGGCCGGTCCTTTATTACTGGAATCGCGAACAACTGCTGGATTTCTATGACCGCATCGCATCAACACCGGTCGATATCGTCTACCTGGGTGAAACAGTGTGTGCCAAGCGTCGCGCCCTGCGTAGCGAAGACTGGTTGTCAGTCGCACAAATGCTGACTGATGCCGGCAAGGAGGTCGTGCTGTCGAGCATGACACTGATCGAAGCCGGGTCTGAACTGGGCGCGCTGAAAAAACTCTGTGACACGACCGGCTACAGCATTGAAGCCAATGATATGGGGGCAGTCCAGCTACTGTCGGGCAAACAGTCGTTCATCACCGGCCCTGCCATCAATATCTACAATCATCGAACCCTGAAAGTCCTTGCCGACCGGGGCATGAAGCGCTGGGTACTGTCTGTCGAGCTGTCCCGGACAACCCTGGCTGAAATACAGGCACAACGGCCGTCCGATGTCGAAACCGAGGTGTTTGCCTATGGCAAACTGCCACTTGCCTATTCTGCACGCTGCTTCACCGCACGTGCACGCAACCTGCCCAAGGATGATTGCCGGTTTTGCTGTCTCGACTACCCCGACGGACTGCTGCTTTCTACCCGTGAGGATGAAGCCTTTCTCACCCTCAATGGCATTCAGACCCAGTCAGCAAAAACCTGCAACCTGGTAGAAGACATCGATCAACTGCAAGCACTTGGTGTCGATGTCCTTCGCATCAGCCCGCAGTCACAACATACCGAACGTATTATTGAAGTATTCCACCAATGCCTGAATGGCGAGCTACCCCTGCACGATGCCCATCTCATCCTGCAACCCTTCGCACCCGAAGGTCATTGCAATGGTTACTGGCATGGTACAGCGGGTATGGAAACCAGCACCGGCGAGGAGATCACATGCCGTTAAAAAATTCTGTCAGTGGAACTGACCCTTTTGATCTGAACAACCACGCTGCCTACGAGGCATGGCGAGCCTCCAAACTGGAAAATTATCCACAAAAGGCCGAAGAACTCATCGTGGAGATCAACGACCCACGCCAACTCAGCCAGTCGGAGCATGCCGCTATTCTCGAACGCTGCGCAAAAACCAACATGGCGGCCTACATCAGCAAGACCGGCACAGACCCGGACAAACTGATCCCTGCCACGCTGGGCGCACAGCTCGGACTGCGCAACCTGGACCGGAATATGGGTGCTGATGACGATGGCATAACAGCACTGCAGGTCGTCGACAAGCAGTGGCGTAACCGCTACATCCCCTATACCGACCGTCCGATTCACTGGCATACCGACGGTTACTACAACGGGCTGGATCAGCAAATCCACTCGCTGATGCTGCACTGTGTACGCCCCGCCAGTGAAGGCGGCGAGAATGCCCTGCTCGACTATGAAATTGCCTATATACGCCTGCGTGATGAAAACCCGGCACATATCATGGCGCTGATGGCACCGGATGCGATGACCATCCCGGCCAATATTGAACATGACACAGTTATTCGACCGGCACGCAGCGGGCCGGTGTTTTCCGTGTCTTACCAGAATCGCCTGCACATGCGCTACACAGCACGTAGCCACAGCATTGAATGGAAAGACAATGCACAGACACGCGCGGCGGTAACTGCACTGGAGAAACTGCTGGCATCGGACGACCCTTTTATCTATCGCCTGACGTTACAACCCGGATGGGGCCTGATCAGTAATAATGTATTACACGACCGAAGTGGCTTCAGTGACGACAAGCAGCAACCCCGCCTGCTGTACCGCCTGCGCTACTTCGACAGTGTCAGCTGAACACCTTTCGGTAGACGGGTAACAACCGGTGCAGAATCGGGCTCAGATGCTGGTACAGTTTGAGTGACTCAACATCCAGCCCGTCGAGAAAGTTTTTTACTTCCAGCCCCAGTTCTGTATCACCCTGCATCACCAGGCGGCGCTGGAATACCAGTGTATCGGGATCGTCCTGCTGGTCGATGAGACGCAGAAAATCATACACGCTGGCCTCGATACTCAAATCGCTGGTCACGCGTGGCGTTACCACCTGTAACCGCTGCCCATCAACGGTCAGGTGGATACTGATACCGGCATCTTTTACCCGGATCGTGATCGAACGCCGGTGTAAAAAATCCAGCTCACCTTCTTTCAGTTGGCTGGCCAGTACCTGGTTGAGAACTGTGCTAACCAGGCGAGAATAGACACTATCAGGAAGCAACAAAAAAGGGACGGCCAACGGACGCGGTAAACGTGGCCCGGCCGGTGGTGCCAGTGATGAGTTATCTTGTCTCGCACGCATAAGTAAAGTGAAAGAACTCGCGCGACTAGCGCCAGTCTCCGGACAACCTGGGAGTCTTCTCCAGCACCTCAAACGCATCGTGACGCACATGATTCTGATTCATTTGTTCGCGAATCATTTCCTCGGTGACCACGCCCTTGTCCAGGCATTCCTTTAACAGGCCAAAAAACAGGTCCTGTTGATGGTGGTCCGGATGCGGCTTGTAATGCCCCAGAAAAGCATATTCACCAAACAGCTTGCGCCGCCCCTTCATCACCCAGGCCAGTGGCGGAAAATAGGGATACTTTTCCCGCGGCCGGTGATCGATGGGCAACCCGGTCTTCCACGGCTGGGTCTTGCGCTTTGTGGTGTGCAACATACGCGTCTGCGGTGTCAGCCGGTCGAAATCATTCCATTCATTTTCAAACAGACCAATGGTTTCACGCGACTCGGTCTTCAGGCAGATCCAGTTCATATAGTCGCGTTTGCCTGTGAACATCTCGTTGAAGTTGTCCTCGACCTTCCAGTGTCTGAGTTTCGTGTTGTCCAGCAACATGGCACTACTGGCCAGGCAACGGTCAAACCGCCCCTTGGTACCGGTACGCGGTCGGCACATAATGGCCTTGCCCTGCATATCACGCGACAACAGATCCCAGATATCCGACACCGCGAAGATGTCCGGGTCGATCACCACCGAACGCCCTTCATAGTTCATCAGTTCCGGCGGCATAAAACGCAAGGGTGTAAACGACTGCAAATCATTATTCAGCCACGGGCGTTGCATGCCATCGCGCAGATACAGCTGCCCTTCACGTTCACTGAAAAAGGGGTAATCCTTTAGCTGGATAAATTTGACATCAAATTTATCATTATTTTTTGAATACCGGCGCAACGCGTGCTCGGCCACATAAGCACCGGCAATCTGCTTGTGGTTGGTGTGAATGAAGACACAAGGCTTCACAGGCAATTTTCTCTTCAGCGCGCCATTCGATTGGCGGGCATAAACTCGGGCACTTCGCCGAGATCCCGGAACTTGTGATAGACATTATTGAGGTGGGTTCTTAACGTCGCCTTCGAAATCGACAGGGCCTTGCAGATTTCCGGGTTGGAAATCCCCCGGATCGTCAGGGAAACCACTTCCGTCTCGCGCTTCGTCAA
>VAPM010611920.1_pt1 | contig 20526 bp, 16 predicted proteins | sample 3395091 | NCBI WGS metagenome assembly VAPM01 (sample SAMN08290445, study PRJNA428436) | hydrothermal vent metagenome | isolation source: Deep-sea hydrothermal vent chimney 3 | place: Pacific Ocean: Juan De Fuca Ridge
ATCCATGAACTTCATCCCCATCATGATCATACGCGCGACCCAGAAAAAGATGATATCGAAGCCGGTCACTAACACTTGAGTGGGATAGAAATTTTTCAGGCGCTCGCTATCTTCCGGCCAACCAAGGGGGGCAGCCGGTTTTAGTGCCGAAAGCGCCGAGTAATGGCTGGGTACGGTTGATGGGTGAAAGCCCGGATGACTTTATTGGCATAGGTCATATTCTCGAAGACGGCCGTGTCGCACCAAAACGTCTGGTTAATTTATAGCGGTTAACCACTAAATTTTGTAAAATCAGCGGATTAAGCTAAAAGCGACGATTTTAGTCGATTAATATCTTTAAAATCCTTGATTTTGCTTGTGTCAGGGCGCACCCGACAGGTACAATACGCGCCTTTAATTTTGTAACATTTATTGTGTAATAACAGGAGTTTGCGATGTCCCTAGGCGCAGAAAAGAAGGCCAGCATTGTTAGTCAATTTGCTCGTACAGAGACCGATACCGGTTCACCCGAAGTTCAAGTAGCTTTATTGTCGAATCGTATCAATGATTTATCAGGCCATTTTAAAGAACATATCCATGACCACCATTCGCGTCAGGGTTTATTACGCATGGTTAGTCAGCGTCGTAAATTACTGGATTATCTTAAAAACAAAGATATTCAGCGTTACCGGGATTTAATTGCATCTTTAGGTTTACGTAAGTAAAACTTTAACGGCATGGCTCTTACGTTTGTCAAAACGAACGAGCTTAATAAGAATAAAATAATGATACTCCGGTAGAGGGCTACCGGAGTTCCTACCGCTAAAACGAGGATACTCGATGACTCCTGTAAAACATGAATTTAAATTTGGTGAACAAACTGTAACGCTTGAAACCGGCGAAATTGCACGTCAGGCAACTGGCTCGGTCATGATTAGCATGGGCGACACCAAGGTACTTGTTACCGCTGTAGTCGAAAAATCATCGACACCCGGCCGGGACTTTTTCCCTTTAACCGTCAACTACACCGAAAAAACCTATTCAGTGGGTCGTATCCCCGGTGGTTTCCTTAAACGCGAAGCGCGTCCAAGCGAACACGAAACATTAACCTCACGTTTAATCGACCGTCCAATCCGTCCTCTTTTCCCGGATGGGTTTACAAACGAAGCACAAGTTATTGCTACCGTTATGTCGCGTGACCCAGAAATCGAGCCCGATATGTTAGCGCTTATTGGCGCATCGGCTGCCTTAACCTTAACCGGCGCACCTTTTAATGGTCCGGTGGGTTGTGCGCGAGTTGGTTATAAAGACGGCGAATATATTTTAAACCCTGCAACCTCGGTTATTCCGGAATCTGACCTGAATCTGGTTGTAGCCGGTACCGACTCAGCGGTATTAATGGTGGAATCCGAAGCCGACTTATTATCAGAAGAAGTTATGTTAGGTGCGGTCAATTTTGGCCACGATGCCTTCCAGAGCGTCATTGCCGGTATTACTGAATTTGCCAACATGGCCGGTGCAGTGAAATGGGACTGGTCTGCTGAAGAAGCAAACCAAAAAGTTGCTGATGTCGTTGCAGCTGAATGTGAAGCCGGTTTTAAAACAGGCTACCAGATTAAAGAAAAACTCGATCGTTACGACGCCTTAGGCGTGGTTCGTAAAGCCGCCATAGAAAAATTATGTGCAGATGATGCCAACAACGAAGAAGATGTACGTGATGCAATGGAATCGTTAGAAAAACGCATTGTTCGTAGCCAGATATTAGACGGTAATCCTCGTATTGACGGTCGCGATACACGTACCGTTCGCCCGATTACTGTTAAAACAGGTATTTTACCGCGTGCTCACGGTTCGGCTTTATTTACCCGTGGTGAAACACAGGCCATTGTTGTTACAACACTCGGTACTGAACGCGATTCACAAGTGATTGACGCATTAGAAGGCAGCTACCGCGAACCTTTTATGCTGCAATACAACTTCCCTCCATACAGTGTGGGGGAAACAGGTCGTACCGGTTCACCTGGTCGCCGTGAAATTGGTCATGGCCGATTAGCTAAACGTGGCGTACTGGCCATTATGCCAAATCAGGACGATTTTCCTTATTCACTGCGTGTGGTTTCTGAAATTACAGAATCAAACGGTTCCAGCTCAATGGCATCGGTTTGTGGCACCAGCCTTTCATTAATGGATGCCGGTGTGCCTGTTAAAGCACCTGTTGCCGGTATTGCTATGGGCTTAATTAAAGAAGGCGAAAAATTTGCAATTCTGTCTGATATTCTGGGTGACGAAGATCACCTTGGCGATATGGACTTTAAAGTGGCCGGTTCTAAAGACGGTATCACAGCATTACAAATGGACATTAAAATCGAAGGCATCACCAAAGAAATTATGGAAATTGCCTTAGACCAGGCAAAAGAAGGCCGTTTATTTATCCTCGGTGAAATGAACAAGGTTCTTTCTGAAACACGTGAAGAAATGTCTGAACATGCTCCACGTTATGTTACGTTCAAGATTAACCCGGATAAAATCCGCGATGTTATCGGTAAAGGTGGTACAACCATCCGTTCAATTACAGAACAAACCGGTACCAGCATGGACATTACCGACGACGGCATGGTAAAAATTGCCTCATCCGACGGCGCTGCTGCTGAAGAAGCCAAACGTATGGTTGAGCAAATCACCGCCGAAGTTGAAGTAGGCAAAATCTACGAGGGTAAAGTCGCTAAATTGATGGACTTTGGTGCTTTTGTTACCATTTTGCCGGGTAAAGATGGCCTGGTACATGTATCGCAAATCAGCGAAGAACGTGTCGAAAAAGTTAGCGATGAGCTTACCGAAGGCGAAACGATTAAAGTAAAAGTACTCGAAATCGATAAGCAAGGCCGGATTCGTTTAAGCATGAAAGCGGTAACGGCAGAAGAAAAAGCAGAAGCTTAAAATTCTGTTGTAATAGCAGCTAATAAAGCCCGTACAGTGAATACACTGTACGGGCTTTTTTTTGCACAAAATTTGTCAAAAATGGCACGGTAGTTGCAAATTATTGAATGAACTGGATGTAATTTAGTTAGCCTGAGAGACTAATAAATAGCGTCATTCCTGCCAAAATCACGTGCAAATGATGTAGGTTTTGATATCTCGAGCCGGGCCATATACACCCTAAACAATTATAGCGTTATTAGATGTAAGAGAAGCTTATGCAAAAAATATACTTAATTATAGTTGGCTTTATAAGCGTATTGCTGCTCGGTGCCTGTGCTGCACCTGCACCACCACTTGATATAAAAGATCCTCAGTGGAGTATGATATTTGGTCATGTTATGGCAGATGAAAAAGTCATCGAAGTTGAGCTACGTGAATATGGCAAGTTTTATATGCCACCCTTCGTAAAACCACCGCGGGTACTTATTTTTAATAATGGCAATTTTATGGCCGAAAATTTAAAGCCGGGTAAATATATTATTTCAGCTTTTAAAACAAAAAAAAGTAAATACGTTATTGTGAATTCAAGGCGCAGTGCCTACCAGGAGGTTATTCATGTTAGGCCACGTGAAATTAAATATGTCGGCAGTTATCGGGTAACCGATATAAAACGTGGCTTACTTTCCAAAGGCGAATTTGACGTGCGTAGAATTAGAAAACCTAGTGAACGCCGAATAATAAAACACCTGTTTCATGTTACCGAAGGTACCGCATGGCAAGCGATGATAGCGCGACGGATGCAGGAATTACGTCAGTAGCGTAGTAATATTCATTTTGATTGGCTCCCTAATTCTTACATTTTTTACTATAAGAAAGACTGATTTATTTCAAAATAGCTGCGAATAAAAGTTTGCTATGTCATCTCTCACGGATATAAAATTTTTTCATTCACATAACTGTATAATTAGTTTGCTATATTTATGTTTAAACAATAAGTATATTGGTTAAATAGGAGACTCAGATTAATCTAGTGCCCTCCACAAAATTATTAGCTAGCATCAATCCCTAATCGTTGCATCCGCCGCCATAAGGTAGTGCGGTCTATGCCAAGCAGTTGTGCGGCTTTTGATTTATTCCCTTCAGCTTCGCGCAGTACATTTTCTATTTGCATCGTTTGAATATATTCTTCAGGCAGGTTTGATGATGGTTGCGGATGAGCTGTTGATATTCCGTGTTGATGGACAAAATCCTGAATATGTTGTGGCAGGCTTTCGGGGCCAACCGTATCGCCTCGCGAGCAGATAATACCATGCTCAACCGCATTTTCGAGTTCGCGTACATTACCTGGCCAGGGGTAATTAAGCATTAATTTCATGGCGTCCGGATTACATTCCATTTTAGAATTTTCGTAACCGCGTTTTGCCATGCGGTTACAGAAATGTTTTATTAACACTGGTACATCACCGGGGCGTTCACGTAATGATGGAATCGTTAATGGAATAACTGCAAGCCGGTAATATAAGTCGGCGCGAAATATATTTTGATCAACCTGTTCGCGTAGATGACGGTTAGATGCGGAAATAATACGTACATCAACTTTAATCGAGTTGTCTGAGCCGACCATCTCAAATGATTGATCCTGTACCGCCTTAAGCAATTTGGCCTGCAAGTGAAAAGGGATTTCACTTACCTCGTCTAAAAAAAGGGTGCCACCATCGGCCGATTGAAAACGCCCGGAACGATCCTGAATTGCGCCGGTGAACGAACCTTTGATATGGCCGAATAACTCGGACTCGATCAGGCTTTCAGGTATCGCCGCACAGTTCACCTCGATAAATGCATTATGTGCCCGGTCACTTTGTTGGTGAATCATTCGCGCAATTTGTGTTTTACCGGCACCGGATTCACCTTGCAACAAAACAGCGGCTTTAGTGGGGGCAACTTGCTGGATTCGGCTGAGTATTTCCAGCATACGAGGGTCATTGGTCGAAAAATCATTCAGGCCGGGTTTAAATACCGCTTCGAGTCGTCTTTGTTCAGTTCGGTCTCGAATTAAAATAAGCCGCAGGCGATCTTTCCAGCCCTTACTTTTTACGAGGCCACTGTAAAATTCAAGATGACGGTAGCCGATATTAGTCTTGATTTTATGCTCAAATTTAACAAATTGGCCAGTCGGCCGACCTGCCGCGTCAATTTCCCCGTCATCAATGGCGGCTTTTATTAAGGCTCGCTGTAAATTGAAATCACCGATATCACGCAACTTGGTAATGGGTTTACCAGGGGATGCGAGTAGTTCGCTTGCAGTTGTATTCTGGTAAATAACGTTGCCTTTGCGGTCGGCAATAAAAACACCTTCCTCAATGTAGGTAATAATCGCTTCCATCATGGGTGCAAAATTCATATCTGACATTTAATCCCCCTTTATTCTGTAAGTGTTGCATTAATTGAGGCGTTGCGCAATGTGTTGCACTAGATAATTTAATTTAAATTACTTAATTAACAGTAAGTTAACTTGTATATTTGGTTGTTTGTTGCCCTTTGTAACCGCAACACTATTTATTTAATCGTTTAATAACAATGGCTTACAATATGGCATAGGTATTGCAGTTAATCCTGTCTAAAGATAACAAAAAGTAGTAACAGGGTGTGGTTTGATAAAGAAGCTCTTTTAAACAAAGTGGCCGCTAGCGTTCATAATAAATAGAACATGGCTCCCGAACTGACCAAAGAGTTAGCTCAGATTAAATTGACTTCTGTTATTGCTTCTAGCTTTAAAAATAACCTCAATTTGAGGTTATTAAAGAGAATAAATAATTGGGGAAGGGTAGTTCAATGTGTAATTTCTATTTAAGACGGCTCCTGTTGATGGCAATGAGTTTTGCGACTTTTAGTCTTGCCGCAGCGCCTTATTCAAACAACCCTTACAGCAATTACCCTGCTAATTATCAAGCAGCAAACAATCAGACAAATTTCAATCAATCACAGATTATTTCTGTGATGCTCGCACCAACTGGCAGTAGTGTGGTACTAGGTGGAACAGTGGTGCCATTGCGGGAGGTAACCTTATCGGCACAAGTTCCAGGACGTGTTGATTACCTTGCAGGTATAGAAGGCGAATTTTTTCAGGCCGGTACGGTTGTAGTTGCGATAGACGATGATGACTTGCTAGCAAAACGCCAACAGGCCTTAGCCAATATCAGTGCTCAGTCGCAGGCTTTGCAAAACTCCCGTCTGCAATATTCTAAAGAATTTTGGGCGCCGCGTTCACGCGACGTTGGGCGTATGCCGGGCATGGGTTTGCCGTCAATGTTTGATATGTTTTTTACCCGGCCAATGGCCAGCGGCATGGGTTATGGGAATCCACTTCTGGAACGGCAAGCAGATTTATATGCTCAGGGTACTAATGTAGGGCAGGCGCGCAGTCAACAAATCAGTGCCTTGTCGCAATTACAACAGGTCGATGCACAGTTGCGCGATACACGGGCAATTGTTCCTTTCGATGCCATTATTGTAAAAAAATTAGTTGAAGTCGGTCAAACCGTTCAACCTGGTCAGGCGTTGTTAAAGTTAGCCGATAGTCAAAACCTGCAATTAAAGGTTGAGGTGCCGGTGCGGCTTGTTTCAGCATTAAGAAAAGACATGTTTGTACCCGCTATTCTCGATGTTGGTAGCGAACGTATTCAGGCTCGTGTTGCGCAGATTTATCCTGTTGCCGATAACAATCGTCATACGGTAACCGTTAAATTTGATTTACCCAAAGGGGTGCCCGGTGGGCCGGGAATGTATGCCGAAGTCATGATTCCAGACCCTTCTGTTGCAATACAAAACCTCCCTGTTATTCCAAACAGTGCCGTTATCTGGCGTGGTAGTTTGCCTGCGGTGTTTGTTGTGAACCATCAAAATAAAAAAGAATTACGTTTATTGCGTTTAGGAGAAGCCATTGATAATTGGACCATTGCCGTGCTGTCCGGCTTAAGAGCAGGTGAGCGTATATTTTTACATCCTTCGCCAGGTATGGCGGCAGGTTGGATTAAGTAACACTAACGACAACAGTATTAATATCAATGAGTAGTAGTTTATGAGTGATACTAATAACAACAAGCAAGATAATAATTCGGTTGATATAACACTTAATGAACAAGAGTTAGGTTTAGCCGGTCGCATCACCCGTCAATTTATTAATTCACCGGTGACGCCATTATTGATGGTCGCTTTTTTAGCGATTGGCATGTTGGGGTTAATTTTTACGCCACGGCAGGAAGACCCTAAAATTTCTGTGCCGATGGTGGATATCTATCTTCAATACCCCGGCGCATCAGCAGCACAGGTAACCAGCCTGGTGACCGACCCTCTCGAACGATTAATGAGCGAAATCCCCGGTGTACGCCATGTTTATTCAGCAACACAGCGTGGTAGCAGTATTGTTACCGTGCAATTTATTGTTGGTGAAGAACTTGAAAATTCCATTGTTAAAGTACATGACAAGGTTCAATCAAACCTCGATAAAATTCCGCCTGGCGTTTCTCTGCCGCTTGTTAAGCCGGTCGGCATTGATGACGTACCCATTGTTACCGTAACAATGTGGTCGAAAGATATTGATGACGATGTATTAAGAACGCTATCGTTAGATGTATTGCAACGTTTGTCTGAAGTACCGAATACCGGCAATGGGTTTGTTGTTGGTGGCCGGGCAGATCAGATACGTGTAGAAGCCTACCCAGAACGTTTAAGTGGTTATGGGATAAGTATTGCACAACTTGCAAAAACAATTAAAACGGCAAACTCTGAACGTGCAGCAGGAAACATTGAAGGCAATAATACCGCCTTTAATGTTTATACCGGTGCGTATTTAAAAACCGCTTCAGAAATTTCACGGCTGGTTATTGGTGTGCGTGATGGCTCGCCAATTTATGTTCGCGATGTTGCAAAAGTTTTTCAATCGCCTGAAGAAACAAAAAGTATTGTTAATTATTATACTGGCGTTGCAAATGAAAAAGGATTAAATCAGTCGAATGGTGAACCGGCTGTTACCATTGCAATCGCAAAAAAAATAGGTAGCAATGGTGTTTCGGTTGCTAATGCCATTATTAAAAAGCTGGATTCATTAAAGGGTAAACTTATCCCGGGTAATGTGCATGTAGAAATTACCCGTGACTATGGCAAGAGCGCAAATGATAAAGTAAATGAATTATTAACCGCTTTATTAGAAGCTGCTTTTGCAGTGAGTATTCTTTGTTTAATCGGTTTAGGACTGCGAGCTGCTTCAGTGGTGGTGGTTATTATTCCTATTGTTATTCTGGTTACCATTTGGTCTGCATGGATCATTGATTACACCATTGATCGCGTGAGTTTATTTGCACTGGTTTTTTCAATTGGTATTCTTGTTGATGATGCAACCGTTGTTGTCGAAAATATTTTTAGACGTTGGTTAGAAGCCGGTAAAACAACGGTTAATATCGCCATTGATGCAGTACGTGAAGTGGGTAACCCAACGATTTTAGCAACGTTAACGATTATTTCTGCATTATTACCCATGGGCGTGGTAAGTGGTTTAATGGGGCCTTATATGCGGCCTATTCCGGTGCTTGGCGCAGCGGCAATGTTCTTTTCTTTGATCGCTGCATTTGTTTTTGCACCCTGGTTTGCTATGCGGGTTCGTCCACAACTTAAGGCTTTGCAAAAAGCGGAAATACGTGAAAATAAATTTCGTGAAGCAATTGGCCGCTATTATAAACCTTGTATGTTACCGTTGTGTCATAACCGAAAATATGGCTTTATCTTTTTATTTGGTTTAATTGCGGCAACCTTATTGGCATGCAGCCTATTTTACACCAATACGGCAACGGTAAAAATGTTGCCGTTTGATAACAAGCCTGAATTTAATGTTGTTATCAATATGCCAGAAGGCACTGCGTTACCCGTAACCGCCAATGTTGCGCAGCAGCTGAGTGAAAAATTACGCAGCATAGCGGAAGTTACCGCTGTGCAATCCTATGTTGGTACAGCATCACCGTTTAATTTTAATGGCATGGTGCGACATTATTATTTGCGTGCGCAACCCTGGACGGCTGACATTCAGGTCATGTTGCAGGACAAAAATGAACGTGAACGTGCCAGCCACGATATTGCCGTTGAAGCACGTAAAATCATTAAAGAATATATTCAGAGTTCACCCTATTTAAAAAGTACTGGCTTGCAAACTCAGGTTGTCGAGATGCCACCGGGCCCACCCGTTTTACAAACTGTCGTTGCAGAAATTTATGGACCAGATGCTAATACGCGTCGCCAGGTTGCTGCCGATATGACAGACATATTCAGGAAGGCGGAAGGGGTTGTCGATGTCGATAATTATATGGCAGCCGATTACAACTACTGGCGTTTTGAAGTTGATATTGAAAAAGCGGTTCGTTTTGGGATATCCGTTGATGATATTAACAAGCACCTTGCAATGTCGATGGGCGGTTTTAAATTAGGCGATATTAAACGCGGAGTGGTACGTGAACCCACTTATATTGTTTTACAGGTTCCATTAGCCATTCGGTCTCAAATACAACGATTAAAAAATCTTCCTGTTATGTCGACACAAGGCAAAACGATTCCTCTAGGTGAACTTGGGCGCTTTATACAGGTAAGTGAAGATCCTATTATTTTCCACAAAGATCTTCGTGGTGTTGAGTATGTAACAGGAGAAATGGAAGGCCGACTGGGTGCACCTATTTACGGCATGTTTAATATTGAAGATTTACTTGTTGATTATAAAACGCCCGATGGTGTCACCATGACCGGTATGCCAATGGGTTTAATTGCTCCGCCAGAGGAAGATATTCAATCCGGTTTTGAATGGGGAGGGGAATGGACCGTTACCTACGAAACTTTCCGGGATATGGGAATAGCCTTTATGGCTGCACTGTTATTGATTTATGGTTTGATCGTTTGGGAGTTTAAAGATTTCACCTTAGCAGGGCTTATTATGGCGCCTATTCCTCTGACCTTAATAGGTATTATTCCGGGCCATTGGATTATGGGTGCCGAATTTACAGCAACCTCCATGATAGGATTTATTGCGCTTGCCGGTATTGTTGTTCGAAACTCAATTTTACTGGTCGAGTTTGTTAAGAGTGAGGTTGGTAAAGGAAAGGATATTGTTGATGCGGTTGTGAGCGCAGGGCAAATTCGTATGCGACCAATTCTTATTACCGCGTTAACACTAATGGCCGGCTCATGGATGATAATAACGGATCCAATATTTCAGGGAATGGCTGTAAGTTTATTATTTGGTGCAGCTGTTGCAACTGTTTTAACGCTAGTTGTTATTCCATTAGGATGTATCAGTGTATCAAAACATTTCTACATGTTACTGGATATGCCTGTTCCGCAAAGCACTACTAAAGACTCTTCTTATTCCCCAACGGATAAAAGCACAGTACGAGTTAATGTTAGCGGTAAAATTTCGGTGTTGCTTATTAATGTGCGAGGCTACATTTCAAATCTAAAAATATTTTTAGCAGCAATGGTTTTGAATGTTAAAAATAAGTATTTTAAAGATAAAGATGCTGCAAATAAAAACAAGCCAACGTCAGACAATGTAAAACATAGTAAAGACGTCGAGGATGATTTGGCTACGCAGACCACAGTCAGTGATGAACCCGTTACGAAAAAACAAGCTAAAACAAAACCTGTTAAGAAAAGAGTGATCAAAAAAAATACAGCCAGCAAAAAGAAGGTCAGCACGAAAAAGACTAGCAAGAAAGAAGACAGTAAGAAATTAACAAAAGATAAATCTGTTAGTAGTACAAATGAAAAGACAGCCGCAAAGAAAAAAACAGTTAACAAAAATAAGCGCCGTGGCATTCAGTTGAAAAAGAAATAGTTAATGAGATATGAGGTTGTAAATATGAAAAATGGTCAAAATATTATAATCAGGTTTCTAATGCCTGTGCTAACTATCAACATGCTGGCCTTATCGAGCCTTGCTGCAAGTGAAAATGTAGCGGCAACAAATACTCAAAAAATGCTAGTAACAAAAAAAGCAATGCCTGCACCACCAGCTGGTCCATATCGTTCAACTAAATATTATTCAACCAATACTTCTAAACCAACAACAGTGGATACAAGGCAGTGGACAATGCCAACGCCGATGAACTGGAATCAGCAGCTAACTAAAAACAGAAGAGAAAATAAATTGCCGAATAATAATTTTTCGCGCAATTCACAACCAGTAAATTCAGCTTCAGCATCACAAGCACCTGTAGCACCTAAAATAGCTATACAGCAGGCTATTCCACAGTCAGTGCCACAACCTGTGCCATATCAAGCTCCACCATTAAATCCAAGATTTAAGCGGGGCTTTATGAGCGCGCCAAATCATAGTCAGTGGCGGCCACCAGTACCACAGCAACAAGGACAAGCGCAGCGTCAATTTGTGCCTCCTTATCCAGTACAACCAAGATTGCGACAAGCACCACCAGGAGCAAAGTTTAATAACAGACGATGGATGCCATCGCCACCACCTCCATGGGTACAACGACGCGGCTATAGACCTCCACCAGGTAATTTTAATACGGCACCGAAATTTTCTAGAAAACCGTATCAACCGATGCCACCTCGGTATCCTGTTAAGAGAAATATTTATCGATCACCTGTTTGGCAAAATAATATGCCACCTCAATATCGACGTTGGTGATATTAGTTTTATTTAAAATGAGTTTATAAGGAAAAGAGTAAATGCTAATTTTGAAATATTTTAAATTCTCAGCTGCATTGATACTGCTTAGCTCTTTATTTGTTAATAATGTTTTTGCACAACAAGTTATTTTTTCGTCAGACCAATGGCCGAAGCGCTGGGGACGTGTAATGCAACACCAATCAATGAATGCTTATGTTAAGAGCAATTACCCCGCTCGCAATGTTTACAGGAAAGAGGGGAACCGCTTTAACGGTAAACAGCATGTATGGGGACAGCCAGTTGATAACAGCAAAAACATACGCAGTAAGGTACCAGAATATCGTTATAAGCCAAATAATAATTTGTATATGCCCGTGAATATTTATCCACAGTTAGCACAATACAATATGAATCCAATAGCAGGAGCGTATAACTCATATCCTATGTTACCGGCACCAATGTTAATGGGCTATGGTTTCAATATGAATTTAGCTTATCCAGTTGTGACTAATCAAGCGTTAGGTTTTCCCGGAGTTATAGGTTTACCGGGAATAGGATATCCATGGTAATCATCGACATGAGTATAGATTATATTTAACAACATTAGGTTTAAGTTGACTGGCAGCAGTGAGAATTATATATAAAAGTTTCCGAAATTTCTCTATGAGTTATTTCGAAAAACAAGGTGGTAGCTACGCACTCTTGGTTACCATTTTTAAAGTTGAATAGAGTGTAAAGATATGGCTTGCCATATCAATCTTAAATTGTTAGGAGAACAGTATGATGAATGTAAAGAAAGCACTAGGCGCCGCAGCAATTGTAGTGGCATTAGCTTTGCCTTTCGCTTCCGCTAATGCATGGGGGCCATGGGGTGGTGGTGGTCCCTGGAATGGTGGCGGTCCATGGAATGGCTGGGGCAACAACGGTTGGGGTAATAACGGTTGGGGCAACGGTAATAGTAACGGCAACGGCAATGGCTGGGGTAATGGCAACGGCTGGGGTAACGGTAATGGTTGGGGCGATGGCGACATGAGCTTCAGCATGAGTACCCGTGGTAATAGCAATATGGGTGGCTATGGAAATGGAAATGGCTATGGAAATGGCTATGGAAGTGGAAATGGTTATGGCAATGGTTATGGTAATGGTAATGGAAACGGTTATGGCCAGGGTAATTATAATGGTGGTTATGCACCTGCACCTGGTTACTATGGCGGTGGATATCGTCAAGCGCCACCACCACCTCCACCTCCACCACAAGGATATTATGGTGGTTATGCACCAGGCTATTATGGCGGACCACCTCCAGGTTGGGGTCGACCACCTGCGCCTGCACAAGCACCCGCTGCTAAATCAGGTAAGTAATGGGGATAGGGATCCGGTATTGAATATCGGATCCCCTACCTATGATTAAATTAACCCGGTGAACGAAGTGATTAATTCTATATATAAAATTGGTATAAATATTTTATTTCTACTGGTTACAGTAAATGTTAGTGCCGTAGAAATTACTATTGAATTTTCTGCGGATGCGATACAGGTCTCACCTGGACGCGCTCCGTTAAGTTCAAAAATGTATGTGAGCACAAGTGCTGTAAGAACCGATATGATTCAAAATGGTTTGCATATCATTGATATAGCATATCCACAAAAAGGTAAACGTGTTGTGTTGTATCCAGAAAAAAATCTATACATAGAACAAACAGGCTTACCAACACTAAAGTCGTGGTCAAGCAAGTCAGCCAAAACACCTTGTGAAGGTATTAAAAATGCAAAATGTAAAAAATTATCCACTGAAACATTAAATAAAGTAAAAGTAGAGAAATGGCAGGTAGAACAGACTATTGCAGGAAAAAAATACCGGAGTTTACACTGGATTGATAGTAAACGTCGCATAGCAATCAAGGAGTTGTTTCACGATGGCGGTGTTGCTGAATTAAAAATGCTTGGGGAAGACAAGATAAATAATCGTAAAACTGAAAAATGGGAATATCAATATTCTAATCCGGCTGGCCAACAACGTGTTTCCAGACAATGGTATGACACTCAATTAAAAATGGTGATTAGAGAAGAAATGCCGGGTGGTTTTTTACGTGAATTAAAGAATATAAAAATTGAAAAACAAAAAAAGAGTTTATTTAATATTCCTAAAGGTTATAAAAAAATAAAAAACACTGCTGCCGGTAATAATGCCAAGAACAATAACCGGATCAATGCTCAGATTAATAATGGCACAATACAAAAAAGATAATGCTAAACAGGTTTACTAAAAAATACTCATGATAACGTTGATTGCAAATTTAAAAGGTGGCTCAGGTAAAAGCACAGTCGTGTTTAATCTTGGTTTGTGGTTGCAAATGAAAGGTCAACCTGTTGTTGCATATGATCTGGATCCTCAACAAACTTTGCTCGATGTAGCCGATGTCAGGAGAGAAGAGGGTTATACGCCACCTATGCAGGTGTATCCTCCGGGAGAAAAATTACAGCAAGATTTGCAATATCACCCAGATAAAATTCATGTGCTTGTTGATGTGGGTGCTGCGAATTTAGATGCGATGAGAACAGCAATTAAAACATCGGATCAAATTATTATACCGGTGCCCCCAAGTCAGCCCGATGTCTGGGCAACGCAACGTTTTTTGGACATTGTTGATGATGCAACACAAGGCAAGCCCCCAAAAATGAGTGTCTTTGTCAATCGAGCTGATACGCATTGTGCGGTAAGAGAATCGGATGATACAGAAGAAGTTTTAAAGCAACTACCGAATGTTAATTTAATACCTAAACGACTGTTCCAACGGACTATTTTTAGGCGGTCGTTAAGTGAAGGCCAGGCGGTGTTTGAAATGTCTAAACGTTGTAAGGCAGCAACTGAATTTAATGAATTTGCCAGTTTTATATTTCCTGAATTGGTTAGAGGATAAGAAAATGAAATTATTACGTCACCTGTTAAGTCATTTTATATTAATTATTATTTTATTTGGGCTTGTATCCCTTTATTATTATCGGTATCAAATTATACCTGATAGCTACACAAAAACGATGGATGCGTATACAGATAAAATTCACCCTTCTATTAAGGTATTTGCTAGAAATATAAAACAAAAGACGGAAACCCAGGTGGCCGTTATTAAGGTACAAAAACAAAATATTACAGATATTGAAAGTACCAATGCAGATACACAAATAGCTGAACCAAAACAAGTTATAGTCGAAACACCAGCAGTAGATGATAAGGTTGCTTCATCTGTAATATCTTCAGATAAGACGCAAAGTACATCGGTTGATATTCCTGTTGCCGACGTTGACTACCATCAGGATGAAGAAGTAGTTAATGAAGAAACAAAGGCAAAAAATAGGGATGCCAATAAAATTGATAAAGCTTCTTCGATAGACACACTGACGCATGTTCCAGCGGCTAGCGAAACTCAAAACGTGATTGAAGCTAAAGTTGTTGAATCGGTTGAAATGGATAAGTCTAGCCCTAACACAACAGACAAAGAGTTAGATAGCACAGAGGATTTACTTCGTGCCGCACGTATGGCTTTTAATAACGGGAACATTGATCTGTCTATAAAAAAATATCAGGATTTAATTGAGCTGGACAATGATGAAGCTGATTTTCACGGTGAACTTGGTAATGTTTATTACACTAAAGGTGACTGGTCAAATGCAGGTGTTGAATATTATGAAGCTGCAATTCGATTAATAGAAAAAAAGCAATTTGCGCAAATTAGCTATTTGCAACGTGTTATTCAGGGATTGGATGCGGAGCGTGCAGAAAAACTAGCAAATGAGATGGCAAATAAATAGTTTTAAGTAATTAAAATCAAGAGAGAAGTACATGAGTGATGATAAAAAAGAAGATGTTTCATGTGATGGTGCAGCTGAAACGTGCCATGGTGATGTTGAGAACTGTGATTTAGATCCAGCCGAATGTCTTGCGAATTCCACAATAGTGAATTCCTCGACTAAAAGCCAGCATAGTAGCCAGAATGAAAGCCTGGATGATTGCCTTGGGAAAAGTTTAGATAAGCTTTCTAGTGCTTTTATGGCAAGTGCGCGTCGTTGGGAAATGGTGGTCTATCCTGCTTTATTTGCTTTTATTATCCTTGCCGCATATGGTTTTTTTCTTATTTACAGTTTAACCAAAGATATTTCTCGTGTTGCCGATGATATGAGCCAGATAACAAAAAATATGACGCAAGTGGCAACGCAAATGGATTCAATCTCAAAAAATATGGTTGTTATGTCACAGACCATGGATAGCCAATTAGTGAGCATGAATGACATGGTCTATCAAGTACGTGGTATGAATGTTTCAATTAATCAAATGCGTTATGATTTTTCAGTGTTAAATAATAGTGTTTCACGTCCCATGTCATTTATGAATACCTTTATGCCATGGTAGACCGTCGTTAATAAATAATCGTAAATATTAAAAAATTTGGAGGGCATCAGTTATGGAATCAGAATCTAAGGACATAAATCAAAGCTCAGTAAAAGATGATGTGGGTGCAACTGAAACAAAGCAGGAACATATAAAGCAACGCCTCAAAGACCTCGGTGTATCTGATGATTCAACACGACCTGAAAAATCATGGTTTAGTCGTTATGGGAATTATTTAATGCTAGCGATTATTGTTTCACTCGGTGTTGTTTATTGGCTTGAATACAGTAATCAATACAACCCGAATGAGCAGACTGTTGCAAAGGTCAATGTACCGGCAACTAATCCTACAATAAATTTTAATCCGCATGCCAGACAAACTACAAGCCAAAATACCAGGAAAAATAATCCATATAAGCGTAATAATACGTCTCCTGATGCATATCAGGCACAGTGGTTGCAAAGACAGGCACAACATCGAAAAGCTATGCAACAGGCATGGCAGCGGCAACAAACACATCAAAAAGAATGGTTGAAACAGCAAAGAGATCAACAGGCCAGGGCGTGGGCGAACTGGCAGAAATATATAAAGCAGCAACAAAAGAATAATCAATATTACTCAGCGGGATACCCAACAAACCAGACTGCGGGTAACAGGAAAGGTCAACCAGGTAATACGTATCCACGTAATCAATGGCCACCTCGCTATCAACAGCCTTACAGTAATAATCCTTATTATAACCGATGGTAAATAACAGGGATAAAAGGTAAACGAAATACTAACGAAAGGGAATGGGGATGAATATAATTCGTAATATATTAGCAGTGCTTGGCGCTATCGCGGTTATCTGTTTTTTTATAATGGTGTACAAGCTTGAACCGGTTTATCATACATTTAAAGCCTTTGATGAAAAGGCTCTAGATACTTATGTCACACTTGCAGAAAATATTCTAAAAACCGGCAATGCAGCTGAAGCAACTGTCTGGAAAGAAAAAGTGGCAAAAGGATTAACCGCGGATGATGTTGAAGATGCAATGCGTTCAGTTGCAACTGAGCATAATATAAAAAATGTAGGCGAGTTACCTTTATCTAAGCAAGTTGAAGCAATGAGCGGCAAGACTTTTCGTTACCTAAAAATATTTATGTTCTGCAATGCCTTAACGGCGGCTAAAATGGTGGACTACAGTGATGCCTTCTCCGCTTACTTACCTTGCAGGGTGACCTTGCTCGAAGATAAGCAAGGGCAACTGTGGGTGTATAGTTTAAATATGGATTTAATGATCTTTGGAGGCAAACCTTTGCCACCTGCTTTAAAGAAAGAAGCATTAAGAGTGAAAATGATTATTACAGATATTATGAAACGTGGTGCAAATGGTGAATTTTAAAGAGGCAGTTCAATGAGTGTTTGTAACGAAAAAAATCAGGACAAAAAAGCGACTAGTCGCCATTTGATTAGTCATATACAGAAAATAGAAACACCTATGCATGATGTACGTGATTTTATGGTGAAGCTGGTAAAACAATATCAAAAAATAGACAAAATTGGATATGCCTTAAGACTATTTGATAGAACGTCATCGCTTATTGATAATGTTTCCTGGTGCTCTATTGTTGGGAAAATGGACCACCACAAAGATACATTAAGTGAAACGAGTAAAGGCCATCTTACTGAATTGGTGAGTTATCTTGATGAGCTTGCAAATACATTTAATACATCAGTTATATTAAAAATACAACAATATCGAGATAAATGGATGTTGCAAGTTATATTGTGGGATCTTGTTGCATTACTTTCGTTTGTCGCTTTAGTGATTACCGTCTTCTATACATATGGTTCTGGATTTGAAGCTGGTTCTATCAAGGAGCTAATTCAATATAGACCCTTGTTTTTTATCTTAGGAATTTCGACAATAATATTATTGTCAATTGTTATGCATTTTATAATTCGGGGCATACGATTAAAAGTAATACTGGATAAGCTTGATGATTCCTTGCCAAAAGGGATGAGTTTAAGCAAAGCGCTAAACTATAATGCACGTGCTTACTTTAGTGTATTCAGGCCTGTACCCGCTGGCTGGAATTTTTTGCAGAGAAAAAGACTGCAATCAATCTCAAATGACATGGAGATTTTGCAAGAAGATCTAGGTACTATTCTTGCTCGCTATTCTGATTCCAAATAAATAAAACTGGATCACTGCTGCCCCGTTAACTTAAACTTAATGCAGCCGAAATGTAAGTAATGCCTACGTTTATACTAATACTAACGCTGCCGGATATGGAATGGGTGAGGCTGACTAACGGACTCGTTATTTGCCATTCATGGCCGCTCGACTGCCGCGTCCGTGCGGCAGACGGTCCGTTAGTCAGCCTCACCCATCCCATATCCTCGTTTCAAAAGTTAACGAGACAGCAGTGAAAACTGGATAATCAATTAACTAATCTGAACACGGGATAACAAATTGTGTGGTTTCCCAGCTTCCTGTCCTCGCATTAGTGAATTTTAATGACTGATTTATCTTATCCTGAGTTCAGCCTAACATCTGGAAGATCAACAGACCCTAATATCAGGATAATTTATTAAAGAGCTCGATTTCTACCTGTTCTGCATATTTACACAATAATGACATCATGTGATATTGGCTTGAGTGTAGTTTGTTAAGAACATGCTGGCTATAACTTGCGATATCGGTCGCCGACATATCCTTAATGTCATAACCAAATATATATTCAGATAATTGGTAATTATCCTTTGAGTGTTCAAATGGATAGCTCAAATTCGTTAGGTTACCCTGCATAGCAATAATGTGTTGTTTGCAGATATTTGCAGATTGATTAATAGCTATGCCCAGTTTTTTTAGAAATGTGTTTTCAGCATTGCCATCGGCTGCTTGTAATAATATCTCCAGTTTTGAGTTATCGATAAAAAATTGTTTCGCTTCAAGCAAAATAGAATTCATTCTATTTAAACACTTAACAATGTTGTGTATTTGTTTTTGTGACGCGATGGTGGCTAATTCATTGCTGTCTGGATATAAAAGAGATATAGCCAATGTGAGTTGCATGCGTGTAAACACAGTTTGACAATATGTATTTACTTTACTTGAAGCATCTTCGAATTGTTTTTTTAAATTCGTTATTTCTGTGGGGATTTTTTCTTTATCTCGGCATATTAGCCCAAAAGCTGAAAGCGATATTGGAATGTCGGCGTTAAGCAGAATATTTGCTCTTTCTGCCTGTAGATGCTTCTCGTTTATGCGATCTGCATGGTCTTTGTCATGTTGAAAATTGATAGCGTTATTTTGTAAGTCGATGGATTTTTCCCATTGCTGTTTTATCTTAGCCGCCATTTCAAGGTTGACTTTTACCGGGTAGTTTAATTTAACCGGGACATAAAAATAATACATGCCCTTAAAATAACGTTCTAATGCCTGGTAACTTTCTTCTTTTGATTTGTTTTTATCTTCAAATTCTCCCACTGAAACTAACTGCGATTTTATAACAGGTAAATTCAATTTGTTTCTATAATGCAGCAAGGTTAGTTGTGTTGATAATTTATCAATCTTTGTGATTAAATCAGAGGCCGGGTTGGTCAAATTAAAAAGGCCATCTGTTTGTTCTTGCTGTGCATTTTTAATTCGTTCCTTATCACAGGGATGAGTGTTCTGCCAGTGTGTGTTGCCTTCATTTATGTATTCAAGTACCTGCTCATTCATGTCGGCAGGCTGGTTGTTGTATTCAGATACAATGGCTACTGTTAAATCTTCAACAAGCTGCTGGTTTTGATACCATGAATCGTTCTGCTCTTCATTCACGGCATCAGCAGCAATATTTAAACGTGTAATTTGAATGGTAGTGTGTTTAAAGTTTTTGCTACCAGTAAGGCGTGTTTCATAACGGTCGGCATCAAATTCCATTTGCCGTGACATTGAATAATTTAAAAAGTAACCAAATTTCATCAGGTAATAAAGGAATTTTCGAGTGAACCAGATAAATATTCGTGACGTTTGCAAAACAACAATAACAACAATATTGTTACTTTCAGCCCATTGATTTAGTTTTTGATCCATAATATCACGATGATATACGGCAACACTTAGCCAGTTGAGTACGCTATAAATAATGTACGTCATACGCATAGCCGCACCCTGACTAAAATGACCAAACTCATGTGCCAGAATGCCGCTCAGGCTTCGAATGTCGAGTCCTGCAATTAATGGCAGGCCAATGGTTAAAACCAGTTTATTTGAAAGCATTCCACTAAAGCCATTATTAAAAGATGCAGAGGCGTTAACTTCACAGTCGACCAGTATAGCAGAAGGGGGCGGGGCATTTACGCTATCACATATTTTTTGCACATAATCAAAAATTGCAGGATAACGTAAAGGCTCAAGCTTCAGTCTGCCTTTCTGTTCAGCAAAAATAAAGAATAAGGGTTTAAGCATAAATAAAATTAAAATAGAACTTGCAACAATCGGGGTGATATATAAAATAAGCGCCAATAATTTACTACCAGAATCAAACAGGACAAGATTCTCTGTAGCATGATAGTAAATGCCATAAATTATTAAAGTAATA
>VAPM010304740.1_pt1 | contig 20524 bp, 23 predicted proteins | sample 3395091 | NCBI WGS metagenome assembly VAPM01 (sample SAMN08290445, study PRJNA428436) | hydrothermal vent metagenome | isolation source: Deep-sea hydrothermal vent chimney 3 | place: Pacific Ocean: Juan De Fuca Ridge
TATATGGGGTATATTCCAGCAAGATTGCCGCGCTATCGCTCGCAATGACCAGGCTTTCTATATTCAAAGCAGGGGCTTAAAGTTAACGGGACAGCAGTGATGTTTTTAATAAATATTTTTTCGTCGTGTTCGTCGTGTTCGTTGTGGTTAATTAATTTAAAATAAAGATCGATTTAAATGTACTGTCCATTTTGCAATGCTGAAGATACAAAAGTTATCGATTCACGTTTAACCAACGATGGTTCAAGTGTGCGTCGTCGGCGTGAATGCACAAGTTGCAGTGAACGTTTTACTACCTTTGAAATAGCCGAGCTGGTGATGCCGAAGGTGATTAAATCCAGCGGCCGACGTGAACCGTTTAATGAAGACAAACTAACCGCGGGTATTTCACGGGCACTGGAAAAACGTCCGGTGGATACCAACGATATCGAAAGCTGCGTGAGTCGTATTTTAAAACGAATACGTGCCACGGGTGAACGTGAACTGGCGTCTTCTTTAATTGGTAACTGGATTATGGACGAGCTACGCGATCTGGATCAGGTTGCATTTGTGCGCTTTGCATCAGTTTATCGTAGCTTTGAAGATGTGAGTGCTTTTCAGGATGAAATTGAAAAATTAAAAAATGTTCCGTCACCTGAAGACAAGCGCAAACAGCAATCATTATTACCTGATGATAAGCAAACAAAATAAATTAAGACAAATAATATAAACAATAAATAACATGTCAGACTTTACAGCCTATGATTACGAATTTATGTCGCGTGCTTTACGTTTAGCGCGTAAAGGTTTAACGACGACTCATCCGAATCCACGAGTGGGTTGTGTTATTACCCTGGATAATCAAATTGTGGGAGAAGGCTGGCATAAAAAAGCCGGCGAAGCTCACGCAGAAATAAATGCATTACAGAAAGCAGGTCAACAAGCAAAGGGTGCAACAGCTTATGTCACGCTGGAACCTTGTTGCCATACGGGCAAAACACCACCTTGTACCGAGAGCTTAATTAAAGCCGGCATTAAACGTGTGGTCGCTGCGATGCAGGATCCGCATAGCAAAGTTGCCGGTAAGGGTTTTCAGGTATTACGAGATGCCTGTATTGAGGTAGACGTTGGTTTACTCGAAGAACAGGCGCAACAACTTAATCCTGGTTTTATCAAACGAATGCAAAGTGGTCTACCTTTTGTGCGCTTAAAAATGGCCATGAGTGTAGACGGCCGCACGGCAATGGCATCGGGTGAAAGCAAGTGGATCACATCCGCGCCTGCTCGCAGTGATGTGCAACAATGGCGAGCTCAAAGTTCGGCAATGTTAACCGGCATCGGTACGGTGCTGTCAGATAACCCGTCACTAACCGTGCGCGATGCCACTCATTGCGCCGCTCAGCAACCTTTGCGCGCAATCCTCGATAGTGAGTTACAGATATCACCTGAAGCAAAAATTATACAGCAAAGTGGTGATGTGCTTATTTTCACCCAATACAAAAATACCCAGAAAATTGCCGAGTTAGAACGCCATGGCATCAACGTAAAATGCATTGGTAACAGTGAGCATGGGCTGGATTTACAACAGGCACTCAAGCATTTGGCCAGCCTCGAAATCAATGAAGTGATGGTCGAAGCTGGGGCAACCCTGGCTGGCAGCTTTATTGCGGCGGGATTGGTGGACGAGCTGATAATTTATATGGCACCACTTTTAATGGGCAATCAGGCTCGTGGGTTGTTTAATTTGCCATTTATTAACAATATGAACCAAAAAATCCACTTAAATATCAAAGAAATGCGTCAAATTGGCCAAGATATTCGAATTATCGCAACACTCTCCTAATATACCTTATATAATAGCGCGGCCTATGTTTATCGGAATACCTAATGTTTACAGGAATTATTGAATCTAAAGGTAGGATTGCATCCATTGTTCCTACCGGCGGCGATATGCGGCTGCGAGTTGAAACCGGCAAGCTGGACTTGGCCGACGTCGCTTTAGGCGATAGTATTGCCGTTAATGGGGTTTGCCTTACCGCAGTAGAATTACCCGGCGATGGGTTTTGGGCGGATGTTTCAGCCGAAACGCTGGCACAGACCACCTTTAATAGTTTAAATGTTGGCACAAGCGTTAATTTAGAAAAAGCTCTGACGCCAACCACCCGCTTAGGTGGGCATCTGGTCAGTGGCCATGTGGATGGTGTAGGTGAAATTGTTTCGCGTTCAATCGAAGGCCGTTCTGAGCAATTTAAAATTAAAGCACCTGACGGCTTGGCAAAGTACATTGCCAAAAAAGGCTCGATTTGTGTTGAAGGCATCAGCTTAACGGTTAATGAAGTTGAAGCGGCGGTGTTCAGTTTAAATATTGTGCCGCATACGTTAGAAGAAACAACCTTGCAGCAACTAAAAGCAGGTTCAAAAGTAAATTTAGAAGTTGATCTTATAGCACGTTATTTAGAACGGCTTGTTTTAGGTGACGATGCGGCCAAAACCGGAGCTGGGTCAGCAACAACAGGCAATGTAAATTTAGAATTTTTAGCACAACATGGTTTTATAAAATAATTGATATGGCATTAAATACAACAAAAGAACTTATTGAAGACTTCCGCCAGGGCAAAATGGTTATCCTGATGGATGATGAGGATCGTGAAAACGAAGGCGACCTAATTATTGCCGCAGAATCGATTCGCGCAGAAGATATAAATTTTATGGCACGTTATGGGCGGGGTTTAATTTGTTTAACCTTATCCGAGCAACGCTGTGAGCAGCTTCGTTTGCCATTAATGGTCACTGAAAATAACGAATCACAGGCGACAAACTTCACTGTTACCATTGAAGCGGCGCAGGGTGTCACAACCGGCATTTCTGCTGCGGACCGAGCTGTGACTGTTCAGGCAGCGGTCGCGGCGAATGCAAAGCCATCCGACCTTGTTCAACCGGGGCATATCTTTCCTTTAATGGCGCAGCCCGGTGGTGTTTTAACCCGCGCCGGTCATACCGAAGCTGGTTGTGACCTCGCAAGGTTAGCAGGCAATGAACCCGCTTCCGTGATAGTCGAAATTCTTAACGAAGACGGCTCCATGGCGCGTCGCCCGGATCTGGAAATATTTGCCAAAGAACATAATTTAAAAATAGGCACCATTGCCGATTTAATTGAATACCGTTTGCATAACGAAAAAAGTGTGGTGCATGAAGCCGTATCGAGTTTGCCGACAGAGTTCGGTGATTTTCAATTACATGCCTATAGAAATGCCCACGATGGCAGCGTACACATGGCATTGGTTAAAGGCGAAATTGATTCAGAAAAACCTGTGCTGGTTCGGGTGCATGTTGAAAACAGTATTTGTGATTTCTTTGCCAGCAAGCGAGCCGATTGTGGTTGGCCCTTACATGATGCAATGAAACGTGTCGCAGAAGAAGGTGTTGGTGTGGTTGTTATATTGCGCCCGAGTAATGCCGATGACCATGTTATCAACCAGGTCGCACGTTATAGCAAAGAAGACAACAACGAAGACTTGAGTGGCACCGAACATAAAGACGACCTGCGTACCTTTGGTATCGGCGCACAAATCTTATCTGAACTAGGTGTACGGCATATGCGCGTCCTTAGCGCACCAAAGAAAATGCACGCCCTGTCTGGTTTTGGCTTGGACGTGGTCGAGTACGTCCACGACTAAGATTTATTTTATTAGCGTAGCCCGGATAAAGCGCAGCGAAATCCGGGAAAGATTATTTAAGGAATAAGAAACATGAACACAAAAACAATTGAAGGCAATTTAATTATTAACGGCGCACGTTTTGGTATTGCGGTCGCACGTTTTAATAGTTTTGTAGTAGAAAGCTTACTTGAAGGTTCAATCGACACCTTAAAGCGTCATGGTGCAAGTGAAGCCGATATAGACGTGGTTCGTGTGCCCGGTGCATTCGAGTTGCCGTTAGCCATTCAACGTATGAGTAAAACAGGTAAGTATGACGCGATTATTGCCCTCGGTGCAGTTATTCGTGGTGGTACACCTCATTTTGATTTTGTTGCTGGTGAATGCGTAAAAGGTATGTCAATGGTTTCATTGCAAGCCGATATTCCCGTTTCTTTTGGTGTGTTAACGGTTGATACTATCGAGCAAGCCATTGAACGTTCCGGCACAAAAGCCGGTAACAAAGGTGCAGAAGCAACCATGTCAGCGATTGAAATGGTTAACTTATTAAAAGAAATTGGTTAGCGCCAGGGTATCGAACTAGATGAAAGTAAGTGCTCGCAGTCGCGCAAGACAACTCGCCGTTCAAGGTTTGTACGAATGGCACCTTAGTGGTAATAAAATTGATGATATTGCAAAACAATGTTTAGACGCCAAGCGCGGCAAAAATATTGATGAGCCTTATTTTGAAGAACTCATTTATAAAGTTTCATCCATGGCTGAAACTTTGAATGAAATGCTTCTTCCTTTTTTAAACCGTGAAATTAACGCGATTGACCCGGTTGAGCGTGCCATATTACAACTCGGTGCATACGAGTTGTCGCAAAAAATCGAAATTCCTTATAAAGTCATTATTAATGAAGCTATCGAATTAGCCAAAACATTTGGTGCCGAGCAAAGCCATAAATTTGTTAACGGTATTTTAGATAAAGTTGCGGCTAAAGTTCGTGATGTTGAATTTAAGTCTGATCCAGGCAAGAAAAATAAAAAATAAAATGCTATGTCACTTTTAGAATTTGATGTTATTCAACAATATTTTTCTAAAATAACCGATACAAAAAAATCAGCCGCAATTCCCTTAGCCATTGGTGATGATGCGGCCATTGTATCCTTGCCTGCCGATACGCAACTTGTTATTTGCACCGATACGCTTAACGAAAATATACACTTCCCAAAAAATACTGCTGCCTATGATATTGCATACAAGGCGCTGGCCATTAATTTAAGCGATGTTGCTGCAATGGGTGGCACGCCTAAATGGTTCACCCTAAATGTCTCGTTACCCGAAATTAATACACAATGGCTAATGGACTTTTCCAAAGGCCTGGCCGATTTGTCAACGCAATATAAACTCGACTTAATCGGTGGTGATACCACGCGCGGGCCGTTAAGCATTACCATTACACTCGCCGGGCATATCAACAAAGGTCAGGCATTAACACGTTCAGCTGCAAGTATTGGCGATAAAGTTTATATAAGTGGTTGCAGCGGCGAAGCCGCCTACGGCTTAGCCTGCGTGCAGGGCAAAGCCACTAATGAACCATCAATAGACTATTTTGTGAAACGTTTAAATCAACCCACTGCGCGGGTCGCCTTAGGCCAGTCATTGCTGGGTATTGCAAATGCTTGTATTGATGTATCTGATGGTTTACTAGCCGATACAAAACATATTGCCGAAGCAAGTCAGTGTGGTATTAGCCTGTATTTAGAGAATATTCCCTTACCTGAAATTAATAATATCGAGCAGGCAAGAAAGTACGCGCTGAGTGGAGGCGATGATTATGAACTTGTATTTACCGTTGCCGATAAAAATCAACAAGCGCTTGATAAAGTAATAAAAAATTCAGATCTAAATATTACCTGTATAGGTGAAGTTGTTGAGCTAAAAGGTATTCAGGTTATGGACAGTGAAAATAACAGTATTAATTTAGAAATACTGGGTTATGAACATTTTAAATAATAAAGTTTGTCATTCCTGCGCAGGTGGTAATGACGGATTTAAATATGAAAATAATTCACAAAGATTAAACAGGTATAAAAATGAATACAGTAAAAAGACCTACCGCTAAAATGTTACTCAACCCAATACATGCTATCAGCATGGGCTTCGGTTCAGGCTTATCGGTTTTTGCACCGGGTACCATTGGCACACTGGCCGCGATACCGCTTTATATTTTAGCCGCACACTATATTGGCTGGTCTGTCGCAGAACCGCAAAACTTTATTGTTTTAGTCACGCTTATGTTTGCAGTGGGTTGTGTTTGCGCTCACTATACTGGCAATGCCTTAGGCGTAACCGATCATGGAGCCATTGTTTGGGACGAAGTGGTAGGCTATTTTGTAACAATGTTTTTTGTTCCCTATGCCACCTTGTCGTTGTTCGAGCTTGGCGTATGGGTTTTAATTGGATTTTTTGTTTTCCGTTTCTTTGATATTTTTAAACCCTGGCCAGCAAGTTGGGTGGACAAAAATATTAAAAACGGTTTTGGCGTTATGTTCGACGATGTGCTAGCTGCCGTTTTTTCGGCGTTAGTTTTATATGCAGGGCTTAAGTTATTTGGAGGTTAGTATGAAGCACTTTTTATATTCGGTCCTTATTTTATTATTTATTTCACCCGTCGCAATGGCGGGGCAAGTAGAAATAAAGCAGGTAGAGTTGCGCAAAAATAGCAACGCAGATACCTGGACGTTTCGTGTTTCCTTATATCACAACGATACCGGATGGGATCATTATGCCGATGCCTGGCGAATTGTCGATAAAGATGGCAAAGCATTAGAAACCCGTGTTTTATTTCATCCGCATATCAACGAACAACCTTTTACCCGAAGCTTGTCAGCTGTGAGCTTGTCAGGGGCAGCGGTTATATATGTAGAAGCGCACGACAAGGTGCATGGTTGGAGTAAAAACCGTGTCAAGATCGACCTTGCTGTTGCGGAAGGTGAGCGGTATCGAATTATTTCTAATAATTGACAGTAATGTTTTAACCAAGATTTAAGCAAGAATTGTTTATATTGTATCCCACTGCTGTCCCGTTAACTTTCACAGGAAACTCATCTGATTAATATTAAGCTGATTGATCCGAGGTGGATCACCACGCAGTAAAGCCATCATATCTCTTTTTTCAAATAAATTTAGCTGCAATAGACGCACGACTTGCTGCATACTTTTCTTCAGTCTTGACTGGAACTTAATAAATGCTAGCAGTAAATAAATACACAAGGCAATCCATATTTGTGTCATGACAGCATTATTACTCGTGCCTATAAATGACTTGATTTTCAGGTTCTGCTTAATCCATTTGAAAAATAATTCCACCTGCCATCGCGCCTTGTAAATATCAGCAATGGTTTTAGCCGACAGTTTAAAGTTATTGGTTAAAAAAATATAATGTTTACCTGTCTCGGCATCACGATAACCAATGCGACGCAATGCTATCGGGCATTTCCTTGATGTTTGAACACCAGTGAATTCGATGGTTTGATCACAGGTTAGTCCTTTTCCCTTTATGACAGATCGCCTGCAAACAACACGGTATTTTTCATTGGTTTTAAGGCGCGTAACAAAAAAGATTTCTTTAGCAGTCAATTGGTTATACCAACTGTAGTCATTGTAACCCTTATCAACAGCAACAATGCTTCCCTTCGGGAATTCCAGTGTACGACCAATCGTTACATCATGGTCTTTCCCTTCGGTTATGGTGACAAACTCAGGAAGATAGCCTGCGTGGTTTAGACCAACATGAAGTTTTATCGCTCCTTTTGTTGTACGAAAGTCCGCCCAGGGAAAGACCGATAAACACAGGTCGATTGTCGAGGCCTCTAAAGAATAAAGCGGATTTTTAAACCGGAAGTTATGATCAGGTGCCATTCCCTGACAGCGATGAAGTAGCTTACCAAACAATGCCTCGTACAGCGCATAAGGCTTCCCTTCATTGATGCGTGACAGGTTCGAACGCGTTAATTTCGCACTGCCTAAAGGGTAAAGTCGATGTGCCTGTGCTGATATGTTTTCGACAATATCTCGCAAGCTGTTTCGTCCAGCTAGTTGTGCCATTGCCATCAGTCACAAACTGAGACCATCGGCTTGCTGTTCTGAACGATCGACCACTATGATGTTGTTTTGCAAGCGTTTCGAACTCATGTCTCGATACCAGTTTCAGTCGCTGTGAAAATACAGTATTATTATGACTCATGGTCTGATTTCTCTTTTGTTTTTCAATGGTTTGTGGAGAACTCATTGTAACAAAATAAGAGAGTTATCAGACCTATTTATTTAACCCTTAACGGGACAGCAGTGACATTACATATAAATATAACAGGGAGGCTCGAATGGAAAATATAATCGTATATGGAGCATATCTTTTTGGGTTTATCATGGTATTTGTTTATTCTGTTAAAGAATTTAATATACCGGAATATAGATACGATAATAATGACGAAAGTATGGCGGAACAACTAACGTCTAAATCTAAATATGCTCGACTCGCCAAACCAACCTTACCCAAGTACATGGCAGATACTTCCCGATATAACGCATTTAAGTGGGCATTCGCCAGTTTTGCTATTCTGTTATATTTTTTATTTTCAAAATTACTCTTAAAGGTTCCTGGTATTGATGGGCTTGTCGGTAAGGAAAGCAATGAGGCCTTAGTTGCAATTATATCGCTACTGATATTTCTTAGTATCGTGAAAGCTGATGATATTAAATTTAGCAAAATTCAGTTTTTTATAAAATGGCCAAAGATTCTTATATTTGGTTTGATTAAAGACTGGATGCATAGTTTTGCCTATATTCCTGGTTTAGGTTGTGATGTATTTAATGTTCTTTGTTATAAAGATATTGATATTGACTCGGAAGAAGTTAAAGCGAATATCCAAAAAATTGTACTCAAGCAATACCGTAATGATATTGATAGTAGTAAATATATTGAGATTAACGACTTCGAACACCCTGGCAGTCCTGATAATATGACATCGCGGTGGACACGTCTGTCCTATTTAATATATGTAGTCAATAAATGGAGTACCGATCCGAAATTTAAAAACCAAGTTAAAGAACGTTCATTAGGATGGCTGTCTCTACGAGAAGCCTATATCACACTTACCGAGTCTATCGCCAAATTTAGAAATGAAAATGAAGATATGACACAGGATGAGGAAGAGGAATTAAGTAAACACGTTGATCATCTTCTAGCAAGTTGTTACCGTTTGATTTCATGTGTGGTGATTATGACGGCCAGATCAACAGAAGATCCATTATGTTATATCCATGAACTTGGCTTAAAAGTTACCCCGGGTGAGCAAATGTTTTCTCGTCGCGGTGAAATTTTTCGCGTAGTATTTGCAATGGTTCCCGTTATTTCAGTTATTGCCTTTTCGTATACCTTACTCGAACCGGCCAGTGATATTGATGAAATGATAAAAAATATTTTTATCTATATTGAATCGGCTTTTGTTATTATGATTTTGCCTTTAATTCTGGTACGTGCTTTGAAACGCCAGATGATTAAAAGTCATGCCTGGAAGGTGGTCACACCTAGTGACGCATACCCATCCTTTTTTGATATGCCATTAAAAATTTATACATCGATTTCTATTTTATCATGGGGCATTTCTCTCGTATTTATGATGTTGTTGTTAAGTAAAAATGGCTTATTTGCCAGTGAGTTAGCTGAATGGCAAACCACGGCTATTTTTAGCTTTATTAGTGCTATTACAGCCTTTATTACCTGTTATCGAACTGATATACCGCCACATATTTACAGTAATCGGTTAACTTTTTTAATGGGTATATCGAAAATGCCATTTATACATGGAGCACTTACGGCACTGACTGTATGGGTAGGGTTACACCTTTCAACATCAGAGCAATATACTGATTATCAAAATTGGCAATATCCTTTATTGGGTTTTTTGATATCGCTTGTTATTGGTTTTATGCTTTTTTCTGGAAAGCATAATGTTGAACGTCGAAAAATCAGTAAAAGAGAAACGTGCGAGGAACCTGTTATTATTGTACAAGGCGAGTATCAAGTCCCGGCGATGATGATAAATAAAGATTCAAACGGTGTCATGTTAATGTTGAGCCAGGCTCGAACATTGCTTCAGGCTAATAAAACGATTGAAGTCATTCTTGCTGATGGATTAAAAAAAATGGGTTCAATAGTAAAAATAGATTTAAGACGTGTTAATATTTCGTATGATAATTAATGTAGTGGTTTAGTACATATTAGTTAAATCGAATCACTGCTGTCTCGTTAACTGGTCATTCCCGCGCAGGCGGGAATCTAGAGAATATATAATACGTATTCCAATTAACAACTTGCTGGATACCCGCCTGCGCGGGTATGACGATCTTTCTTTCATGTTTAGTTCATCTACAGACTCGATAGACATTGCTATATAAGGTTGTTCTGTATATTGCGACTATATTAACGAGATAGCAGTGATTACAAATATTAAAAAACAGGCCGTACATTTCAGATAGTATCCATGATTTGTATCATAATTAAATTCTTAGTATCAGTTTCTGATATTTTTTTAATTGATTTGGGTCAATATAGATATAAAAAATATTGTTTGTAACCCAATGGAATAGGGGATGTAGACAGGAATTGAATTTACACAAACATTATAGATACGAAAATCAAACAACAGCCTTAATTTTTTAATAATTCAACTCAGAGGTAGTCCTCATTCGCCCTAAAAAATATAAACGGTTTTTAACTGAGCGCATTGTATCATTGGTCATTCTGAGATAGCGTTATGTTGGTTAGTTTAGATATATGGATGATTTTTGTTAATTCAGCCGTTTTTATATATGAATGGTCGTAATATAGTCGTCTAAATCTTAAACGAGCATTTAATATTGAGCTTGGTAGGCTAGAATATAATTATGATTTTAACAACAGTGAAATGTTTTTATTAGAAACCTCTAAAATATATTTTTTAGCTAGAGTATTTATTACATGAACAAACTACGCATCAATAACAAATTTTTAAAATGTATTATTAGTATTTTGTTTGCCTACGTTTTATTAATACAAACCGCTCAAGCCGTTGAAGTGGTGGTAATGGCCATTTTTGGTGAAACGGTTATTTTAAAAGTTGACGGTGTTAAACATAAATTAAAGCTTGGTGATAAAACCCCCGAAGGCATTATGCTAACCCAGGTTGATGGTGACAGTGTCGAGTTAAAAGTTAATAATAAAAAGAGTCAATATCCTCTTGGTGGTCAGGTTAGTTTTGGTAATGTATCGACTAACGAATCTAAAAATAATAAAAATGCGGTCGCTAAAATTTGGCCACGTAATGACATGTATATTACACAAGGTTCAATCAATAATTTTTCGGTTGAATTTTTAGTCGATACCGGTGCAACCTGGGTTGCAATGGGCGAAGCGGTGGCACGGCGCTTGGGTATCAATTATCACGGTGGCAAAAAAGGCTATGCCGGTACCGCCAGTGGTGTTGCACCTATTTATAAAGTGACTTTAAATAAAGTAAAAGTGGGCGGTATTGAATTACGCCATGTTCGTGCAGCGATTATTGGCGGCTATCGTTCTCATCAGGTTTTGTTAGGCAATTCGTTTTTAAAACGCGTCGAAATGACACGAACGAAACGGCTGATGATTTTAAAAAAGAAGTAACTCAGCGTATTTAACTTTTTCAATCAACATATTTATCGCAAAAGGGTAGGTGGAATTCAGTGTCATTTGGGTATTCTATTTACCCTAGGGCTGAATCGGGAGAGCATGGTTATGCCAAAGGAGGGCATGATAATAACTTAATTATGATGCAAGGACAGAAAAGTGATGCGGAACATCTCGATGATGGGGGACTACCCTACTACCCTACGCTAAATTACATATTTAGAATTGTTATAAAGAAAAAACTTACTATACCAATGTAAATTAGTATGACTAAAGCATCTCAAGTATATAAGCTTATTTTTATCTTTTTGTTTTATTCAATTACCAGGTGCATTACTATATAAGTATAATCTAATTTGATTATTTGTTACTCAAGCAATACTGTAGAACTTACTTTTCTTGAATCGTATATTTTGTAGTAGTATGTTTAATAGAATGTGGGAATATTCATGTTGTATTCATACAAGTTCTGCTATACCAGTTTTTAATTATTAAAAGGGAAGGGTCAAACAATGCCACGCTATACTCATTATAATATTTCACTTCACCGTATTTTCTTTCTATGTATTTTATTGCTCAGTAACGTAATCTTTATAGGGGCAACGAATGCAGCGGTTAAAATGCCAAACTGTGCGTCGCTTAATGGCTGGGCAGCATTTTCGTACACTAAAGATAAAAACTTACAACGTAACACTTTTCTTCGTAGTAAGCTTTTGCTAAATGGCTTTAAAGACGAAACAATGAAGAAGATTTTTGGGAAAACATTAAATCAATGGAGTGATGCTGATTTTCTTAAATTAAGAAAATCAGCGCTAGCGTGTGATCCGATATTAGCGCAACAGATTCGAGCAGCACAACAGAAACGCAACAGAAACTTAATTAGTTTGCTACAAGGTGCACGCGGCTTCACCTACGGTTATTTAAACATGGGTAACCCAACATATTATAATATGGTTATTACACAGCAACGCCAAAATTACATTGGGAGAGAAAAGGCCGAGGCATTAGTTGCTAAACAAACGAAACAATTAAAAAACATGAAACCCACCGTTGCTAATATTAAAAAAATTGCTGTCATGGCTAAAAAAACAGATTTAGCTTACTTAACCCCTTTTGAAAGTAAAAACCATTTTACTACACTACGCGTTTATGGCATTAAATTTGCGGGGGACATAGTTGATAATGCAGCCAATAAATTTAAAAGCTACCCTGAAACTATTGAAGGTTTACGTCAGCTTCAAGCTTACCGAAACGAGCTGCAAAAAGATTTAAAGAATGTTGAGCCATATAAATGGAAAACCTTTAACAAAGCATTAAATGATATTGCGTTAGTAGCTCTTGATGATTTCGAAAAAGAATTAAATGTCATACCAGCTACATCTCGAGATCTACCCAAAGTTAATTATGCAATTAAAAAACTATTTCGATACCCTGTAACAGGGTCGATACGAAAATCATACCAACAAGTTGCAAATAAACGTGTTGCCGCAATAAAACAAGATTTAAGAAAATCGACCTGTTATAAATCACTGGATATGATGGATTTAAAAAGTAAGCACCATGACGAGCCACTTTTAGCTTATAACGGTGAAACAACATTAGGACTTTTTATTTGCGACATCAGCCGAGCAGGAAGCAAGTTTCAAAGCTACGAAGGAGCCAGTTTATTTGGTAGCACCTATACTCTTAATTTACTAGGACGTCGTGGTATTAGCCTTACTATTGAAATGAAAAAAGTAGAAGCCGTAAAAGGTAAAAAAATGTTAGTTGGGATTCTTGTTAAAGATGCTTCAAGCGAAACAAAGCTGACTCTCAGTGGATGGCAAGATTATGCAGCAAAATTAGTTGGCAGAAGACCTCGGTATTAACAATATTTGTTTTTTATCTATAAAAGTTTAGACCAAATCTGATAAATCACTTTTGCAAGTGATATGTCAGATCAAGTCGGAACTAATACGGTAACAGCTAACAATTACACGACTTGGCCTTTACCGGGTCCGGGTGATGGCTGGGTTGTTCCTCGCCTGGAATCATCCGTGGTTACAAAAACCACCTCAACGGGGGAGACCGCTGTTCGTACGGTAAGTTTTGACTATGACCCAATCACCGGTCTACTGAACAAAGAAGTTATTGCGCCGGGCAATTTAATCTAATCAACCAACTAAACAGGACACCCAAGTTAATAAAAAAATGATCAAAAAATTTCTTGATATTTTTTCAAAAAAAATGATCTATGAAGTATAAACAGTGAAAAGAAGGACCATAAGGGGATTATACCCTTTATGATAATTCTACTAAACCTCTTAAATTAGAGAGGTTATAAATATGATTTTAAATAATTATAGGTATAAATAAAACAGATTCGTTGGTTGGCACGCTGATATGCCATATATTATAATAATTTGTTACAAATAGTTTTTGTGTTCGGGGAAGGAGGAAAGTGGGAGTGTTCTGTTAGAGGGTGTCTGTTTTATTGCTGCAGGTCAATTATATTAAATAAACAGCTTGCTAGAATGATGGTACTGTTGCTTGCCTGCTTAATTTACATATTGCTACATGTGGTTTGTTTTTTTATTTACAGGGTGTATGTAATTTTGCATAAAGGTGTTTATATTTCTTATACTTTACGTCAATGACTTTTATCGTTACCGAAAACTGTATTAACTGTAAACATACCTACTGTGTAGACGTCTGTCCGGTAGATGCATTTTATGAAGGCTCTAATTTTCTGGTAATCCACCCCGATAAGTGTATCGACTGCGCACTCTGCTCACCGGAATGTATGGTGGGTGCGATCATGGAGGAGAGAGATGTTCCCGTTGAGCAACGTGTATTCATCCGGCTGAATGCGGAGCTATCTGCTATCTGGCCTAATATATCAGAGAAAAAAGCACCGCCGCCCGATGCCGAGGAATGGGAAGGGGTGCCGAACAAACTGAAAATGCTGGAGCACTAGCCTGGGTCGGGACGTCCTCTGCTATTGCAGATGGTTGCTGTCATCGATAAAAGCTTTTCTTGACCTCTCAATACCATGGGAGATAATGAACAGTATCAGCAGTACAGCCACCGCCTTATGTGACTGGAGAAATAAGCTATGCATGCCATCGTTATCAGTGGCAATCGCCGATAAATTGATAAAACCAAACGCGCGAACCTCATAGTCAATATAAGCGGCCAGCAACACACCAATTATAGGCTGTATTATTAGCAATGGATAGAAAATCCATTGCAGTAGCATGGAAGGTCTTTTTTTCCATCCTGGTGGTGAATAGAGCCAGTGGGTTTTGCGCCACCACCAACGATACAGCATCAGGATAAATATCGTGATTCCTATCCCCGAGTGAATCATTATGATTACTTGTTTTTGATCAAGTGGAAAGCCACCAATTTTCCATCCGGATAACAGGTTAAAAATGATAAAGAAGGCTGCTACCCAATGTAAGATTTTGGCGATAGTGTAATAGAATTTTTTTTCTGACCCGTGCATGAACTTTCTTCTCTTGTATTAGTGTGGTCGATGATACCCCGTAAAGGATGGACATGTATTTGTTATATATCATGTTAGTGGAACAGTTACAGAATACTGCCGTATTAAACCATTCGTTCAGGCTGGATCATTTTCTCTCTGCTTCTTTTACTTTATTGACGGATACCATTTTTGTAAAACCCTTTTTCCTTTTCCTGGCCGTTGGATTTGTATAGCCCGTATGAACCATCCAGCACACCGTCTTTGAACGTTCCTCTGGTTTTTAACTGGCCATTTTCGTAATACGACTCGTATTCACCATCCTGTGTACCATCTTTGTAATTCTCCCTGATTTCCAGTTGGCCGTTTTCATGGTACTTATTGAAAGGCCCGTGCCGTTCACCATCTATGTAGCTTCCCCTGGATCTCAACTGACTATTTTGATAGAACCACTCCCATGCGCCATCCGGTGCGCCATCTTTGAAACTTCCCATGGATTCCAGTTGGCCATTTTCATGGAATCTCTCCCACTGCCCATCTTTACTGCCCTCGTTAAAACTCCCTATGGATTCAAGCTGTCCACTCTCGTAGTATGATTTGTAGGGGCCATCCCGGCTATCATTCTTGTGAATTCCACTGGATCTTAACTGGCCATTATTGTAGAAAGCCTCGAAAGGGCCATTCCGCTCACCGTCTGTGTAGTTTCCACTGGATCTCAATTGACCGTTTTTATGGAAAAGCTCCCAGCTACCCTCTTTTTTGCCACCTTTATATCTTTGTTTTTCCCGTACCTGACCGCTTTTATGAAACCATTCGTGAAGGCCATCCAGTTTGCCGTTTTTGAAGTTTCCCCTGGATATCAATTGACCATCTTTATCGTGTGATTCGCACGGGCCGTCTTGTTGAGTATTACTGTCGTGAGGTTTGTATGGACCATCTGAACGACCGTTTACCATGAGAGATTTGAACCAGGTAAGGATTATAGTTTTCATCTCGCTATCTTCTGTCTTCTTTCTTCACTCTTTTGTCTCTGAGTACTGAGTATAGCCCGGTTGAAGCAGGGCATACCCTGATCAGGTATATAAAATCAGCTCCTAGAGTAGCCTACCTGCCAAGGAAATACTCTAGCGCAAACAGATGTGTACAGAGGTTATTTGATGCTCATAATTGATCCAGATCAATTGCTCAGCCCCGTACGTGCTGAAACTCAATTACAATCCACAGGGCTTAAAAATTACCGTAGATTGAGGTCACTGGCAATTGATTGAATGGCATAAAAATAACTCTCAGGATACTGCGCTTATCCTGGTGCGGGACGAGTGAAGGACTGATGTATGTCTAATTATATTCACCCGGTGGTCATCACTGCGGGAGATGGTAACGTCATCGCACTGAACAAGTCTGCACGACGTATGCTGGGACCTGGTACGGGGAAGCCTTGCTGGGACGTCGTGGGCAAACTGGAAGATGCCGAAATGCTGCCTTGTCGCAATGGGTGCGTACTGGAATTGTTAGCATCCGATAATAATGATTCTCGTCACACCCGCATTAAACTGAGTGGCAAAGACCATCAACTCAGTTGTATCCCGGTGAATGGCGTGGTGATCTGCATACTTGATAGCATGTGCGACAAGTCGTCAAAAGTATGGCCATCGCTTAGCTCCCGTGAACAAGATATTCTCTTATTGCTTGCCGACGGTGAGACCACCTCTTCTGTAGCAGTCCGGTTGGGCGTTTCTGAGTCCACGGTCCGTACCCATGTCGAAAGAATGCGGTTTAAGCTTCGTGTCAATACACGTGCAGCAGTGGTTGCTGAAGGTTTCCGGCTAGGGTATCTGGACTGACATTTCCGCCTGATTTCATGAATCTGCATGAATTCCCATTCATCACTTTTTTTTGATGCTTTATCAAAAGTCGTATTTGTCCGTCATTTGACCGATACGAAACTCCTGAAAAAAAAGCTATATTCAAACGTCAGCAGTACATTTTGTTGCTGCTTAGAAGAGGTTTGAAGATGAGTACGAAGTCCAAAATGAATTTTGCGTTGATACTGGTAAATAAAAAAAACTGGTTGACGCATTTCCTGATCGTATCCGTAATAAGTATCGCCGGGTTAATTTATCTTGGCGGGGCAACTTATATGGGAGCCCCACCGCTGGAAAATTATGTTTCCTCCACCGGTGAGACCATCATCTCCCAGAAACAAATCAAACGTGGGCAGGAAATATTTCACCTCCGGGGGCTGATGAATTATGGCTCCTTCTGGGGTGATGGAGCCGAGCGTGGACCGGATTTCACTGCCGATGCACTGCACAGAACTGTCATGGGTATGCGGGCTTTCTATGCACAGGAAATAAAAAATAATAGTGGTGGATATCTGTCTCAGCACGATGAAGATGGAATCTCGGTAAGAGTAATAAGGGAGGTCCATAACAACACCTATGATGAGGAAGCCGGTGTTATTCGTTTAAATGATGCCCAGATTTCGGCATTCCGGGATTTGAACGATCACTATGTAAAAATGTTTATGGATCCCACTTATTCAGAGGCGTTTGATCCACCCGGCTTTATCTCTGACCTGGATGACCTGCATGATCTAACATCATTTTTCTTCTGGGGTGGCTGGGTTGCCGCCGCGAATCGGCCGGGTGAAGACTATAGTTATACGCACAATTGGCCGGGAGATAAGGATGCCGGCAACAGTCCTACTGCAGCAACTTTTTTCTGGAGTGTTTTCTCAATCTTTGCGCTGTTCGTTGGCATCATGGCGGTGCTTTACATATACGGTCAAATGAAACAACAAAATGTTGATGTGTTCGACTCATCCGACAGCAATGACGGGCAGACGCTGACCACCTACGACCTTGAAAACGAACATGTTCGACCAACCCAGAGAGCCACATACAAGTTCTTTGTCCTGGCGGTCATCGTGTTCGGGGTTCAGATCCTGGGAGGTGTCATCAGCGCAATGGATTTCGTTCGCCCTGGTGGCGTCTCTTTGAATGAACTTATCCCTTTCCAGGTCGCGCGCAGTTACCATACCCTGTTGCAGATATTCTGGTTCTTCATGTGCTGGGTCGGTTACACAATCTTTTTCCTGCCAAGGATTTCAAAAGTCCCGCCAAGACAGAAAGCTCTGATCGATCTATTGTTCGTTCTATGTATTATCACAGGTGTTGGTGCGCTGGTTGGAATCTATATGGGACAGACAGGCATGTTGAGCGATAACATGGCGTACTGGTTTGGCAGTATGGGCTGGGAGTTCATGGAGCTCGGTCGGTTTTTTCAGTTTACCCTGCTGGCTGCATTTTCCCTCTGGATATTTATTATTTACCGTGCCGTAAAGCCGTGGTTAACGAAGAAAAATATGTGGTCCGTTCCGTCATGGCTTTTATACGGTAGCGGCATCATGGTGGTGTTCCTGTTCTTCGGTCTTTTAGTGCAGCCGGATATGAATTTTGCCATCTCAGACTATTGGCGCTGGATGGTCGTACATATGTGGGTAGAGGTCACTTTCGAGGTATTCACCACAGTCATCATCGGATATATGCTGGTTCAGATGGGTCTTATTACACGGATGATGGCGGAACGAACCATATTTCTTGCTGTGATGCTCTTCCTCATTACCGCGACCATCGGCATCTCCCATAACTTCTACTGGATTGCCAAGCCGACAGGGATTATTGCACTTGGAAGCGTATTTTCGACACTTCAGGTATTGCCGCTGCTCTTACTTACCCTGGATGCATGGCAGATGCGTCAGGAAGGATACAGGGCAGGTAAAAACATTATCGAAGGCAAACAAACTATGACGATGGAAGGTGTCTGGCTGTTTATTCTTGGCGTCAATTTCTGGAATATCTTTGGCGCAGGCGTATTAGGCTCGGTAATCAACCTGCCGATCGTCAACTACTATGAGCATGCAACATACCTCACTGGTAATCATGCTCACGCTGCCATGTTCGGTGTAAAAGGAAACATCGCACTGGGCGGCATGTTGTTTTGCTGTCAGCATTTGTTCCACAAATCAGCCTGGAATCCTAAGTTGATTCGAACCGCTTTCTGGTCGCTGAACATTGGATTGGCGCTGATGATGTTCCTCGATTTGTTCCCTGCAGGTTTATACCAGACCTGGGTCGCGTACACTCATGGCACCTGGTATGCCCGCTCATCAGAAATTGTATTGGGACCGGTATTTTCATTCCTGACCTATTCCCGCACGATTGGTGGCATGGTCTTTATCTTTGGTGGCCTGATACCTCTGATGTATTTCATTATATCTAGGGGATCTAAACTTCGCCGCAAGGAAGAGGACGTGGAACAGGGCGAATGGACGGTCTATGAAGATGATTGGGCAGTACAGAATGACCGCTCACTGGGAGGTTAAGATGCTCCGGATCCCGCAGAACGTAAAATTTTTCAGTTATCGATTTACACCTCGACGCTTGATTCTGATTATCATCACAGGCACTGCTTTAATATTTGCTCCGATAACGATGGCAACTAAAACTATGACACCGGAGGGCCCGTCGCAGCCGGAAGAAAACAACACTGGTCGAGTGGGCCTGTCTGTAAGTGGCGCGTCCGCAGGCCTTACCACCGAATATTTTGAACAGGCTGTCACCGATGCACTGGTTGCCAGTGGCATCTTTTCCGGTATCGAAAACAGTAGGTCAGCCGATGTTGTGATACCCATGATTGGTGCCAGCGGCATTATTACCGGTATCGAAAACAACAACGGCGCACCGTATTTACTGAAGATCCGGATACTTAAGGTTGATACACAGTCATTCAGCATCCGTATGACCGTCTGCATGCAAGCAATTTGGACGCTTTATGACGTCGCAGGGAAAACTGAATTGCTGCGTGAAAAAATCAACTCGACTTATACCGGAGGAATGTTCGAAGGCGGGTTCATTGGTGCTAACCGCGTGCGCACTGCGATGGAAGGAGCCACACGGGAAAATATTCATATCGGCATGGGGATACTGGAGTCAATGGGCCTGGGTCCAGAGCAGTACCTCAATTGAAAAATTGAAATTTATACTCGGAGCAGCAATCATGGTTTACTTATTATTATTTTGTAATGTTCTATTTAGAACAGGAAGGTAAGGGATGGGATTGCTAAGCAAAATTTTTGGTCCGAAGTCAAAGTACGAGAAAGATATTCCTTATACCTATGAAGCCAGAATAAAAATAATCGACGGAAATGAATTTAATTCGCTTTATGCGGATACTATTTGCGCTTTGGTGGAGCATCTTGATGAGAAAAAAATTGAGCCTGATGATGTAGATATCTATGAGATTTTCACGGATAAAGAGAATAAGCTGGATAGGGAATATTGCATTTCCGAGGACGGTAAATGGTTGAGCCGTAAGGAGCTGTGCGTTTCTTTTACAGAGCGCTATCCTGGTCATATACACGAAAACTGTTGCACATTTGACGATAGAGAACGAGATATATTAGCTCCATAGCCTGAGGATTCAAAGACTAAATAGGACAGACCAGACTAAATAGGACACCCAAGTTAAAAAGACTAAATAGGACAATTTATATCATTTATAATATCCAATTTATAGATGTAGGGAAATAAAATTAAATGTGACATTTTCGTTAAAAAATACTCAATTAATGTAAGCGCAAAACCAACCACACTCTATACGTGATATAAAAAATAACCTACCGTACTTCTTTTTAACCAAAGAGTATATTCAAATGAATCGACGCACAA
>VAPM010129144.1_pt1 | contig 20486 bp, 21 predicted proteins | sample 3395091 | NCBI WGS metagenome assembly VAPM01 (sample SAMN08290445, study PRJNA428436) | hydrothermal vent metagenome | isolation source: Deep-sea hydrothermal vent chimney 3 | place: Pacific Ocean: Juan De Fuca Ridge
CCAGTTGCCGTAACCACAGCCACGCGATTGTCTTGCTCTATGATCAGCCCCGCGCCCCAGAACCGCAGGAAGAAGGCGGCGCTTGGATACAAAACGCGCTTACCCATCGCACCTGCCTGCGGGCCATGGAAACGGCCGTTACGCTGGCCAATTACCTCCGCATCCTGGGCCGGCCGGCGCGCGCCCATTCCATGGCCGCCTCAAACGTCTACCTGAACCGGCTGGCGGTGGCATCAGGGCTGGCAACCACCACCGAAACCGGCATTTCAAATCCGTTTCTCGGCCCGAATTTTGGCCTCTCCGTGGTCACCACCACGCTTAAGCTAACCCCCGATCAGCCCCTGCACCCGGATGCAAAGCCCCCGCAAAGCTGGCACACAGGCTTTGGCAGCCACGCGCGCAACACCAAAAACCGCGATGCCTTCGCCAAACGCGATTTTCACCACGGCCCGCACCGGTTTGAAACCCTGAAACGGGTGGATCAGCCCACCACCTATATTGACCGTCCCAATGTCGCGCGGGTGCCAAAACGCGCCAACATGTTCGCCCGCGCGCTGTTTGGTGACCTTGGCAAGGCCGTGCAACAGGGCGCCACCAACGGCAATTACGTGCGCAAATCCGCTTCGGCCTATGCGTTCCGCCCTACCCTTGGGGCGTTCATCCTGCTGCAGGACGGCGCGGCCACCGCCCCCCAACATCCCTCTACCCAAGACCCCGCCCGCAACGCCGCCAACATCAAGGCGGCACTGTATTTTCTTGGCGTTGATGCCGTCGGCCTGTCGGAATGCCCGGACTGGGCCTATTACAGCCACGACGCCGCCGGTGACCCGATCACGCCCTACCACAGCAACGCCATTTCAATGATCATCGATCAGGGCCATGAAACCATGGAAGGCGCCTCCGGGGATGACTGGATCGCCTGTGCCCAGTCCATGCGCGCCTATCTGCGGTTTTCCCTGCTTGGCGGCGTGCTGGCCCAGCACATCCGCAACCTTGGCTACACCGCCCGCGTGCATTCTGTTGTCGATGAAGAGGTCCTGCACCCGCCCCTGTTGTTGCTCGCCGGTCTGGGCGAAGTCAGCCGCATCGGTGAAGTCATCCTGAACCCGTTCCTCGGCCCGCGCCTGAAATCCGGTGTGGTCACCACCAACATGCCGATGACCCATGACAGGCCCATTGATTTCGGCCTGCAAAAATTCTGCACCTCCTGCAATAAATGCGCCCGTGAATGCCCCTCGGGTGCAATCACAGCGGGGCCAAAGCTGATGTTCAACGGCTATGAAATATGGAAATCCGACAGCCAGAAATGCACCACCTACCGGGTTGCCCAGAAAAACGGTGCCATGTGCGGGCGCTGCATGAAAACCTGTCCCTGGAACCTTGAGGGCCTGTTTGCCGAAAAACCGTTTCGCTGGGCCGCGATGAACCTGCCGGCCGCCGCTAAACCCCTTGCTAAACTGGATGATCTGCTGGGCAACGGGCAAATCAACAAGGTCAAAAAATGGTGGTGGGATCTGGAAATGATTGATGATGGCCCCTATCGGCCCACCCCCCACAAAGTCAACGCCCGCCCGCTGCAAAAGCACCTGAAACTAAAGTTCAAAGACCAGACCCTTGCCGTCTACCCGGCCCCACTGGCGCCACCCCCCCATAACTGGCCCTTCCCCATGGACCGAGAGGCCGGAATTGACGCTTACCAGAACATGATCCCGGCGGTTGAACACCAAAAACGCCGCACCGCAGGCATTGCCCCCGAACACCTCTACACCGCTGATCAGGGCACATCCCCGGTGCTAAACGTGGTAATCTCCAGGGTCGAAAAAATGGCCGATGGTGTCACCAAGTATGAATTTTCAATGCCCGACGGCTCTGACATGCCCCCGGTCACTGCCGGGGCCCATATTGATGTCGTCGTCGCGCCCGAATTTTTCCGCCAGTATTCGCTCTCGGGTGACCCTGCCAACCGTGCCTGCTACCAGATCGCGGTTCTGCGCGAAGCCACCGGCCGCGGTGGTTCAAAATTGCTGCACCGGGTCTTTCAGCCCGGCCGGCGTGTCTTCCTATCCCACCCGATCAACCATTTCCCCTTGGCAGAAGACGCCTATTTCACCTACCTGATGGGCGGTGGCATCGGCGTCACCCCGATGATCGCCATGGCCCACCGCCTGCACGCCATCGGCGCCGATTTCGCCCTGCATTATTCCGCCTCCTCGCGCAGCACGGCCGGTTTCCTTTATGACCTCGCCGCTGCCCCATGGGCTGACAAGGTCCGCTATCATTTTTCCAACGAAGGCACTCGGGCAACGCTCAACAAGATACTGAAATACAAACGCAATTCACACGTCTACACCTGCGGGCCTGATACCTATATGGCCGGCGTGATTGACGCAGCCACTGTCAATGGTTTCCCGGAAGAAATGCGCCATCTTGAATATTTTACAGTCCCTGATACGCCCGACTACATCAACCACAATTTCACCCTGCGTCTGGTGCGCTCTGGCCGGGACATCCCAGTCAAAGCCGAGCAATCCGCCACCGACGCCCTGCTGGCCGCGAGCATCAATATAGACGTCAAATGTTCTGACGGTCTGTGCGGCGTCTGCAAATGTGGCCTGTTATCGGGCGACGTCGAACATCGGGATTTTGTCCTCTCCAACAATCAGCGCAGGGATCAGATCATCCTGTGCCAGTCCCGCGCCGCCAAACCGGACGGCATTGTTGAAATTGACCTATAGCGGGCACTACTAGGTCCAGTTCACCTGTTCGCCCCCCGGCAACGCATGGCGCGCCGCCAGTGGCTGGTCATAGGCCAGCCCGCTGGCATCACAAAATTCAACCACCCAGTCATCATTCATGGTCAGAAAATCCAGCAATGAACCTAAAAACTCCGGGTCCGCCGCCCGCGCACTTAAATCATCCGTGCTTGACCCGGTCGCCCCCAGAAAAACCGGTAGTAATTCATCATTTCCAGCCAGCCATGCCAATGCCTGTAGCCCGATGGTCTCGGCGGTTTCTTGCTGCATATTATGCTCCTGTCCGGGCTAAAGATACCAATTGTTAACCTCTCTCAACGAAAACTAACCAGGATAGATCAAAGTTAAGTTAAATAAGGTGTTCCATGCCCGGTCGCATTCTAATCGCAGACGATGTTGCCACTAACCGCATCATATTGAAAGTCAAACTACGCAGCGCGTCCTATGATGTGGTTCAGGCTGCCGACCAGCACGAACTTTTGCACATTGCCGTCCAGAACACCCCGGATCTTATCATTATTGACGCGGCATTTCAGAATGACCGGGCTATAGATCTGTGTCAGGAACTTACAGAAAACCCCCGCACTAAAGCAATCCCGGTCATGATACTCGAATCCGATTACACCCCCGCAGACCGCCTGGCGGCGCTGCATTCGGGCGCCTGTGACGTGATGTCAAAACCGGTGGATGACAATGCATTACTGGCAAGGGTGCGAAATTCCATGCGCATTCGCAGTGTCGAAGAAGAATTGCGCCTGCGCGAAGGCACCGCTATTGAACTTGGTTTTCAGGAAGCAGCGCCTGCGTTTCTGCACCCTGCTCAGGTATTGGTAGTGAACGGTCCTGAAAAGATCGATCTTAGCTGGCAGGCAGCCTTCAAAGCCGAAAACCCCTGCAACGTCCACCTTGTCGGCCACACCAACCTGCTTGACGCAATTGCCCGGAAAAACCTGAAACCTGATATCATCCTGTTGCCCGCCAGTTTTGAAAAAGACCGCGACGGGTTGTTTTTGCTGGCAGAACTGCGCAGTCGCTCTGAAACCAGACACGCTGCAATTATCGTCATCAGTGACACCAGTCATGACAACACCGCCATCACAGCCTTGGATATGGGGGCCAATGAAGTTGTAAACGTGACAACACCATCAGCGGAATTTGCCTACAGGATGGCCCGGCAACTGCACCGTAAGCTTAAATCGGATCAACTGCGTGATACGGTCGCTGACGGGTTGCGCATGGCCGTAACCGATCCATTGACCGGGCTATATAACCGCCGCTACGCCTTCCCCCATATGACCAGAATCGCCGAAAAATCCAAAACCTCCGGCAGCCCCTTTGCAGTCATGGTATTAGATCTTGACCGCTTCAAACGGATCAATGACAGCCGCGGCCATGGTGCCGGTGATCTGGTGCTGAAAGAAGTTGCCCGCCGCCTGAAGGCGAATGTACGCAGCGTTGATATGATCGCGCGCATAGGCGGTGAGGAATTTCTGGTGGTGATGCCCGATACCGACCTGAATACTGCCCGCATCGCCGCTGAGCGCCTGCGCCACGTCACCAGCGCCACACCAATAGCCGTACCCGATGGCAAAGCCCCGGTACAGGTCACCACCAGCATTGGCGTGTCCATCGGCGGCACTGAAAACCGTCTGGAAACAAGCGTTCAGGCAATGGTGGAACGGGCCGATCAGGCGTTGCTGGGGGCCAAATCAACCGGCCGCAATCAGGTGATCTTTGAACGGAACGCCGCGTAAACGACCGCTCAGTTCCGCTTGCCACCCCGCCGCAATATCCTTTCCAGCTTATCCGCATACCGTTTGCGCTTATCCGCATCCATTGTCGCGATATGATCCAGCAAAATTATCCGCCCGACATTCTGCCGTTCCGATAATTTTTCCTGTTGCTCTGCTATGATCCCGGCCACCAGTTCCGGCTCATATGGCTCCCTGCGCAACGCCTCTATCAGGTCCAGCGAACGGGCGCGCAAAACTTTGCGATTATCGCGCAATCCCGGCGCATGGGCCGCCATGGCCTGTGATATTTTCTGCCGGTCCTCTTTGCTGAATGCGCGCCCATAGGGCCCATATCCCAGATCATACAATGGCGGGTTTGCCCGTGCCGCAGAACGAAACTTACCTGCCCTATAAAAGGCCCCCGCAACCATACCAACAATCAGCAGATTGACCGCCAGTGAAACGAACAATAAAACCCGCCCCCAGCGCAGACCAGATTTAGGTTTTTTGCCTGTTACGTCGCCCATATTCTATCCCTCATCAGCAAAATCAGAAAGCGCGGGCATAAAATCCCCTAAATCGCTGCCAACACCCGACAGAAACAAACCATCCGCAACATCGGTTAATATTTCTGGCGACACCAGCCCGATCCAAACCCCCGCCACAGTGGCGGTTGTCAGCCCGGCCATCGCCGGCCAACCGCCCAAAGCATCCAGTATTCGTTCGATAATTCCGGGGGCCGATTGCACAGGTTGCCTGTCAAATTCCCTGATCCCGGCAACATCATCAGCATCGCTGATAATACGCGCCAACAGATCCGCCGTCGGCAGCGTTTCTTCAGATTTGGCCAGCGCGAACAATTGCTCCAGCTCCGCTTCACCTAGGGTGTCTTTGTCAGTCATGTTCATATCCCAATTCTGTTCGCCGCCCTGCAAGCGCCAGCTTCAACGCCTTTTTACCCCGCGCTGTCAGGCTTTCCACCGCCTCAACGCTTAATTCCATAATCTGCGCAATATCCGGGTTGGTCACCCCTTCAATATGGCGCAGAACGACCGCCTGGCGTTGCCGCTCGGGCAGCACCTGCAGCGCTTCCTGCAACGCCACCTGGCGCACCTGATCCATCATTTTCGCCGCAACCGAGGGCGCATCATCCGCCGGTTCCTCAATGGCGTCCAGCGCAACTGCGCGTTTTTTGCGCAACCGGTCCGTACACAGATTGCTCACCACCCGGTACAGCCAGGTTGTCACCCTGGCCTCTCCCTGCCGCCAGTCCGGGGCAATTTTCCAAAGCCGTAACATGGCCTCCTGGGCCACATCCTCGGCCTCGGCCCGGTCCCGCAACAGCCGGGTTGCATAGCCTAAAATCCGCGGGGTCAGACGCAGGGTCAGGGCGCGTGCGGCGCCCCGCTCGCCATTGCCGAACGCCACCAGCAGGGCCTCATCAGAAACGTCGCTTTGGGCATCAAACGGCATGTTCATTATTCTGACTGCGTATCCCAACCACACCAAAAACTCAATTCACCCCGGCACCCCTGGGGAAAGGGCGCCGGGGCTGGTCACCACTAGCCGCCCTGACGGTTGCTGTGGTCGCCGTTCCGGCCTTTACCGCCAAACCCGCCGCCTTTTGGCCCGCGTTTCTGTACCTGCTCAAATTCCTCGGCAGAAATCATGCCGTTGCCATCCGCGTCGGCCCGCATGAACATCTTTTCAGCGGTATTGTCGCCCATCTCAGCCTGACTAAGGGCGCCATCGCCATCGCTGTCACGCCATTCCAACAGCCGCGTAAACATCATTCCGGCGCGCTCACCTGCTTTGGCCGAAGCACCGGCCACACTTTCCTCGGCCGAAATCACACCATCGCCATTGGCGTCCATTTCCTCAAATCTGGCCGTCGCGCGCGCCTGCAACTCGGCCACACTCAGATTACCGTCACCGTCGGTATCCAGTTCACTAAAACTCGGGCGATCCATACCGCGGCCGCCAAATCCCTGCCCCTTAGCAAAAGCAGCACCGCCCAAAAGCAATGCCGCCGATGTGGTTCCGGCAACCAGTACGACGATTATTTTGTTCCGTTTCATTTGATATCCAATCTGATTAAGTGCTCGATATGCAAGCCGTTGCTTGCGGGTTGATATCTGTAAAACGCGCCGCACCCGAATTTCCGTCGCTCGCTTGCAAAATTTCTGCGCCCGGCCTTTGCGACATCGCGACGCAAGGACAATTGGTAACCTTTAACTATTCGGTTCCGTGGTTAGATTATAACCAAATGCAAATTACTGAGTACCCAATGGTTGACCAGACAATTATTTTTCCGGAACGTCCCATCCGCCCCGCGCTTTGGCGTGGCTGGCGGCGACGCTGCCCCAGCTGCGGCTCGGGTCCAATGCTGCGGGGCTATCTAAAGGTGCGTGACGAATGCCCGGTTTGTGATGAACAGTTCCACCACCACCGCGCCGATGACGGCCCGGCCTATCTGACCATATTGATCGTCGGCCACCTCATGGCCCCGCTTATCCTGTGGTCGTTCGTAAAATATCGCCCTGATCCATTGATTTTGGCCACGGTGTTTACCATTGGCTGCGTTGCGCTATCATTGTATCTGTTGCCCAGACTGAAGGGCCTGATCGTGGCCTTTCAATGGTCAAGACGAATGCATGGGTTTGAACTGGAACCCTGAAACAGGGGACCGTTTGGAAAACGTACCAATTAAAGACGCCGCAACCATCATATTGGTACGCGATCCGGGCAATAACCCACGGGTATTGATGGGCCAGCGGGGCGCAGGCGCGGCCTTCATGCCCAACAAATTCGTCTTCCCCGGCGGCGCTGTGGATGCCCCGGACGCGGCAATCACCCCCGCCCGGCCGATTTGTGAACCGTGCCATTCACGCCTGAGCCACAACAGCGACACCCCGGCCACCCCGTTAATCAACGCCGCCATCCGCGAGCTTTGGGAAGAATCCGGTCAAATCCTCGGGGATAAAGGCAACTGGGGCCAGAATATCCCCGATGACTGGCAAAGCTACGCCGCCACCGGCCACATCCCGGCGGGCAACAGTCTGCACTACGTTTTCCGCGCCATCACGCCCCCGTCCCAGCCCCGCCGCTTTGACGCGCGGTTTTTCCTTGCCGACGCCGCACGCCTAAAATCTGACCCGGATGATTTTTCCGCCGCCTCTGATGAGCTTTCCCACCTGCAATGGGTGCCACTGGACCGTGCGCGCCGCTTTGACCTGCCGTTCATAACCGAAGTCGTACTGGCTGAAATCACCGCATCCCTGCCCAATATCGGCCCGCCCGAAACCGTGCCGTTTTTCAACAACTCACGGGAACAAAGCCTGTTTGAACGCCTCGGCGGGCGCTCCCCACTGGCATCCCCTAAATAGCCAGCACAAGCGCCAGTATACTGACCAGCAACAACGCGATGCCGCCCAGCTCACGTGATGTGATTTTTTCGTTAAAAAACAATACCGACGCGATCACACTTAACACCAGCTCTACCTGCCCCACGGCCTTGACATAGGCCGCGTTTTGCAAGGTAAAGGCCACGAACCACAGAAAACTCCCGATCATTGAGGTCACTCCAACCAGCACCCCAACCCGCCAGATACCGGCAACCGCCCTGATCTCGGCCCGGTCCCGCACCGTCAGCCACAGCGCCATGGCCGTGCTCTGACTGGCCGTTACCACCATCAGCGTGAAACCGGCGCGCAATGCAACATTGCCCCCCTCAAGCCCCAGCGATGCACCGCGATAGCCAACGGCCGAAAACCCAAACAACAACCCCGATAGCAACCCCAGCCCCGCCGCCCGGTTGAAAAACCGCCGCCAACTACCGTCCGACTTGCTGGTTTTTGGCGGGTCCGCCAGCAGTAAAACAGCCACAAACCCGATCATAATTGCCACAATTCCCCAGGGTGATATCCGATCCCCAAGCACCAAAAACCCGACAATGGCCGATTGCACCACTTCGGTTTTCTTAAACGTGATCCCGACGGCGAAATTGCGCTGGGCAAACAGCGCCACCACACACAGGGTCGCCAATATCTGCGCCAACCCGCCCGCCAGCGCAAAAGCCCAGAACCGCGCTGACGTATCCGGCAATCCCTGACCTGAATATTTCGCATAGGCCAGAAACAACACCGCCACCAAAGGCGCCGAATAAATAAACCGGGAAAACGTCGCCCCGGCCGTGCTTAAACGCGTCGATTTCAGGTGCTTTTGCAGCATGAACCGCAGGGTCTGCGCCGTTGCTGCCGCCAGTGATATCGGGATCCAGGTTAACATTGTCCCCGGTGTGGCACAGGATCAGTTCCGCGGCCAGAGCGGATGCGGAACCGCATCTTTTGCCTTGAAAAAATGCGCCCGGAATACCTGCCCGTAGGACCGGTAATAATATCCGTCATTGCGCGTCAGATAATGCGCCCGGTTGCCGGCAAACAGCTTGGGCAGCTCATACCAGGGCGCGCGCGGGTGCATATGGTGCACCACATGGTAATTGTTGTTCAGGAATATCCACGCCAGCAACCCCCGATCTTCAATAATAACCGTGCGCCCGCTGGCCCGCTCATGGGCCCGGTGCTCCAGAAACGTGCGGATTTTCAGGATCGACAGCCCCATATAGGCCGCGCCCAGATAGGCCCAGACCGGAATGGACGCCACAAACACCAGCCAAAGCGCCACCATCACCAATGCCGGAACATGCCAGACCCAGCCCATCAGAACACCGCGATCCCCGCCCCTGATCGCGCGCCAGTCCGCCCCCATGAACGACAGCTGCGATATCACCGGGCCGACAATCAGCCGACCAAGCAGCGTATTGTTAAACCGCAACACCCATTGCACCGGGCGTGACAGCGCATGCCAAACCACCGGATCCAGAAAATTGCTTTCCGGGTCATCATAGGGGTCGGTTAAAATCGGGTCATTGTGATGCGCCAGATGGGTATCACGAAACCGCAGATAGGGTACCAAAACCGTCAGCCCCGGAAACACCAGCGCTTCACTCAGCCAACCCGACCTAAACGGATGGCCATGCAAAACCTCATGCTGCAATGATGAAAACAGCGCAATCGACAACGTTGTCAGGGCCAACCCCGCCGGCCACCAGTACGCCCACAACCAGGTGGTCGCCACTGCCCAGATACCATAACATACCAACAGCATCAGAAAGGTCGGCCACTCGGATGTTATCCTGCGTGTTGCCGGCTCAGACATACCGCCCCCAACTGATACGGCTCCAGACCCGCTCATAAATCAGGTAGGTGCACAGCCCGATAAACGTATTGGCCAGCGCAATTTTGCCGCTGGTGGTAAACGACCCGGTTGCCACAAAGCTGACCAGCACCATTACCGCCAGCCCCATCAGGTTCCAGATAATCGCCTTCAGAAAGGATCGTTTGCGAGTTTCCATTTTATGTCCGTAAATCAATGTCATAACCCTGATATCGATTACTTCCTGCACCGGTCAGCCTGAATGTAGTTAACAAACATCAGCATATGTGATAAAATTTAACAATGCAGAATAGAATCGACAAACGTGACCGCGCAAACCTGTTCCGCCAGCGCCTGGATCAGGCAATGCACGAACAAAAAACCAGCCAAAGCGCGCTGGCGCGGGCAATTGGCGTGGATCGTTCTACCGTTTCACAGCTTCTCAAGGACAAAGGCGCACGCCTGCCCAATGCCCAGGTAGTGGGGGAATGTGCCGCCCAGCTTGGGGTGTCATCCGACTGGCTGCTGGGGCTAAGTGAACGCCCCGAACGCGCCGCTGACATACTGGCCAGTTCCCTGCGTGTCACCAAAGCACCGCGCGCATTGATTGATGAGCAGATATTTGACTGGCATAAAGAAGCCGCCGGTTACAAAATCCGCCACGTCCCGGCCTCGCTGCCCGACATGCTGAAAACCGACGCCATGCTGGCCTGGGAATATACCCCGCATCTGGGGCGCTCAGCCGAACAGGCCATAGGTGCAGCGCAGGACCGGCTGAACTGGATGCGCTCGTCGCTTTCGGATTATGAAATCGCCATGCCGATACATGAGCTGCAGGCCTTTGCCCATGCACAGGGATACTATGACGGGCTGCCGCTTGCGGTGCGCCGCGAACAGTTGCAACGCATGCTGGAACTCTACGATCAGCTGTTCCCCGGCACGCGCCTGTTTTTATACGATGCCCGCCGGGTCTGGTCCTCCCCGATCACCATATTCGGCCCCCTGCTGGCGGTCCTGTACCTGGGGCACGATTATCTGGCGTTTCGCGACAGCCAAAAAGTGCAGGGCATCACCCGGCACTTTGACTGGCTGGTACGTGAAGCCACGGTGCCGGACCGTGACATCATCGGGTTTATTGAGGATCTGCTGGAAAGCCTTTGAAACCGGTCAGTTCAAACATATGGTAGAGCGCGCACCAAGTTTACCCAGAACCTCATTGCAGCCAAACATCGGTGTCACCGGCGCGCAGGTGCGTGACCGCGCCAGACACAATCCTTCGCAATCCGTGCTTGCGCTGCAGCTTTGATTGGCGTCATCGGTTTTCTGAATGCAGATAAAGGTGCCCGAGGTGCCAATTTCACTAAACTGCCCGCCCCGAACCGTGCAGGCTTGCGTCTGGCTTGCCATCCCCGGTTCCACACTGCCCACGGCCCCGCTTGATCCCGCCTGATGCTGACAGGCCGCCAAAAACGCCAACGCAACAAATCCTGACACTAATTTCATTTCAATAGCCCGTCATTTGAACCAAAACCGGCACTGTGTTTAAAACGGCTGCCCATGGGCCCGGTGTGCCTGATCAATGTCATGCAATACCTCAGCAGACAGTTCAACCTTGGCCGCCCCCAGACATGTTTCAAGTTGTTGTGATGATGTAGCCCCTAAAATCACGCTGCCCATAAAGGGCCGCGTCAAACACCATGCCAATGCCATTTGCACCGGGTCCAGCCCGTGGTCGCGGGCTATTTCCAGATAGGCATCAATTGCCGGCCAGACCTGCGGTGTCACCCGCCCGCCCAGATCGTCAGAAACACAACGCCGGGTGCCCGCAGGCGTAATATCAGCCGCATATTTGCCGCTAAGAAGCCCCGAGGCCAACGGCGTGAACGCCAACAATCCAACATCTTCATTATGGGACAGCTCGGCCAGATCCAGATCATAGGATCGGCACAGCAGGGAATATTCATTTTGAATGGACTGCATGCGGGGCAAATTATTGTCGCGGGCACATTGTAGCCATTGCGCGGTTCCCCATGCACTTTCGTTGGACAGACCAATATAGCGGATACGCCCGGCCTCAATCTGGCGCTGCAGCTCACCCAGAACCTCAGCCATATGCTCACGGGTCTCGCCGGGGTTTTGCGGAGTTGGATCAAATGACCAGCTTTGCCTAAAATGATACGACCCCCGGTTGGGCCAGTGCAGCTGATACAGATCGATTACATCGGTTTGCAGCCGCTTCAATGACCCCTCAACCGCAATACGGATACCCTGGGGCGTGATCGGCGCCCCGCCCCGCACCATTTTCTGACCCGCCCCGGCAATTTTAGTCGCCAGAACAACCTCGGATCGCCGCCCGGAACCGGCAAGCCATTCGCCAATATATTCTTCGGTTCTGCCAACATTCTCCGCCAGGATCGGATAGGTCGGATAAAGCTCGGCCGTATCAATGAAATTAACCCCGGCCGCCAGCGCCTGATCAATCTGGGCATGGGCCTCGGCCTGAGAATTTTTCGTGCCCCAGGTCATACTGCCGAGACACAGCATGGAAACCTCAAGTTCACTTTGTCCAAGTCGTTTGGTTTGCATATTCTGGAATCCCTGCTCTCTGGTTTAGCACCCTAAATGAGCGCCTAACGGCGCATTAGACAAGCCCTTCGGGCGATTTTGCGCTCTGCGCGGGGATATTTAATAAAAGAAGAGAGGGGTTTTTGCAGACAGTGTCGTTTTCGGGGTTGCAGAATTGTCGGTTAGGCGCAGATTGACCCAAACAGGCGGGTCCCATGCGACTATTAATTTCATTTGCAGCGCTCTTTGTTTCGGTGATCCTGCTGCAACTGGGCACCGGCGGGCTGGGGCCGTTGGATGCACTGTCAGGTCTTGCGGGCGGCTTTACCCGGGCCCAGGTTGGTTTATTGGGTTCGGCGCATTTTCTGGGGTTTTTCATTGGCTGCTGGTGGGCGCCCCGCCTGATGGGCTCAGTGGGCCACAGCCGGACATTTGCCACCTTCACGGCAATGGGCGCCATCGGGGTGATCGCCCACACGCTTATTCTGGACCCCAACGCCTGGGTTGCTTTCCGGATCATGTCGGGCATCAGTGTTGCGGGCTGTTTTACCGTCATCGAAAGCTGGTTGCAGGCCAAGGTCACCAACGAAACCCGGGGCCGCACCATGGGGGTCTACCGGGTGATCGACATTGGCGGCTCATTTGGCGCCCAACTGCTGATCGGCGTATTGGAGCCGGGCAGCTACATTTCCTATAACATACTGGCGATCCTGTGTTGCGCCGCAATCATCCCCCTGACCCTGACCCGCGCCTCACCGCCGGAAACCCCGAAAATCCTGCGCCTGCGCCCGCGCCTTGCCTGGCAAATGTCGCCACTTGCGGCCATGGGGGCGGTGGTGGCCGGCTTGACCACCGCGGCCTTTCGCATGGTGGGGCCGATTTATGGCATAGAGGTCGGGCTAAGCATCGATCAGATCGCCCTGTTTCTGGCGGCATTTGTTCTGGGGGGCGCGCTGGCACAATACCCGGTAGGCTGGCTGGCTGACAAATATGACCGGCGCTGGGTGTTGATCGGCCTGTCACTTGCCGCCATTGGCGGCTGTTTCGTAACCGTGGCGCTTAGTGCCGACGGCACCAATGCAGTCATGTTTTCCGCCGCCCTGTTCGGGTTCACTACATTCCCGATATTTTCGGTGTCCGCCGCCCATGCCCATGATTTCGCCACCTCAAAACAACGCATTGAATTATCCGCTGCCCTGATGTTCCTCTACGCCTTGGGGGCCATTGCCAGCCCGTTTACCACGTCAGCGCTCATTGAAAACTACGGCCCCGAGGCGATGTTCTATTTCATCTCCGTCGCCCATTTTCTGTTGATCCTGTTCGGCCTGCTGCGCATGCGCCACCGCCCAACCGCGCAAACCCGCACCGCCTATATCTATACCCCGCGCACATCGTTCATGGTGGGGCGAATTTTGGGCCGGTTACGCGACCGGCGCTAGCCCTTCCTGCTGCCATGGGGTAAAGGGGGCACGCATGAAAAATAAAGGCTTGGCATGGCGCGCATACTGATCACCTCCGCAATCCCCTATATCAACGGGATCAAACACCTGGGCAATCTGGTGGGCAGCCAGTTACCGGCGGACCTATACGCCCGTTATGCCCGCGCCCGTGGCCATGAAGTCATGTTCATTTGCGCCACCGATGAACACGGCACCCCCGCCGAACTGGCCGCCGCCAAAGCCGGGCAACCGGTGGCGGAATTTTGCGCTGAAATGCATGTGGTACAGGCCGACCTGGCCCAGAGATTCGGGTTGTCGTTTGACCATTTCGGCCGCTCCTCCAGCCCACAAAACCACGCCCTGACCCAACATTTTGCCGGTGCATTGGCCGATCAGGGGCTGATCGAGGAAGTCTCTGAAAAACAGGTCTATTCCAACGCCGATGGCCGGTTCCTGCCGGATCGTTACATTGAAGGCACCTGCCCCAATTGCGGCTATGACAAAGCCCGCGGCGATCAATGCGAAAACTGCACCAAGCAACTTGACCCAACTGATCTGATCGACCCGCGCAGTGCCGTATCAGGATCGACCGATCTTGAGGTGCGCGAAACCAAGCACCTGTATCTGCGCCAATCCGCCCTTAAGGATGATCTGGACAGCTGGATAAGCGCCAAAACCGACTGGCCGATCCTGACCACCTCCATCGCCAAAAAATGGCTGCATGACGGCGACGGCTTGCGCGACCGGGGCATCACCCGCGATCTGGACTGGGGTGTGCCGGTGAAACGCGGTGACGCGGACTGGCCGGGGATGGAAGGCAAAGTGTTCTACGTCTGGTTTGACGCCCCCATTGAATACATCGCCGCCACCCGTGAATGGGCCGATGCAACCGGTCGCCCGGATGCTGACTGGCAACGCTGGTGGCGCACCGACAAAGGTGCCGATGATGTGCGCTATGTGCAGTTCATGGGCAAGGATAACGTACCGTTCCACACCCTTAGCTTTCCGGCCACGATCATGGGCTCAAATGAACCATGGAAGCTGGTGGATTATATCAAAAGCTTCAACTTCCTGAACTATGACGGCGGCCAGTTTTCCACGTCACAGGGGCGCGGCATCTTCATGGATCAGGCGCTGTCGATCCTGCCTGCAGATTATTGGCGCTGGTGGCTGTTATCGCACGCGCCGGAAAACTCCGATGCTGAATTTACCTGGGACAATTTCCAAACCTCGGTGAACAAAGACTTGGCGGACGTGCTGGGCAATTTCGTGTCCCGCGTCACCAAATTCTGCCGCGCCAAATTCGGCGAACAAGTCCCGGCGGGGGGGGACAACACAGATGCAGAAACCGCCCTGATCGCCCGCCTGCAATCCCACCTGATCAGCTATCAAAACCACATGGACGCCATTGAGGTTCGCAAATCCGCCGCTGAATTGCGCGCCATCTGGGTGGCGGGCAACGAATATCTGCAAACCGCCGAACCATGGGCCGTGTTCAAAACCGACCCCGAACGCGCCGCTGCTTGCGTTCGCCTGTCGCTCAATCTGATCCGGCTTTACGCGGTTCTGTCAGCCCCGTTCATCCCCGACGCCGCCGCGCGGATGCTGTCAGCAATGAACACCCTGGACACCGACTGGCCCGTCGACATCAAAACCGCACTAAGCGCCCTGCCCGCGGGCCATGAATTCAGCGTACCCGAGGTGCTGTTTGCCAAGATTACCGACGATCAAAATGCCGACTGGAGCAACCGTTTCGCCGGAACCCGGGATTAAACCTGCTAAACTGCTTGCCCATAAAATTATTGCAGATCTAACCAGCATCCGCGCCCTTTTAGGTCCGGTTGCCCCGGATTTCGCCGATACCGATCTCAGTTACCTACCCTCTTCGGGCACCGATAATATTATGATCCGCCTTGGCAAAACCCATATATTGCGGATGCCCAGAATTGCCGGAATGGCTGCCGCCCCCGGAAACCTGCTTTTTCAGGGCGAATTGTCGGCGCTGATCGACTGGTCAGCAGCCGGGCTGGCAGACACGGCGACAGATTTGCGCATCAGCTGAAGCCATTTTAACGCACCAAACCGCGCCAGATTTCGCGCCGCCCTGGACACAGACGCTGCAACATGGGACAGCGCCCGCGCCCTTGCACAGGCAGTCAAACAATGGCCCTGTTACCGCGACAGCAACCCGACATTGGCCGGTCAGGCTAAGCGAACAATCACCGAAATTCTGGCAGAGCTGGCTTGATCAACCCCCGCCGGACTGCCAGAATATGATCAAATTTCAAGGAGCCCCACCATGGCCGCTATACCCCCGTTCTGTGATTTCGGCTGGCAAGCCCCGGATTTCAACCTGCCGGCAACCGACGGCAAATCCTACACTCTGGCAGATATCGCCGGTGAAAACGGCACCCTGATTATGTTTATCTGCAACCATTGCCCCTATGTGCTGGCCATCATGGATCGGATCAAACGCGACGCGGCTGATCTGCAAAAACTGGGCATCGGCATCGCGGCAATTTGCTCAAATGATGCAAAATCCCACCCGGATGACAGCTTTGAAAACATGGGGGCAATGGCGCGCGAACAGGGGTTCACCTTCCCCTACCTGCATGACGAAAATCAATCCATCGCCCGCGCCTATGACGCCGTCTGCACCCCGGATTTCTTTGGTTTAGACGCCAAAGGCGGGCTGCAATATCGTGGCCGTTTGGATGAAAGCCGAAAAGATGCAGCTGGCCCTGACGTGCGGCGCGATCTTTTCAAAGCCATGAAACAGGTGGCCCAAACCGGGCGTGGACCTGAATTGCAAACGCCTTCTATGGGCTGTTCGATCAAATGGGCAACAGCCTAGGGTGGCCTAAAACTCCAACCGCCATGCAATGGTGGTTTCTGTTGAATTCAGCCCGGCGACATTGCCGTCGTTCAGGCTGCGAACCGCCTGAAAAACCAGATCAGACTGCCGCCCCAGCGCCACTCCGTAGGCAATCGACAGATCAATCTGGCGCCCCTCAGGGGCAAGACCCACATCAATGGTGTCAAACACTGTCCCCCCGGCACCGCGCGCCGTGGGCAGGGTAACGCTGGCCTGTCCGGACTGGATCGCCTGTGGCAGCCCAATACCAAAGGAAACCCGATCCCCCTGACCCCAGATATTGTCCATGGAATAGTTTACTTTCAACGCGTTATAACTGACAGGCGACAGGTCCAGATCACCGATCCCGCCTTCCGGCAGCGCAATGCCAAAGCTGCCCGACATCGCCAACCGCTGATTTTGTGCCAGCGGAACACCCCATTCCCAGGTCGCCCCGGCATGGGTGCCGCTGATCGCTTCGCCGGACAACATCGACTGGATGCCAACAAAACCAGCACCCTCATACATCGCACTTAACCCAATACGAAACGGCGCATCATCACTGCCAAACTGGCGCGTCACTGACAGGCCGACATTCTGGCTCTGGGCGTCCGGCACCAGCATGGCAAACCGCATATCTTCCGCCTGAAACGACAGCTCCTGCCCGGTGGCATAATCTGAAAACGCCTTTTGCGGCGCAAAATATCTGTTCGCCCCGACACTCAGCTCAGCGGCCATCAGATCGTTGATCGCCCCCAGCGGATCATAACGCGACAACCCTTGCGCCGTCAGAACACTGGCCGGCAGGTCAAACCCCGCCCCCAGCCCGTCAACCAGCACCAGATCAATATTGCCCAAACTGCGGCTTATAACGTCGCCGACCATCCCCGCGCTCAGAATGGTCGCCTCCCCCAGCGCCACCGCCTCCCCGCTTGAACGGGGCACGTAGGAACCACCAATGGGCAGCAACGCCGCCCGCATGTTCAGAAACCCATGACCGAACTGACTGTTATAACCATGGCGCAAACCCGGTGCGAACTCGACATAACCGGAATGCTCGTAAAACTGGTTGTCCGCCGAGGCCAGCAGCCGGGCCCGCAATTCCTCGGCATTCAGACCCGGAAAAGCTTCCGCCAGTAACGCAATGGCACCCGAAACCTGCGGCGCTGCAAAGGAAGAGCCAACAGCGATATCATAATCGGTGGACCCCGTTGATGTCGCCGCCTGAACATTCCCATCCGCGGCCATGCACCACGCCGCCGCATCAAGGCATTGCGATGAAATAATTGTCCCGGATGTAATATCGGTTCCGGTAAATGTCGGGATCGCATTGATCACTGCCACCCAGTTATTCTGGATCGACGGTATCAAAACCGGCAAAGCCGCCATGATATCTGATCGGACACGGGTTTCGTCATTTGACGCCGCGAAAACGATCACCGCATTTTGCGCGACATTCAAAATGGAATTGTAATAAGTGTTCCCTGTGCCGCTCGAAAAAAGAGATTGAAAATTCGCGCTGGTCACATCCAGTTCAAACCCCCAGGAATTATTCTGTACAATCGCGCCCGCCGCTGCCGCATGATTGTTTGCGGCTGTCCGTGTGGTGTTGGAACCAAACGACCCCAATAACAAACCCGCCCCCGGCGCCACCCCGATTATTTCACCATTGGTCGAAACCCCGGCAAGAATAGACGCAACCGATGTCCCATGGTCATCCACCGGCAGGGCAGCCACACCCGGCGGCAAAGCTATAGATTTGCCGGTAAACTCAACATGGCTTGCCAAAAACCCGGTATCCACAATCGACACCGTTTGTCCCGCCCCGGTCAACCCGGCGGCATGGGCATATTCAACCCGGCCATTTGCCAGCGAATAACTGCTGTAATAGGGCGGGGCCCCGCCAAAACTCCAGTTGAACTGTTGCACTGTATAAAGCGGGTTCATCGTGCGCAATATATTCGCCGCCGTTTCGTTCCCCACAATGTCGGTGATAAATCCGCTTGAAAAAACCGACGCCGGAACATGGCTGATGGTAAATTCAACCGGAAGCTCACCGGCTTCATCATTGCACCCGGCCAGAAATCCGATTGCCGCCAACGCAAAATATACACGTTTCAAAATCATTAATAATCACCCAAATTAACACGTCGCAGATTGAAATACATGCAGCAGATTCCCAATTGGCAGCAGCCCCCGGAACCGAAAACAGGCACAGACACCCATCATCTGGTCCATTTCTTACAGGCAAATACCAAGATTTGTAGTTTTTAAGCCGGATCGATAAATTTTTTTCCCGGTGGTGACCGCAATTCAACACTTGGCCCGCGGCACCACCAACAAAGACCCGGCAATGCTTTTGGAAAATCGTCTGGTGCCCGCGGCCGGACTCGAACCGGCACGGCCTTTCAGCCGAGGGATTTTAAGTCCCTTGTGTCTACCATTCCACCACGCGGGCCAGACCGGCGCGACAATAGGCATTGCGCCCAGCGTGTAAAGCCACCAAACCCCGCAAACGCCCCGACTGGTTGCATTTTTTCGACCCTTCGCGGCCAATTCCCCGCCCGGGCGCGGTTTGACTTGACGCTTCTGACCACTTCCTGCAGCCTCCCCCCCATGTTTCCCATCAAAGATCACAACCCGTCTCAAACCCAACCCGTTGTCACCCTGTCGCTGATGGTGATCAACGTGGTCGTCTTCATCACCTACTGGACACTCTATACCGACCAGTCACAACTGGCCGGGTTTTACCACAATTGGGCGATGATCCCGGCACGGGTGTCCTCCGGGGATGGTTATTACACCCTGATCACCTCGATGTTCATGCATGCAGGCTGGCTACACCTTGGGGGTAACATGCTGTTCCTATGGGTGTTTGGCGATAATCTGGAAGATGAATTTGGCCATTTCGGCTTCCTCGGGTTTTACCTTGCCTGCGGCGTCATTGCCGGGCTGGCCCAACTGCTCGCCGATCCATCCTCCCCGGTGCCCACCATTGGTGCCTCGGGTGCCATCGCCGGGGTCATGGGCGGCTACCTGTTGCTGTTCCCAAAGGCGCGGGTTGATGTGGTGTTCATCTTCATCATCATATTCAAAGTGTTCCCGGTCCCGGCCTGGATCGTACTGGCCATCTGGTTCGGTCTGCAACTGTTCAACGGTGTTGGTGCCGATGTTTCGGGTGGCGGTGTCGCCTACTGGGCCCATGCCGGTGGCTTCATCGCCGGCTTCCTGCTGGTATTGCCGTTCTGGCTGTACAAGGGCGGTCCCGATTTCTGGCGCCAGACCGACGGCCACCCGCCCTATCCGGATGCAACCTACCGACAGGTGCGCAGTAACATCCCGAAGGTGGGTAAAAAATAATGTCCTATACCAGCCTCAACTGCCATTGCGGCGCCGTAAAACTGGCCATCACCGGGCTTGAAACCCTGAACAACGCCTATCGCTGTGATTGCAGCTATTGTGCAAGCCGGGGCGCGATTATGCTGGCTATCCGCCGCGAAAATGTTGAAATTGTGCAAGGCCGGGATCTACTCAGCATGTATCAATGGGGCACAAATACCGCCGAACACTACTTTTGCAAAACCTGTGGTATCTACACCCATCACCGGCGCAAAATAAACCCGGATGAATACGGCCTGAACGTCGCAGCGCTCACCGGTGTCAACCCGCGCGACCTGGGCAACATCCCGTGGCCCGCCACCTCCAACAGGTAAAATCAGACGTCGCGAATGACCTTTGAAAACTGATCAAATATCGGCTCAGCCCCACACAGAACCTCACCGTCTTCCAGCATATTGTCCCCCGGCTTCACCGGTTCCACCAGCGCCCCGGCTTCGCGCGCAATCAAAATTCCAGCGGCAATATCCCAGGAATGCAGGCCGCGTTCCCAAAACCCGTCATAGCGCCCGGCCCCGACATAGGCCAGATC
>VAPM010006957.1_pt1 | contig 20484 bp, 16 predicted proteins | sample 3395091 | NCBI WGS metagenome assembly VAPM01 (sample SAMN08290445, study PRJNA428436) | hydrothermal vent metagenome | isolation source: Deep-sea hydrothermal vent chimney 3 | place: Pacific Ocean: Juan De Fuca Ridge
CTTACAATTCCACCTCCTTTACCGCTTTCTCCTCCTCCTTTGAGTACGCTAACCGGTTTAAAGTTAGAGATGAAAAATGCAGGATAAATACCAGAAAAAAGGCCTAATAAAATACTGGAAATAAGTAAAATCAACCAAAATACCGGATTTGCAAATGGGATGGAAATATCTTTGTCGGCAAGCTCATTAAAAAATGGCATTGCATTAGCGGCAACGGCTATAGCAAACAATAAGGAAATAAACGAGATCAAACCTGACTCTGCCAAAAACTGACCTATCAATCCTGCTTTACCGGAACCCAATGTTTTCCGAATTCCTACTTCTTTGGCTCTTTTTAATGAATTGGCAGTTGACAAATTCATAAAATTGACAGATGCTAATGTGATTAGAAATAGGGCAATAAAAGATAGGATATAGACATTTTGCATGCTGCCATTGGGGCTCATTTCTGCAGTTCTATTCGAATGTAGATGAATGTCTTTAAGGTTTATTGTGCTGAGATTATAGTAATTTCCGGAGGCTATAAATTGTTCTTCGGTAATGCCCGGCATAAATGTTTGGACAAAAGGAAATATATAATTTCGGGTTATTGAGATTAAGGACTTTTCAAAATCATTGGCATTGGCAGATGGGTTTAACTTTACAAAGGTGAGGAAATTACTCTTTAACCAATTATTTTCTTGTGCCTCGCCGTAGCCCACCATTGATAAAAACACACTATGGTTTCTCAGAAATGAATTCTTTGGTAAATCATCAATGACACCGGCAACAATAAAATTGTCCGTATTATTTAACAGAAGATTTTGCCCGACAGCTTTTTCTATTCCAAAATGTTTTTCTGCTGCAGTCTTCGTTAATACTATCGTGTTGGGTGCGCTTAGCGCAGTTTTAACATCTCCATATAACAATTCAATGCCAAACATTTTGAAAAAGGAGGCATCCACATTTGTAGTATTGCTTTCTTTCACATTTTGAGTCTCATCACTTTTTCTAATGAGCATACTACCTCTGTCTCTAAACCGGGTAGTCATTTCAACCTGAGGATAATCTTTTATTAATGTGGCCGCTAAAGGATCCGGTACTACAGCAGCGGTGTTTGCTTCGCCACCAAACTTTACATCCACATTGATGCGATAAATTCTATCTGCATCTGTAAACATTTTGTCAAAGCTCAATTCATCATAAATGTACAATGACATAAGTAATGCACCAGCCATACCTATGGCTAAACCAAAGGTATTTAGGAAAGTAAAAAAAGGCTGATTTTTAAGATTCCTCCAGGCGATTTTTATATAGTTTTTTAGCATGGGATCAAATATCTAAAGCATCAATATCCAATACATCTGCCAATTTACTTTTCTCTGCCTCGGAGATAATTTTACCGTCAAACAAGTTGATCACCCGATGTGCAAATCCTGCATCACGATCGGAGTGCGTTACCATTATTATAGTTGTACCTTCTTTGTTCAGCTCCATCAGCAATTTCATTACCGCCAATCCGTTTTTAGAATCGAGGTTTCCGGTTGGCTCATCGGCAAGTATCAACTTAGGTTTGGCCACTATCGCCCTGCACAAAGCCACACGTTGCTGCTGACCTCCAGAAAGTTGCTGAGGAAAGTGCTTTTTTCGATGACCGATTTTCATGTGATTAAGCACTTTCTCTACCATTTTTTTGCGTACAGAAGATTTGAGTTTTAGGTAAATAAGTGGCAGCTCAACATTTTCATAAACATTTAGCTCATCAATGAGATTAAAGCTCTGAAAGACAAACCCCAAATTGCCTTTTCGCAATGAGGTGCGCTGTCGCTCTTTGAATTTGGATACCTCTTTGCCATCAAACAGATATTCGCCATCATCAGGGTTATCAAGCAATCCAATGATGTTGAGCAGGGTGGATTTACCACATCCGGAAGGTCCCATGATGGCTACAAACTCGCCTGTTTTCACATGTAAGCTTACATTATTTAGCGCCGTAGTTTCCACCTCTTCTGTGCGGAAAATTTTTGAAAGATTTTTAGTTTTTATCATAACTTACTTTGTTGCAAAGAGCAGGGTGCAAAGGGCAGAGGGAAAAGTCCGGTACCATGAGCATTGGTCTTCTGTTTTATATTTATTATTGTGTTCATCATTTACAGAGGGCAAAGAGCGTGGAGCATAGGGCAGAGGGAAAAGTCCGGCACCATAAACATTGGTCTTCTGGTTTATATTTATTATTGTGTTCATCATTTACAGAGGGCAAAGAGCAGAGGGCTTAGAGCAAAGGGAATAGGTCGATGCTATAAGCATTGCTCTTTTATTTTATATTTTTTAAAACTGCTTTTCTGAAATTCGATATTTTTCTACTTAATATATCCAACTCTGAAATGAATTTATTTAACTGTTCTTCATTTATATATTTTCTGCGATTTAGTACAATTAAAATATTGACTACTTCAAATAATGAACGTCTGGCAATATTTAAAAAGTGAGCAAAATCTTTTTGAGAATATGAACCAGACCCTTCAGATATGTTATTTGAAATACTCAAGGACGCTCCACGAAGCTGTTCAGCAAATCGAAACTTTTTATCCCTTTCCAAATGGTCTGCAATATCCAGTAGCTTATCATTAATTGAGATCGACTCTTTCCAAATCTCCAAATCCATAAATCTAAATTTTGCCATCTTTTTGTTGCAAAGAGCAGGGTGCAAAGGGCAAAGGGGAAAAGTCCCTTACCATCAACATTGCTCTTCTATTTTATATTTTTTAAAATTTATTTTATACTTAACAATTTGCCACCTGCCTTACTCATCTTTCCGCCTTTCCCTATGCTCCACGCTCTCTGCCCTTTCCCCCCTTGCTCCATGTCCACTCACTCAGCTCTTTTCACCTTGCCCTTTCCGCCTTTCCCTATGCTCCTTGCTCTTTTCCCCATGCTCCTCGCCCCAAGCCCTCTGCCTCTACCTAAACACCAACTTATCATTATCTCCAAAGGTGTTGTAGCTCGATGTCACCACCATTTCTCCGGGTTGTAGTCCTTCGAGCACTTCATAGAATTGTGGGTTTTGCTTACCTATTCTGATAGATCTTTTTATGGCTTCCTTTTCATCGATTGTCAGCACATAAACCCATTGCCCGCCGGTAGATTGGAAGAAACCACCCCTGGGAATAAGTACTGCTTCCAGAGATTCGCCCAGTTGCAATCCGATATGATAGCTTTGCCCGGTCCGGATATTTTTTGGGAGCTCGCCATCGAAATATAGATTGACTTCAAACCTGCCGTTTCTCACATCGGGATATACTTTTTTTAATGTCAAATTGTACGCTACATTTTGCCTGTCGAAAGATGCTTGCAATCCCTGGCGTATGCGATCGATATAGTGCTCGTCAATTTCAGCTCTTATTTTATAGGAAGTCAGCACGTTTATCTTGCCAATTCTCATTCCTACTCCAATAGATTGACCCAGCTCAGCATTGAGCAATCCCAGCTGACCATCGACTGGAACTTTGACGTTCAGGTCCTCCTGCCTCTGGTAAATAAGCTCCAGGTTTAATTGCATATTCTGGAGATTTTTACTGATTTTCTCTACTTGGTTTTTTCGAAATATAGAGTCATGATAATGCCGCTTCATGGCCAGGTCTTTTAGCTTTACAGACATGCTGTAATCTTCCCCGGACCGCAAATATTCTTCCTTAGAAATCAATTCTTCTTCGTACAGTTCTTCATTTTGGCGATATGCCCGTTCCTTTTGCAGCAAATCAAATTCGAGATTGATAAGATCTCTTTGCAGTGCCAGTTTTTGCTGTTCCATATTTATCTGGGTCTCACGAAGGAAATTAGATTTCTCAGCCAGTTGGGCTTCGCTGTTCAGGATGCTCAGATTGAGGCTGGTATTGCTAAGTCGCAGTATCACATCTCCGGCCTTGACCATACTGCCTTCTTCGATCATTATTTCTTTGACAACTCCTCCCTCAATGGCATCCAGATAAACAAATGAAATAGGTTCTACATAACCGGTTATCCTGATAAAATCTTGAAATTGTGCTCTTGTGACTTTATCAATAGATACCTTTTCTCTATCTACTTTGTACCTGGTCGATGGATCACGAAATACCCACCCTAGCACCACGGTGACAATAAATATTCCACCAATGATGTATTTCCAGTGTTTGGGTTTTATGAGTCTGTTATCTTCTATTTTTTTGTCCATCTTTTATAATAAATTTCCTGTCAGGTAAAACATAATTGTTCTTTCTTTTAAAAATTCCTGTAGCCTCGTTCGCAGTATTTCTGCCTGGGCTATGGCAAGGTTATTTCTTGCTTCATAAAACTCCATGACGCTGATGCGTCCTTTTTCACGATTTTTCACCGCAGCTTCTAAGGCCTTTTGTTCACTATGTTCTTTTTTTACAGCAGATAGATATTCCGAAATCGCGGCATTCCATTCCAGTTGAACTTGGTTGATTTCGTATTCTAAATTTTGAATTTCTATTTTATAATTATTCACTGCCCGAATCCTGGCGATTCTGCTCACCTGAATTCTATTTCTATTGCTGAATGCAGAAAATATCGGAATCCGTAAAGTAAGGCCGTAATTCAAACTCTGATTGTTGTTGAACTGTTCATTGAATGGGATGACCTCACCATTTTGCCCAACGAATGTATCGGAGTATCGGGTATTGTAATTGCCATATAAATCCAGGGATGGAAATATACTTGATCGCACCATTTTCACTTGTTTCTCAGCTGCATCAAGGCGATTAGTAACTGCCTTGATTCTTGGTAAATTTTGCTTTGCCTGCGCAAGCAGACTATCAGAGTGAACCGTTAAGTCAAGCCCTTCAAATAGCTGAATATCTGCCACATATAAAACCGAATCTATTGACAGATTCATCAATCTTTTTAATTGTAGCGAAGACAGGTTGGCGCTATTTTTTTGTTTCAATAATAAAAATTCGTCGTTGGCGTACCTGGCTTCTACCTCATACTTTTCACTTCCTGCCGACCTCCCAACTTCTATCATCCTGGTAATGCGCTTGAGTTCAAACTTCGAAAGCTGAAATTGCTCACTGATAATATCAATAAGTCCCTGGTCAATCAGCAGGTTTACGTAGGCTTCCAGCACACTATAAACGAGCTCGTTTTGCCTGGTTCGGAAAGACTCTTCTTCTGACATCAGATTGTACCTTTCAAAGGATACCCTATTCTGCTTTTCAAAACCTTTGAACAAATTTACCGAACCGGATATTCGATAAGCATTGCTAAAAAATGCGTTTTGAACATAAGTATTGGAGTTGGGATCTATTGATCGTCCTTTGTTCATATCGTAACCTACAGAAGCACCCAAGGTAGGTAAAAATGCATTTTTAGCATCTTTGAAATAAATATTTTGCTCTTCAACCAGAAGCCGGGAATTGCTCAATTCGATGTTGTTGGCCAGGGCAAAGGCAGCACATTCCTGGTATGTCCAGCTTTTTTGGCCATGGCCATATTGTAGTATGGTTAGATATAAAATAACTGTCGAAATAATTTTCATAGATCGATTGTATGCCAAATGTGATGCCAAATACTTATTGCATTAATTTACAGCATGTTATGATTATGAATTATTTTGATGTGTTAAAAAATGATACAACCATGTGTAAAAATATTAGACAGTTTATATTTGTATTGGATTGATTTATATCTTTGGAAAAGGATAACAAAGATTGACAATTGAAATAAAAACCAACAGCGATAATCCTCGCACCTGTTGCGCCCGCCCGCCGGTCGAGGCAGGAGGTCTGCTAGCTTAGGGCGTGCTCAATTATAAAAAATATAGATAGCAAACAGATCCCAGAACAAGTCTGGGAATTCTGAAAATTGATAACTTACTTTTACCATTAAGTTTAACTCTTGAATCTTGATAAATGAAAACAGGAAGCATACTTATCGTTGATGACAATGAAAGCGCTCTAAAGGCACTAAGTATGTTATTGGATTTTGAGTTTAAAAAGGTAGTCACCATTTCAAGGCCAGATCAAATAGCCTCAAAGTTTCGCAGGGAAGATTTTGATGTTGTGTTACTTGATATGAATTTTTCGGCTGGGGTTAATTCAGGAAATGAAGGATTGTATTGGCTGAGCGAGATCAAAAAAATCTCATCAAATACAGAAGTGATCCTGATCACGGCTTATGGAGATGTAGAGCTGGCAGTTAAAGCATTAAAGAAGGGCGCATCTGATTTTGTATTAAAGCCATGGGAAAATGAAAAGTTATTGGCTACGATAAATGCCGCATTGAAACTTAGATACTCAAATCTAAAAATCGCAGAGCTTCAAAATCGGGAATCATCTCTTAAAAAAGCCTTACACAAAGAAAGTAAAATATTTATTGGCTCATCTCCGCAAATACTGAAGGTGATGCAAATGGTAAAGAAAGTAGCCAAAACAGACGCCAATGTACTGATCACTGGTGAAAACGGTACTGGCAAAGAATTAATTGCCCGGGAAATTCACAATAATTCTGATCGGGAAAATGAACTTCTGGTTACTGTAGATATGGGGGCCTTATCTGATACCCTTTTTGAAAGTGAATTGTTTGGTCATAAAAAAGGCTCCTTTACTGACGCTCGCGAAGATCGAATTGGTAAATTCCAATTGGCAAATAAAGGGACCTTATTCCTGGATGAAATTGGTAATATTCCTCTCACCCTTCAGGCAAAGCTATTGAATGTTTTGCAAAATAGAGTTGTCGTTCCTGTTGGATCGAACAAACCAATTTCTATTGACATTAGATTGATCAGTGCCACCAATAGTCACATTGAGCAGGAAGTCGCAGAACAAAGATTCAGGAGAGATCTGCTTTATCGGTTAAATACCATAAAAATTGAAATCCCTCCACTTCGTGAACGGGGTGAAGACATCGAGCTTCTGGCGTCTTTCTTTTTAAATATTTATAAGAAAAAGTATAAAAAGACTGGATTGAGATTGAGCAGTCAGGCCATAAAGAAACTGATGAAATATCCATGGCCTGGAAATGTCAGAGAGTTGGAACATACCATAGAAAAAGCGGTAATTCTATCTGAAGAAGAAGTGTTGAAACCAGATGATTTTTCATTGAGGAATGTGGGTACGAAGATTAATGAGGACTTCCATACCATTACAGATATGGAAAAAATCATGATTGAAGATGCGATAGATAAATACAATGGCAACCTGAGCCAGGTATCTGAAAAATTGGGCATCACCCGACAAACCTTGTACAATAAAATAAAGCGATATGGGCTCTAAATATTTGAATATCGCAATACTGTCAAGGGTATTCTTTCTACTTGTATTTGCTGTGGGTGCTACATTATTTTTTATACAAAATCGATGGGTGCTATTTGTATTGTGCATCGTTGTCATAATCATTGTCACTGTAAATATCATCCAATATTTCAACAGTATAAACCGTAAGCTAACCTTCTTTTTTGACGCCGTTAGAAATGAAGACAGTACCCTGCACTTTCCTGAAAATGTCTATGCAAAATCGCTGCAAGGCCTTAATAAGAGTTTTAACAAGGTAAATGATTTGATTTCTGACATAAAAATAAAACATGAACATCGGGAGCGTCTTTTTGTAGAATTCATGAAATATTCCACCTCCGGCTTAATGGCTGTAGATGAAAAGGGGTATATAGAAATTGTAAATGACGCTGCGTTAAAATTGTTAAATACAAGATTTATAGTAAATATCCAGCGCCTAAAACAGATCAATGAGAATTTTTACGATGCCATTACTTTACTTGGGTCCAACCAATCAAAAACTATTAAAATCCTGATAAATGATGAATTTCATTTTGTGCTGATCAGGATGGTCGAGTTGAAATTCAGCAATAAAATTTACAAGCTCTATTCCCTGAGTGATATCAAGACAGAACTCGATGAAAAAGAAATGGAAACCTGGCAAAAGTTAATCCGTATTTTAACGCATGAGATCATGAATTCCATAGCTCCTATTTCATCCATCAGTGATACCATGTTGAAATATTTTAACCAGGGAAATGCCATTACTTCCAGGGAAATGAAAAATATAAATCAAGGTCTTGATGTGATTAATGAACGCAGCAAAGGATTGATGCACTTTGTAGATAACTATAGGAAATTGACTAAAATCCCTAAACCGGTTTTCGCTATAATTGTGATCAAAGACTGGATAGAATCTGTAGCATTGTTATTTAAGGAAAGAGCTGAGAAGGATGGGATTGATGTTGATATCCAAAATGATTTTGATGGTAGTTCATTTCTTGGCGACCAAAAAATACTTACCCAGGTTGTCATTAATTTGTTAAATAATGCGGCAGACGCACTTAGCCAGATTTCTAATAAGAAACTTTGCATTCTTATTTCCGGTGCGGAAAAGGAAAATATCAGCATAAAATTTATAGATAATGGTCCCGGTATTTCACATGAAAATCTTGATCAGATATTTATGCCGTTTTTTACCACCAAAGAAAATGGTTCGGGCATTGGACTTAGTCTTTCACGGCAGATTATGAAATTGCATGGCGGACAACTCATCGCCCGCTCTGTCCCCGGCAAAGAGACGGTTTTTGAAATGAGGATTTAAAAAAAGACCCTAAAATACAAAGCTTTTACTTTTGCTGGTTTGGTAGGTGTGTTTTAGATTTATGGAGACAAGCAAATAGACCCCGCAACCCTGAAATAAAAACCTGCTTGCAGTAGGCAGGTTCAGGGCAGGCAGGTACGAGGATTGTCGAGCGCATAATTGCCAAATCCTCAGCTATCTCGTCTTGCCGGATTTATTCCGGCATCTGTCTGCTACCTTGACAAACCGGACTTTATTCAGTATCTGTTTGAGATTCGTATCCCACAACAGCAAAATCCACTTAAACCCAACAAAATACCCTAATAGATCAGGTTCTTGCTTTTTGCTAATTTGGTTCAGGATATTTTATTATCTGATATTTGCAGACAGGCCCCGGAATAAATCCGGGGGCTATCGAACTCAGTCTTGCCGAACCTGTTTTCCGCCTGTCCGCTACGGCAGGGCATCTGTCTGCTATTAAGCAGAAATCTCACTATATGCAAAACATTCCAAATCCCAGAGACTATTTCAATATATCAAGCATTTAATTCTGATCTTTTGACTTTTCTGATATAAGCAGTCAGACCTCCTGCCTTGACCGGCGGACGCAACAGGTGCAAGGATCTCCGGGTATCTTCAAAGAAATTTCTCACCTTCCACACCTGTCTGCAGCAGGGCATCTATCCTTTTAATTTTAAAACAATAGAAAAACACCATCAAAATCCATAAAACTATCTCTTTAGTTTGTAAACTAATCTATTAGTTATATATTCGTTGTGTTATATCAAAAGTTTGAGTTTATTCAGGTTTGAAACAACAATACTAATTAGATCATTTCACATTTAGTTCATTTAATAAACACTATTGATGAAAAACTATAAATACCTTCTAATTTCATTTTTTATTTTTCTGATGAGTTGTGACCAAGATAACAATCAATCTAAAATAATTATAGAAACAACGGGTTTTGCAGATAGCACAAAAATATATCTGCAAGATATTGAAAAGCAAACCACTATTGATTCCGGATACATCATCAACAATAAACTTGTATTTTCAGTTGAGGTGGATGAACCAACTCAATTTCTTATCAAACCGGTTATCACAAAAAGATGGGATATTGACTATAAATTGTTTTGGAAAGAGAATAAGTTGCTAATGATTAAAGCAGAAAAAGGAAATCTAAAAAATGCCAGAGTTGAAGGCTCTGAAATTCAGAAACAAGCAGATATTTTAGAGGACAGCAAAGCCCAACTGGAACAAAAAAATGATAGCCTTCAGACGGTATTTAGATCTTTGCCAGAAGAAGATGCAGAAAAAAGACTGGCCATTCGAACTGAGAGAAAAGAAATAAAACAAGCGATTTCAGAAATAGAAATCAAATATGTGAAAAATAACCCTGAGTATCTATTTGGCACTCTAATCCTGACATACTTAATGAGACATATTCCAAAAGAGCAAACAAAAGAGCTATATGAAAATTTAAGTCCAGAGGTACAATTATCGAAATACGGCATAACTGTTAAGAAATATTTGGAATTAAGTAGAGATTTTAATATTGGAGATAAAGTATTAGATTTTCAATTACCAGACCTAAATGGCAATTTGGTTGGACTAAATGATTTTGAGAACAAGTACATTTTGCTGGAATTTTGGGCTTCAGGTTGTGGTCCATGCCGAATGGAAAATCCGAATTTACTAAAGAACTATAAAGCCTATAAGGATAGAGGATTTGAAATTGTAAGTATATCCGTTGATAAAAAAAGAGAAAATTGGGAAAATGCTGTAAAGAAAGACAGTATGAAATGGACTACAGTCTCTGATTTGAAAGGTTTTGAAGGTGATGTGGCAATTACGTATAGTTTGTACTTTATCCCAAAAAACTATTTGATTGATCCAAATGGCGTTATCATTGCCGAAAACCTTAGAGGGGAACAGTTAGGTAAAAAATTGAAAGAAATATTTCCGATTTAGAAACATGGAGATTTCCATAAATTCTAATACAAACTTATAAACTACTTTTAAATTTGGTTTGTCAATTCAGTGGCCTATGCATAATAAGAAATATATAATTTTATAAACATGAAGCAATTAACAAAAGCAGAAGAACAGGTAATGCAAATCTTATGGGAGATAAAAAATGGTTTTGTAAACGATCTTCTTGAGAAATTTCCTACTCCAAAGCCTGCCTACAATACCGTATCGACCATTATCAGGATACTGGTAAAGAAAGGTTTTGTCAATTATAAAGCCTATGGGAAAACACACGAGTATTTTCCAATTATCGAAAAAAACCAGTACAGGAGTTACTATTTAAAGTCAATGATTGGAAGCTACTTTGGTGGATCTTTCGAGAGACTTGTTTCCTTTTTTGCCAAAGAAAATGACATGGATATCCATGAAATGGAAGCGTTATTAAAAAATGTCCATCAAGACATAAACAAGCAAAATGATGAATGACATATTAAATTACTTTATCGAAACCAATCTTTACCTGATCGTATTTTATTTGCTTTATCAAATATTACTCGCCAACGATAAAAATTTTCGATTCAATCGAGTTTTTTTACTTGCCGGAATATTCCTATCTATTGCTTTGCCCCTTTTCGCATTCAACTTAACTACCACTGCTCAATCTGCCGGAACATTTGAGGGATATATTATGTTACCTGCCATTACCATTTCTAATGTTCAGACAGAAAGTGTTGGATTTATTTTAGAATGGTGGCACATTATTGGGATTATATATGTTTCGGGGTTAGTATTTTATTTATTAAGACTGGTTTGGCAAACTGCCCAAATATTCAGGCATCTCCCCCTTCTCAACTCATCCAGGGACCGCAAAGCGGGCTATACCCTTGTAACAACCAACGGTAATATTCCAACATGTTCTTTTTTCAAATTCCTTTTCTGGGATAAAAGTATAGATCTTAACGAAGAGGAGAAAAGTCAAATTCTGGAACATGAACTTGTACACATCAGACAATGGCATAGCCTTGATGTGTTGGTAGTAGAATTGTTAAGAGCAGTATTTTGGTTTAACCCCGTTATCCATTTACTAAAATCAAGGTTGACGGAAGTCCATGAATATTTGGCCGATCACTATGCTACAAAGCAAATTGATGTAGAAAAATATAGCAAATTACTTACACTCCAGGTTTTCAAAAGTTTCGATTTTTCCTTGAGCAACAACTTTCACAAATCACAGATATCCAAACGACTTAATATGCTTAAATCAAATAAGTCAAAGTCGTTATGGTTAAATCTGGCCTTGTTAATACCATCGCTGGCATTACTGATTACTGTCCTTTCATGTGACGTTACGGAAGAGATATTGCCAGAGCTAGCTTCTAATAGTCAAAAGCCAAACATACCCCAGGGGTGGGAGTTTGTTAGCGAAAATGCAGTATCGAAGGTAACTAAAAAGCATTTAGAGGAATTATATAGCACAATTCCAGATGTAAAATTATTTGTTGCAAGAAATATAAGCTCAGGCAATGGTATAAAAAAATTATTTAAAGCTTTGGAAAATTCCGGTTGGGTGGTACGCTTTAATAAGCAGGGACCTTATCGAACAGCCATTATAATAAGTGAGGAATCATATTCAGCATTTAAAAAAAAGAATGTCTTTAAAGAAATAATAATCCCTGAGAATAAGTTAGGTTCAAAAGATATTTTCACAATCGTAGAAGACCAACCAACACCAATAGGTGGTATTACTGAATTCTACGAATATGTTCAATCTTCAATGATATATCCTGAACAAGCCAGAACGAAGGGTGTTGAAGGAAAAGTATTCGTTCAATTTGTAGTGGATGAAAATGGGAAGTTGACAGATGTAAAAGCGGTAAAAGGAATTGGGGCCGGATGCGACCAGGAAGCTGTAAGAGTGATTCGAGAAAGTGATATCTGGAATCCGGGTGTTCAAAGTGGTAAGAGGGTGAAAGTGCGTATGATATTGCCTATCACCTTTAAGTTAGGATAAAAAATTTCGACCGGCTGAAATGCCGGTTTTATTATAATCTATATAACTAAGATATTAGTTTTATAATTAATCAATTAGTTAAATTTATTTATTCACTTAATCTATCTTAAAAATGAAAAATCGAAATGCAAAAATGAAATCATTACTTATTGTTGTTGTCATGGGAATACTTTTTTCCTGCGAGCAAAGTCCTGTCAATCCATCGCAAATACTTGATGAAGTTTTTATACCTCAAGGATATGTGCAGGATCACAATCCGTCTATGGACAACCAATCAAGACTTGATGAACTAAGACTCGAAAACCCCAATGATCAATTTTTCTATCTTAAGTTTGTCAATGGTCCGGCTAGCTCTTTAAAAGAAATAATGTTCCCACAAAAAGAACTGGTAATCAAATCTATAGATTCAGAAAGAGGGGAAAACCGCAAAGACAAGCAAAAATTCTATGGCGTAATAGTCAAAAAAATCATGGGTGATATCAGCAAAGAAGTGTTTACAATTCTTGATCGTCAACCACAACCGGCGAAAGGAATGAAGCAATTTTATACTTTTATTTCTGAAAACATGAGGTATCCTGAAAAAGCCCGAAGGATGGGAATTGAAGGTAAAGTATTTGTTGAATTTGTAGTTGATAATAATGGTAAACTTACTGAAGTGAAGGCCGTAAAGGGAATTGGTGCCGGTTGTGATGAAGAGGCAGAAAGAGTACTGAAAGAAGCTCCGAATTGGGACCCCGGAAAAGTAGCAGATATGAATGTTGGTGTAAGAATGATACTGCCTATTACTTATAAGTTATGACAATAGGATAACAATTTAGGTCATGCAATATCAGCATGGCCTTTTTTTGTTCTTCCCAATAAAATCCGGAAAATAAATGAGCATTAAATGCTTACCTTCGCATTTCAATTATATTCTTAATATCATTCATTTTCCCAATTGAAATTCAATCCTTTTGACATAGATTTACCCATCACCGAGATTATCGATGAGGTAAAGAATAAGCTCAGCAACGAAAATACATTAATTGTCAATGCACCTGCAGGAGCCGGGAAGAGCACCATTTTGCCTTTGGCCCTGCTTGACGAACCTACCTTTGCCGGAAAAAAAATACTTATGCTTGAGCCCAGAAGACTGGCGGCGAGAACTATTGCCTCCCGCATGGCTTCTTTAATTGGTGAAGTGCCTGGAGAAACAATAGGGTTCAGGATCAGATTTGAAAACAGGGTAAGTGATCGCACAAAAATAGAAGTGCTTACTGAGGGAATTCTCACCAGAATGATCCACAGCGACAATTCGCTTGAAGGTGTTGGCCTGGTGATTTTTGATGAGTTTCACGAACGCAGCATCCATGCAGATGTGGCCTTGGCATTGTGCAGAGAAGCACAGCAAATTTTACGACCCGACTTACGCATAATGATCATGTCTGCCACCTTGGATATGCCTCGCCTTACAGCATTGCTCAAAGCTCAGGTAGCATCATGCCAAGGACGCCAATATCCCATAGACATAAGATATACCGGCCAACATGACGAATGGATGATGGCGGAACTGGCTGCGCAAACAGTGAAGAAAGCTGTAAGAGAAAACAGAGAAGGTGATGTGTTGGTATTCCTTCCCGGTCAGGGAGAGATAAGAAAGTGCGAAAAAATATTGCGAAATGATTTATCCGGATTTTCCATTCACCCGCTTTATGGGCAGTTGCCACAGGGGAAACAGTTTGCAGCTATCTTTCCCAACAAGCATGGAAAGAGAAAAATCGTAATTGCCACCTCCATTGCTGAGACAAGTCTTACGATCGAAGGTGTCAAAATTGTTGTGGATAGCGGATTTGGGCGAACATCAAAGTTTGATCACAAATCGGGATTGTCCAGACTTGAAACAGTGCAAATCACCAAAGATTCCGCTGATCAACGCGCCGGCAGAGCAGGCCGACTGAGCCCTGGGATTTGCTACAGGATGTGGTCATTGGCCACACATGATCGCCTGGAAGACCATCGAATCCCCGAAATATTAGAAGCCGATCTGGCCTCCCTTGTGCTGGACATGGCCAATTGGGGTATTATCGACATTCAGCAACTCACCTGGCTCACACCTCCCTCCATTGCCTCGGTGGCCCAGGCAAGTGAGACCCTGCACCAGCTCAATGCATTGGAGCATGGAAAAATTATTGAACACGGGAAAAATATGCATAAGCTACCATGCCATCCCCGAATTGCTCATATGCTCATTGAAGCTGAGAAAGACGAGATGTTGGCACTTGCCACAGATGTTGCCCCACTATTGGAAGAACGAGATCCTTTGAAAAAAGAGGATGGTATTGATCTCAATACAAGAATTGAGGCTTTGAGAAGATATCGATCAAATGAATTTAAAAATAATAGATTCAAGAGGATAGAAAAAATTGCCTCATCGTATCGACGATTATTAGATGTACGAGAAAATAATGAAGCTTTTGATCCGTATGAAACCGGAGTTTTATTAGCACATGCCTATCCGGAGAGAATAGCTTTTGCCCGACCGGGCAACAATGCACAGTTCCAGCTTTCCAATGGAAAATTTGCAATGGCTGGTCACAAAGATGATTTGGCACACGAACCCTGGCTGGCCATTGCTCATGTAGATGCTCGTGATGGCATAGGAAAAATATTTATGGCTTCCCCGCTCAATCCCAAAGACCTCGCACCATTGGTTAAGGAAAAAGAAATTATAACCTGGGATACAAAAAAAGGTGGCCTGATCGCTTCCAAAGATCTTAGAATTGGAAGCATTGTACTCAAATCTACGCCTTTGCCTGCTCCGGACGAATCGCAACTGGTAAAGGCCATATCAGATGCCATAAAAAAAGAAGGAAGGCATCTGCTGAATTTTGATGAAGAATTTGTGCAATGGCAAAATCGCATGATGTCAGTAAAAAAATGGAATCCTTCCGACAGCTGGCCAGATGTGAGCACTCCTACCCTACTTGTGACCAACTACGCATGGCTGTCTGGTCATTTGACATCCATAAAAAAGCCAGAGGAATTAAAAAAGATTAACCTCGGCAAAGTTTTGAATCAGAAGTTGCCCTGGGAAAAACAGCAAGAATTGCAAAAATTGGCTCCTGCAAAAATGGAAGTGCCGAGTGGGTCCTGGATAAAACTCAACTATTCCCCAAATGGCGAGCCTCCTGTTCTTGCCGTCAGACTTCAGGAGGTATTTGGCATGGAGACATCACCAACAGTAAATCAAGGCAGAACAAGCATTTTAATGCATTTGCTGTCTCCAGGATTCAAACCTGTACAAATCACCTCAGACCTGCAAAGTTTCTGGGGAGATGCCTATTTTGAAGTCAAAAAAGAATTGAAGAGAAGATATCCTAAACATGAATGGCCAGATAACCCATTGAAAACAAAAGCCATTAGTGGGGTGAAAAGAAAAGCAAAAAATAAATAATATTCAGCATTGCGAAAAATATTAATTTTGAATACCTCAACAAGATTGAACTCCCCTGAATCTAAATAAAGTGCAATAACATCCAATAAATCCAATAAAAATCCTATCTTTGCATTTTGAGAAAATCGAAACTTTTGAATGCGCTATAATGTTAATTAGGCTTTGAATGTTACATGATTTTAAATAAAATATTTTCCTTTTAAAAAGTGTCGAACAAAGAATTTTTCGACATATAAAATTAATGAAAACTGAAATATGGCACGACCTGTAACGAGAGAAGTAAAATTAAAAAACGGTTTTTACCTGGAATTGCGTCGAAGAGGCGAAAACAGGGGCATGAAAATTTGGCGTGAAACAAAACCACAAATTGACATGGCAATTAGAAGATACGAAAATACCTACGATGTTCAGTACTTTGGTGAAGTGAAGAACGGAAAAGTAATTTAACGCAACATTATAAAACAATCCGAAAATGTATTCATCCCCTGATTACATTTTCGGATTTATTATTTCACTCCTTCCTGCATTACAAAAACTCATATTTACTTTCGCTTTATTTTCAGCTAATCATTTCAATATTTGCATCCGCAAGAGATTTATTTTTATACTTTAAGTTTTATTTTATAAAGTAGCTATAACTATTTGTTTTTCAATTAATTAAAAATACTTATAGGGACACTAAAGTATTTTATTGATATTAATTTTTTACATTATTTGGACTTCCTGTTTTATGAAAATTACGTTTTCTTGACAATAACAATTGCAACATTAGTTGTTTGATTTACTACCTTTAAAGCATTAAACTTTAATATACTGTTGCAACATGAATAATCACAACCTCCATATATTTGCTTTATTTCTCTTATTAATATTCTTTCTTCAGTCCTGCAAAACAAACGGCAATAAAGCTGAAGATACTGCAACGGATGAGGCAAGTGACGCGATGAGAAAGCCAAAAATCGCTGATGTAGAACGGGGGATTAGAGCTAATATTGATGCCAAAACAAAAGAAGGAAATGGCTATTTCAATATTCATAAAGACACCTTAAACCTAAGCCTTAAACTTGTACGGGTACATACAGAATATCTATCAATTCTTGCGCCCAATAAGTTTTTTGCTTGTGTTGATCTTGCTACATCTTCTGGAGATGTGTATGATGTGGATTTTTTTCTTGAAGGTGATATTGATAATATGAAGGTAACCAGGACTGACGTTCATAAACTTAATGGCAAACCATATTACACTTGGAAGCAGCGCAAAGACAAAACCTGGCATACCGTTGCAGTAGAAAATTCATCCAGCGATCTCCTTGGAGTTATTGAAGGTACAGATCAGTTTACCTTTAGCTACCAGATACAACTACCTGTTTTATCCGGGCCAGCCAAAATATGGATTCCTGTTGCTCAAAGTGACCGATTTCAAACTGTTGAACTCCTCTCTATGAATGCACCCGATTCACACAAATTGTTGAGCGACAATAAGTACAGCAACAGCATCCTTTATGTTGAGCTGCAACCAGAGCATAGCCGGCAAAAAATCACCATAAATTATAAGGTCTTTAGGCAAGAAAAGTCACCTTATCAAGAACCTAAAACGGATGCAGAAAAATACCTTGAAGCAAATTTACTAATACCTGTCAGTGACCGCTTCAGCCTTCTCGCTATGGAAATTATAACAAAAAAGCAAGCCAACAGTTCGCTTGAGAAAGCCAGGGCACTTTACGATTATGTCATTGATAATGTTCGCTATGCAAAAGAAGGCATTTATGGCACCGGTGATGCCACATATGCCTGTGACTCAAAATCAGGAAATTGTACGGAATTTCATTCCTTGTTCATCTCTTTGGCGAGATCTGCCGGCATACCTGCCCGATTTGCGGTGGGTGCTGCAATTCCATCCTCTCGCAATGAAGGAGGCGTAGATGGATACCATTGCTGGGCAGAGTTTTATGCAGATGATAGATGGTGGCCTGTAGATATCAGCGAAGCCAATAAATATAGTGCTCTGGCAACTTACTATTTTGGCCATCATCCTGCTAATCGCATAGAGTTTACACGTGGAAGGGATATAGCCCCTGATCCAATGCCCAAATCAGGGGCTATAAACTTTTTAGCATATCCGGTGCTAGAAGTGGGAGGTCAACCTGTTTTAGTAAATACAACATTTACTTTTGAAAGGATGACTAACGTTGACAAATAGTGTTTATTCTATACTATATAACTATTTATAGATAGTCATGCAACACTAAAATCAATAGAACAAGTGCTTAATTTGAAGGATGTTCTTCACTCTTCTTTTCTTCAGATTTATCTGATGGGTGCTCATCTCCGCCAGATGAATGCTCCTCTCCTGCTGGATGCTCCTCTACTTTTGTGCTGTCGTGCGCCATATCATGGGTGGCAGGGTGTTCATCTACCTTTTCGGTTTTAGAATCATCTGAGCTTTTACTTTTCTGATCGCAAGAAGTCAAGGCCATGGTCATCATAAAAGAAAGAGCCATAATCCCGGTGGCAACAAGTTTCAATTTTTTGAGTAAGTAAGTCATGATAATTAAAGGGTTAAGTTATTTAAATAAGTCAATATTCTAGCTAATACAAAAATTAGCTATTTCAAATATAAAGAAAAGAAATAACTTACTGTGATCAAGTAGTTTCCAGTTTTAATAGTGCCTGGCTATAATTCGAGTCCTTCATTATAAATGATGGAATATTACAACTCTCTAATCTTAATGTTTCTAAACCAAATGGAATAGCCATGATCCTGGAGGCCGATATATCCTTCTTTGGCAATGCCATCTGTAAACCCCTGGAAGTTTTTGAATTTACTATTCTGTACCATCTCATCCCATTCAGGAGTCCACAAGGTATATTTCACAACCTGCACGCCATTCATAGTATGGGTCACGGCACCATCTTTTACTTTTATGACAACTGTATTCCATGAACCGGCAGGATGAACCGTCTTTGGATCTGCTGCTATCATATCATAAAGTGATCCTGCTAAATGGCTATCCACTTTATTATCTGAGGCATTTTCATTGTCGAGAACTTGTACTTCTGGTGAAGCGAAATAGATTGGCTTTCCCGGCACTTCCTGCACATAGTAAAATATTCCAGAATTTCCCTTTTTGCCTGCTTTCCAATCAATGGATAACTCGAAATTCTTGAATTTCTTAGGCGAGTAGAGAATGTCACCGCCAGCCCCTTGCCCATCTTTTTTCCCTTCTCCAGTAAATACTTTCATGGAGTTGTCTTCAATTTTCCAGTTTGCAGGCATGGAATTTCCATTACATTGCCTCCATCCTTTGAAATTTTTACCATTAAAAAGTAATTCCCATCCATCAGATTTTTCCTTGGATGAAAGTTTATTTACTTTTTGGGCAAATGAAGGTGCTGCGACAAATAAGACAATTGAAAGTGAAAGGATCAAATAGTTGCTACTTTTCATGATGCGTAATTATTAAAAATTGAATATGAACAAAGAGATTTTAAATTTCATTAAAATTAATGGAATAGTATTCACATAGCAACCAAAAATAGATAAGGTTTTGAGATTGGTTCTTCCCTCCTATCGTTGCATCGCAATGACGTTGAGGATGATTGGTTTTTCTTCAAACCATTATGCAATTAAGAGGATTAATCCAAATATGCCCTAATATCCTTCAACATCTCTTCAACTTCATTTTTTCTCAGGGCATATATCTCATCTTGCTTTATATTATTTGAGTAATGATCCCAGTGTTTTTGTGCTTTCTTAATCACCCTTGGTGTAATATTAAATTCTTTATGATCTAGTAGGTCCTTGGCTACCATAGAAGTTTTATAGTTTCCAAATAGATAAAGCCTAAATAGTTCTACATATACTTCGCTCAAATCAAAGTCTTCAAGTGCGATCAATAGATCACCAGATATGTTGCTATTAGTTTTATCTTTTATCGCTTCCAAAAGTGGTGCCAAAGCCAGGTTGTTGTTCTCTATTAAGCTTAATGTTCTGGCAGCCATAATTCGAGATTCAGAAAATTCATGATTGAGCAAACTGATCATGGCATTGACTACTTCTTCAGTGCCTATTCGGCCCAAGGAGTCAGAAGCTTTATATGCTTTTTCGTTTAGCTCTCCCGAAAGTTGTTCCACATAAATTGAAATGTCCATAACAACAAATTAAAGTTTAAATAAAAATAATGCCCCATACCAACCAAATATTTAATTTGGCAAATATGGGGCAAAAAAATTGGCACGCCCGGAAGGACTCGAACCCTCAACCACCGGAGCCGAAATCCGGTATTCTATCCAATTGAACTACGGGCGCTTTTATTAATAATCCTTTTAAAGTTTCTCTTCCGCTTCCTGTTTTAAAATATTTTTCTCTTTTTACTGCTGCTTCTCTAAAATCAAAAACTTCAAAGTAAATTAATTTAAATGACTATCCGTGTTTGTACCTAAATTCATTTTTATAACTTACGCTTGCCACAAGTAGTCTATTAAACATAGCTTCACCGTAGTATCTGCGATTAAA
>VAPM010157597.1_pt1 | contig 20443 bp, 16 predicted proteins | sample 3395091 | NCBI WGS metagenome assembly VAPM01 (sample SAMN08290445, study PRJNA428436) | hydrothermal vent metagenome | isolation source: Deep-sea hydrothermal vent chimney 3 | place: Pacific Ocean: Juan De Fuca Ridge
CTTGCCGCCGCGGCGCTTCTGGCGCGTAACGGCCACCGGATTGATGTCTTTGATCAGTTTTCGCGCCCCGAACCTGTCGGCTCAGGTCTGGTGATCCAGCCGGTTGGCCAAAACGTACTGCACCGCATCGGCACCGGCCATATCGCCGAAAATGCCGGTCGCCGCATCACCCGGATGCTGGGCCACGAGGCCGGCACCCGGCGCAAGGTGCTGGATGTCAGCTACAGCCGCGCCGGGGCACAGCGCTACGGTCTGGCGCTGCACCGCTCGGCCCTGTTCAACGCCGTTTTGACCGGGGCCACCGATGCCGGTATCCGCTTGCAAACCGGCCATAAAATCACCGGTGTCACTGGCTCACCCCGCTGCCGTTCGGCGCGCTCTGGGGCACGGTGGACTGGCCGGGCTATACCGATCTGCCCCGTGATCAGCTGACGCAAATGTACCGCCGCGCCGACCGGATGCTGGGGGTTTTGCCGATCGGCCAGATCCCCGGTCAACCCGGCGACAAAGCCACGATATTCTGGTCACTCCCGGCAGATGCTTACGAAAACTGGCGCGCCCGGCCATTATCCGGCTGGCAGGATCAGGCCACAAACCTCTGGCCGCAAATGGCCCCGTTCCTTGCCCAGATCACCCACCATGATCAAATGACCATGGCGCGCTACAGTCACGCCACTTTGCGCCGGCCGTGGTCAGATGCTCTGGTCCATATCGGTGACGCCGCCCACCGCGCCAGCCCGCAACTGGGGCAAGGTGCCAACATGGCCCTGCTGGACGCCGCCGCCCTTGCCGCGGCTCTGCAACAGGCCGGGGGGCGCGAAGCGCTGGCGCTTTACGCCCGTCTGCGCCGCTGGCATGTCCGGCTCTATCAGGGGCTCAGCTGGGCCTTCACCCCGCAATACCAGTCCAACAGCCGCGCCCTGCCGATCCTGCGCGACCGCGTGCTTGCCCCGATCACCCAGACCCCGCCAGCGCCATGGCTGCTGTCCAGACTGGTCTGCGGTGACCTGATCCAACCCTTCGCCGGGCTGGTGCGTTAGCCCGACCGCTCACCAAACAGCCCGACCAGCGCACGCTTGACCAGCCCGGTCACACCGGGGCGCTTTTGCGTTTTGAACGGCAGCGGCCGACAGACTTCCATCGCCGCGACCCCAACCCGCGCCGTCAGCGCCCCATTGATGATCCCCTCACCAAAGCGGCGCGACAGCTTGGACAACACGCCGCCCCCGGCAATCGAGCCGATCAGATCATCGCCCACCGCAACCGCCCCCGTGGCCAGCAGATGCGCCAGAACTGATCGCGTCAGCCGCCAACTGCCCAGCGCGCCGGAGCGCCCGCCATACACCTCAGCAATGCGCCGGATCATCCGGGTATTGGCCACCAAAGCCGTGGCCACATCCGCCAGTGCCAGCGGCACAATCGCCGTGACCATTGCCACTTGCCGTGCCGCTGCTTCAACCTCACGCTCGGCCATCTTATCCAGTGGCGCCAGTATCTCGACCTCCAGCAAGGTCAGATACCCATCGGCATCAAACACATCGCCCGCGCGCTCTGAAATCCGCGCCCGGCCCCATTGCAATTCGTCGCGCCCCCGGTACAGCGCCACCAGCCGCTCGCCAACAACCCGCGCCGCCCCCAGATCACCTGATCCCTGCGCCTCAGCCGCCGCCGCCTTAATCCCGTCAATCCGTCGCAGCCGTGAAAACGCCGCCGCCTCGCGGATAAATATCCACAGACAGACCAGCAAAAACGCCGCCACCAGCGCCATGGCCCCATAGCCAAGCACCGCGTTCCGCGCCACCAGCCCGGTCACAAAATCCCAGGCCCACAGCGATAACCCGAAACTGACAATCGCCCCCAGCAACCCGAAAAACCAGCGCGCAGCCGCGGATCGGGGCCGCGCCGCCAGCCGCGCAGCGCTTTGCATCGCCTGCCCGCTTGGCGCCACCTTGGCCAGTTCCGGCACCGGCGGTGCCCGGTCCGGGCCCACAGGTTTTTTGCGTCCACGTTTGGGTTTTTCTGCGTCCAGCTCAATCAGAACCGGGCCCTGCTGCTTTGCCATATCAGGCCCTCCAAATCATATGTATGTCCGGCAAATGCTCGTCATTACCGGCGCCATCACTGCGCTGGTCCTCAACAAATCCGGTGGCGGTGTAAAACCCCAGCGCCCGGGTATTTGCCTGAAATGTCCATAATTCCAGCTGATCCACCTGCGCCTTGGTTTGCTCCAGCATCGCTGCGCCAATGCCCTGCCCACGCGCCTGTGGTGCCAGATAAAACGCCTGAATATCCGCCCCCTGCCGGGCCAGAAATCCAACAACCAATCCGCTGCGCCGCGCCACGGTCACCTGACTTGCCACCAGTAACAGCTCGCCAAAGCCCAGATAGGAACCGGGGCTGTGAATGCGCGGCATCCAGTCGGTCTCATCAATCCAGCCGGTCAGAATGGCGGCGATGGCCGGGGCGTCCGCCGCGATACCGGGTTCCAAAACCACGCTCACAACCGGTCCCCAAACAAAAACTGCGCCGCCTTATCCAGCCGGATATGGGGCAGACCTTCGCCGGGTTTCAAACTTAGTTTCGCCGGGGCAAAGCGCATCACCTGATAATCCGCGTCCAGCCATTTTTGCGCCCCCTCGCGCGCCGGCCCCAGCAGCAACCCCGGATCATCGGGCAATTCACCGGGGTAAAACGCCGCCTGTTTGCCGTTCATCAAGGTGCCGCGCACACAATCCAGATCCGTGCCCTTATGGTCGATGGTTTCCTCAACCGTGGCCCGCAGCGCCGCAATTGACATCGCCGCCGTATCCGCACCGCTGAAATCGGCGCGATTGCGGGCGTCCTTGACCAGCGCTTGCATGATCCCGGTCAGCCTTGCGTGCTGATGGTGGTGCAGATGATCCGCCTTGGTGGCGGCAAACAATATCTTTTCCACCCGCCTGCCGCGCAGAAGGCGCGACAGGAACGAATTGGTGCCGGGGCGAAACGCGGCTAATATATCACCCATGGCATGGCGCAGGTCTTCCACCGCCTGTGGCCCGGCATGGATCGCCCCCAGTGCGTCCACCAACACCACCTGCCGGTCGATCCGGGAAAAATGCTCACGAAAAAACGGCGCCACGACCTTGGCCTTATAGGCCCCGTAGCGGCGCTCCATTTCCCGGTACAGGCTGCCGCGCACCGAACGCTCAGCCTCGGGCAAGGGCGCAAATGTCAGCGCCGGGGACCCGGCCAGATCACCGGGCAGCAAAAACCGCCCCGGCGTGCAATCGGAATACCCGGCCTCACGCGCCGCCGTCAGATAGCTGGTATAGGCCGCCGCCAGCCCTTGGGCCACCGGCTCCTCCAGCCGGGCGGCCGCGTCCACCCCCTGCACCAGTCTCAGAAATTCCGCCGCCATGTCGCGCGATTGCAGGCGCGCAAATGTTTCGCGTGACCACTGGGCATAGGTTTTATCCATCAGCGCCAGATCAAGCAGCCATTCCCCGGGGTAATCGACAATATCTATATGTACTGTGCGCGGCCCCGAAACGGCCCCCAATATGCCCGAGGGCTGCACCCGCAGGCTCAGGCGCAATTCGCTGATCGCCCGCGTGCTTTCCGGCCAATGGGGTTTTGCCGACAGCAACGCCCCCAGATGGTTCTCATAGTCAAAACGCGCCACGGTATCGTCCGGTTGCGGGCGCAGATATGCGGCACGGATGGCTCCGTTTGAAGCGGCCAGCAATTGCGGCATCCGGCCCCGGTCAATCAGGTTGGCCACAAGCGACGTGATAAACACGGTCTTACCGGCGCGGCTTAACCCGGTCACCCCCAGCCGGATCACCGGCTCAAACAGCGCCTGACTGACACTGGCCTGAACCGTATCCACGCCCCGCACCAGCCGATCAGCGATCTGAGAAACTACCAAATACCTGCCCCTTATTCCTTGCCACTGAATATAAGGAGCGCAGCAATACATTGGTAGGGGCCTAAACACCTAACAGATGGTTAATGGTTCACCGGGCCTGACCCATTCTGCTGCCTAAATGCGTGTTACAAAGTTTAAACACCCCCCCAAAACCTTGTTACAAAGTTTAAAGCCCTACCAGCAAACCACGCCATTGCCCCGCCGGGCCGGTCACGCTATCCCCGCCCCCATGCCCAGATATGCACTTAAAATCGAATACCACGGTGCTGCGTTTTTCGGCTGGCAACGCCAGAAAACCCACGCCTCTGTGCAGCAGGAAATCGAAACAGCCCTGCGAAAGCTGGAACCAAACGCCCCTGACATCGCTGCCGCTGGGCGCACCGATGCCGGGGTGCATGCGCTGGCGCAGGTGGCCCATTGTGATCTGGATAAAGACTGGCAACCATTTCGCCTGTCAGAGGCGCTGAACTACCACCTGAAACCGCAACCCATTGCAATTGTTGATGTTTCAAAGGTTGATGATGGCTTTCACGCCCGGTTTTCCGCCCTTGAACGGCGCTATATGTTCCGCCTGATATCCCGGCGCGCCCCGGTAACCCACGACAAAGGGCTGGTCTGGCAGGTGCCCCATCCGCTTGATCTTGCGGCCATGCAGCAAGGCGCAGCGCATCTGTTGGGCCACCACGACTTCACCACCTTCCGCAGCACCGACTGTCAGGCGCAAAGCCCGCATAAAACCCTTGATCAACTGGACATTACGGCCAAACCCTATCCCGGTGGTACGGAATACAATTTCCACGTCCGGGCCAAAAGTTTCCTGCATAATCAAGTGCGTAGCTTCGTAGGCAGCCTTGAACATGTGGGGTCAGGCAGTTGGCACCCGGATGATGTTCTAAGCGCGCTAAGCGCCCAAAACCGCGCCGCCTGTGGCACAGTATGTCCGCCCCAGGGGCTGTATTTAGCCGGTGTTTCCTATGAACCGGATCCGTTTGCCGCAACTGATTCTTAACGGTTCCACAGGTAAACCCCTGACAAAACCCTTATTTTACAGGCATTTCCTGCGCCAGGCGGAAACAGTATTAACCTTATTCAAACATTGATCGACAAAAATCACACAGTTTTGCGCCATATCAGCCGATCCACGGTGCTGCCCTTTTTCTGCCCCGATTGGCTGGAAAAACAGCATCAAGAAATTTGTTGGAGAGTAAAAATGGAATTCACTACTATCACATTCGATCAGATCGCCCTGGCCACAATGGCCTGTGTTGCCCTGCGTGAAGTTATGATTATCGCGCTGCCAGACACCATCGCCGGTCCCGGCGGCTGGTTGGTAAACACTGCTGCTGAAGAAGCCTGATACGACCCTAAGTTGTTGATTAGTTTGCGGAAAGTACCCGCGCTGCCGAATACTTAAATTCCGGTATTTTACCAAATGGGTCCAGGTTCGGGTTGGTCAGCACATTGGCCGCTGCCTCGCCAAAACAAAACGGCATGAACAACATGCCCGGCGTCACATCCCGATCGGCCCTTAATGTCAGCGTCACCGCCCCGCGACGGGTTTCCACCGTCACCCGCTGGCCCCTTTCAAACCCCATTTGTCCGATATCACGCGGGTGCATCGACACCACTGCCGTGGGTTCCTGCGCGTCCAATGCGGCAGAGGTCCGGGTCATTGATCCGGTATGCCAATGTTCCAGCATGCGCCCGGTTGTCAGAACCATCGGGTATGCTTCGTCGGGCGTTTCATCCGGGGCAATCAGATCAGCCGGCACAATTTTCGCCCGCCCGCTGGCTGTTGGAAATCCATTGGTAAATATCACTGCATCGCCGGGTTCATCCGCGGATTTTGCCGGATAGGTCACCGCCCCTTCCTTTACAATGCGGTCCCAGCTGATGTTAGCAAGCGACGGCATCACCCCTGCCATCTCGGCGTAAACATCTGAAATATCGTCATATTTCCATTCCGCACCAACGCGGTGCGCCAGCTCAACAATCAGTTCCCAGTCCTGTCTGGCCTCCCCCGGCGGATCAATCGCGGGTCGCCCGATTTGCACCTGACGGTTGGAATTGGTGTAGCTGCCGGTCTTTTCCGCCTGGGAACTGGCCGGAAAAATCACATCCGCGTGCCAGGCGGTTTCGGTCATGAAGATATCCTGCACCACCAGATGATCCAGCTTGGCCAAAGCGGCGCGGGCATGTTTCTGATCCGGGTCCGACATCGCTGGATTTTCCCCCATCACATACATGCCTTTGATCTGATCATCATGGATGGCATGGATGATCTCAACCACGGTCAACCCGCGCGCCGGATCAAGTGCGCGCCCCCATGCATCCTGATATTTTCCCCTGATATCAGCATCTTCCACCGATTTATAATCCGGAAAGAACATCGGGATCAGCCCAGCATCAGAGGCACCCTGCACATTGTTTTGCCCGCGCAATGGATGCAGCCCGGTGCCCTTGCGCCCCACTTGTCCGGTGATCAGCGCCAGCGCAATCAGACAACGTGAATTGTCGGTGCCATGCACATGTTGTGAAATCCCCATGCCCCAGAATATGATTGAGCGTTCACTGGTGGCATAAATCCGGGCAATTTCACGGACATAGGCGGCTTTAACACCGGAAATTTCTTCCATTGCCTCCGGCGTAAAGTCCCGCACCTTGTCGCGCAGCGCTTCAAAGCCATCCACGTGATCCTTGATATAGGCGCCATTGGTCAGCCCCTCTTCAATGATCACATTGATCATCGAATTCAGCAGCGCCACATCGCGCCCCGGCTTGAACACCACGGGGTGGCTGGCAAGGCGTGAAATCCCCTGACTTCGTGGATCAATGATGATCAGCTTGGCGCCACGCTTCGCCGCCTGCTTAATATAAGTCGCCGCCACCGGGTGGTTCTGTTCGGGACGCGCGCCGATAATGATGATGCAATCGGCGTGATCCGCATCGGTAAACGGGGCCGAAACCGCGCCCGATCCAATGCCCTCCAGCAATGCAGCAACGCTGGATGCATGGCACAGCCGCGTGCAGTGATCGACGTTATTTGTGCCGAACCCCTGCCTGATAAGCTTTTGAAATAAATAAGCTTCCTCGTTTGATCCCTTGGCAGAGCCAAAGCCACACAATGCCCCGCCACCATCATTTTCCATGATGTTTTTAAAACCAGCGGCGGCCCGTTCCATCGCCTCTTCCCAGCTGGCTTCGCGAAACACATCCAGCATGGTGCCCGGGGTCAGCCTGATGTCACCCCGCTTGGGGGCATCATCGCGCCGGATCAGCGGCTTGGTCAGCCGGTCCTTGTTCAGCACATAATCAAAACCAAACCGCCCCTTGATGCACAGCTTGCCCCGGTTGCCCGGCCCGTCGCGCCCGTCCACTTTGATGATCCGGTTGTCCTTGACCGAAATTTCCGTCTGACAACCGACGCCACAAAACGGGCAAACCGATTGAACCAGCTTATCCGCCAGCTGCACGCGCCTGGTGGCCTCGGCGTTCATCACGGATTTCTCCATCAATGCCCCGGTGGGGCAGGCTTGTACACATTCACCACAGCCCACACAGGATGACAGGCCCATGGGGTCACCCTGATCAAATACCGGCATCGCTTCCATGCCGCGCGCGCCCATTCCGATCACGTCATTCACCTGCACATCCCGGCAGGCGCGTTCACATAAGGTGCAGGAAATACAAGCACTTAGGTTCACAACAATTGACGGATGGCTGGCATCGCGGAAAATACTATCCACCGGGATCTCATTTTTGGCCCCAGGGCGGCCCGGGGGAAAATGCGTCTGCCCCAGCCCGGCCAGCTCGGCCTGTTGCCAGAAATGCGCGTCCGGGTCCGGGCTGACCTCGCGCGCTGGCATGTCAGAAGCCAGCAGATCAAACACCAGCCGCCGGCTGGTTTGGACCCGCGCGCCAGCGGTCGTTACAACCATGCCCTCACTTGGCATACGCACACAGGACGCGGCCAACACCCGTTCACCCGCAACCTCAACCATGCAAGCCCGGCAATTGCCGTCGGCGCGGTATTCCGGGTCATCTTTGAAACACAGATGCGGGATTTTGGTGCCAACCCGTTTGGCCACGCTCCAGATGCTTTCCCCCGCATCGGCCTGTACCCCGACCCCATCAAGGGTGAATTTTACTGAACCGCTCATGTCAGTTCCTCCGGGAAATATTTGATCAGATGGGCCACACAATTGGGTGCCGCCTGACCCAATCCACAGATGGAAGCATCCGACATAACCTGCATCAATTCCACCATAAGTGGCTGATCCGGGGCGGTTTCTTGCAATAATCGAACCATCTTATCGGTCCCGGCCCGGCACGGGGTGCATTGACCACAGCTTTCATGCTTGAAAAATTCCATGGTGTTCAAAGCCGCTTCGCGCACTGAATCGCGATGCCCAAGGATGACAACAGCATGGCTGCCGATAAACCCGCCATCCGGTTCAAACGAGCCAAAATCCATCGCCCGATCTGCCATCGCGGCCGGGAATATCCCGCCAGAGGCACCACCGGGCAGGAAGGCTTTGAATTCATGCCCTTCGGCCATGCCACCACAATATTCATTGATCAGCTGGATCAGCGGTATGCCCGCCGGGGCCAGCTTGACCCCCGGATCGGCCACCCGGCCCGAAACCGAATAGGATCGCAACCCATTATGCCCCTCACCTACGCCTTGATCTGCAAACCATTTCGCGCCGTTGTGCAGAATATCAGGTACCCAGGCCAGGGTTTCGATATTGTGGTTCAGGGTGGGGCGGCTAAACAACCCGACCTCAGCAATATAGGGTGGACGATGGCGCGGCAATCCACGCTTGCCTTCAATGCTTTCCAGCATGGCGCTTTCTTCACCGCAAATATAGGCCCCTGCACCGCGGCGCAGCTCAATCGGTGTGGACAGCAACCCGGCCCTGTCCAGTGCTGCCCCCTCGCGCTTCAGAATTTCCAAAGCCGCCGGATATTCATCGCGGATATAAATATAAATCCGTTCACACCCGACAACATGGGCGGCGATCAGCGCGCCTTCCAACATGCGGTGCGGGGTGTTTTCCAGCCACCAGCGGTCTTTAAACGTGCCCGGCTCGCCTTCATCACCGTTTACCGTCATCAAGCGCGGCCCTTCATAGCCCCGCACAAACCCCCATTTTTTCCCGGCAGGAAACCCGGCCCCGCCCAGCCCGCGCAGGCCCGCATCAGACATTGTGGCAATGGCATCTTCCGGGGGTATTTCACCGGAACGAATGCGCGTTAAAACCCGGTACCCGTTGATTGAACAATAGGCGTCCAACCCTTCATAATCAGGGATTTCCGCCGCATCAGAACCAACGCTTGCCTCAATCACCGCTTCCACGCTGGCGTGATCCACCGCGCATTTACCAACCTGCGCCGCCGGGGCCAGATCGCAACGCCCAATACAGGGAACCGGCTGGATACGCACACGCTTTGGGTCGGTGGTACCGCTCAGTTTGCCGATCAAATCCCCGGCGCCAGCCATGGCACAGGACAACCCGTTGCAAATGCGAATAGTCAGCGGGGCGGGCGCATCCTCGCCTTCCTTCACGATGTCAAAATGATGGTAAAAGCTTGCAACTTCAAATACTTCCACCTGCGACAGATGAAACAGTTCCGCCAATGCCGCCAGATGCCGCGTATGTAAACACCCCAGCCCATCCTGCAGTAAATGCAGCGCCTCGATCAGCATATCGCGGCGCCGGTCCATATCCCCAAGCAGCATCGCCACCTCGGCAAGGGCGGTGTCTTCCACCTGTCGACCCTTGGGCAAACTGACATCGCGCTTTTGGGTTTTAGATTTAACTGTCGCAACCATAACCGGGTCTCCGCTTCGGACATCTGAGATATATGTCAAATTTTCAATGCCACTATAATCAGGCGCGACAGACTTAACATCGCTTCCGACTTTTTTTCGTTGAATAATGGTCGGTTTTGGCCCTGAACTGGTCAGGAACCGGATGACGGGCGCTGCCCGACGGGTCAGGTTCAACCAAAAGGGGGGGCAACATGGCGATGGGACCACGAAAAATCAGGGAAATCACCGATATGGGCCTGACCCTATCGGATGGTACCCGTCTTTCCGCCCGTGTCTGGATGCCCGAAGATGCCCGCGACAATCCGGTGCCCGCCATTCTGGAATATCTGCCCTATCGCAAACGCGACGGCACTTTCATGCGCGATGAACTGACCCATCCATGGTTCGCCAGCCATGGCTATGCCTGCCTGCGCGTCGACATTCGTGGCAATGGCGACAGCCAGGGCGTGATGCAGGATGAATACAGCCCACAGGAACTGGCTGACGCGGTGGAACTGATCCACACCATTGCCACCCGCGATTGGTGTTCCGGCAAAGTCGGTATGATGGGCATCAGCTGGGGCGGATTTAATGCGTTACAGGTCGCCGCACTGGCACCTGAACCCCTGAAAGCCATCATCACGCTGTGTTCCACCGTCGATCGGTTTGCCGATGATATCCATTACAAAGGCGGCTGCATGCTGGGGCGCAACTTTGGCTGGGGGGCAACCATGTTGTCCTATTCTTCCCGCGCGCCAGACCCTGCAATTGTCGGCGATAAATGGCGCGAAATGTGGCTGGAACGGCTGAACGCAGAACCATACCTGCCCGCCCTGTGGTCACGCCACCAGCACCGGGACAGCTATTGGAAACATGGCTCGGTTTGCGAAAATTACCCGGCCATAAAGGCCGCGACACTGGCCATCGGTGGCTGGGGGGATGCCTATAAAAACACCGTGCAGGCCTTGGTGCAAAACCTGGATGCCCCGGCCAGGGGCATCATCGGCCCCTGGATCCATAAATACCCGCATTTTGCCATACCCGAACCCCGGATCGGGTTTTTGCAAGAGGCAAAGCGCTGGTGGGATCGCTGGCTGAAAGGCATTGACACTGGCGTGGAAAACGACGCCGAACTGCGGCTATACCTGATGGACAGCGTCGCCCCCAAATCCAACTACACGGCGCGCCCCGGTCGCTGGATAAATCAGGATTTTCGCGATGCACCCTCGCAAGTACTGCATTTGTCCGACACAGGATTAACCAAGCGAGCCGGCCCCTTTGAGAGGTTAATAAACAGCCCCGCCGATACCGGCTTTGCCTCGGGTGAATATTGCGCTATTTGGCAAGGGCCTGACCTGCCCGGTGATCAGCACCGCGAAGATCAGCTATCGCTTTGTTTTGACAGCGAAATATTGGCCGATAATATCCCCATTGTCGGCGCGCCTGCCATTACACTAACCCTAAGCAGCAACGCCCCTGTGGCCCAGATCGCCGTCCGCCTGAACGACGTTTTCCCGGATGGAAAATCGACCCGCATCACCTATGGCGTGCTCAACCTGTGCCACCGTGACAGCGCTGAAAATCCGACAGCCATGCCGGTGGGGAAGGCTGTTAAAATCAGCCTAAAACTGGACCAAATTGCCTACACATTACCCACCGGACACCGGCTGCGATTGTCAATTTCCAATGCCTATTGGCCGCTGATCTGGCCGGCCCCCGGAAAGACCGAATTAACCATCACTGCCGGGCAAATCGACCTGCCCTTGCTGAACGAGGCCGAACAACCGGTCATTCCATTTGAACCACCAGAAACCGCGCCAGAGGCTGATATTCGCACGATCCGCAAAGCCAGCAATATCCGCGAAACAATAATTGACCAAAAAACCGGCATTTCCACCCTGCGCATGGTGGATGATTTTGGAGAATTAGAAGACCTGACACATGGGCTGATCAACGGCTCTGTCGCGCGGGAATGGTGGTCGATCCATCCGGATGATCCACTGACAGCGCGCGCGCGCATCCATTATTGCGATATAATTAAGCGAGGAGAATGGTCGGTCCGAACCGAAACCACATCCGAAATGTGGATGGATGCCGAAACGATATTTCTCACCGCCAGAATTGAGGCCTATGAGGCCGACAAACTGATCTTTGAAAAAGATTTTGAGGATCAGATACCCCGGGATTTGCTATAAATGCAAACCACAGCCGGTTCCGCCCTTAAACGATTGATGAAATACCGTTGCCCTGCCCCAGCATCTTCAACCCGCGTAACACCCGGTCAAAACTGTTCCTGGCCCGCCTAACTGTATGGCGGGCACGCAAATGGCCATGCACCAACCCGCGATCCAGATAGCATTTCGCCTGCCCGCCAGCCGCAGTGATGGCATCTGCATAGTCCCTGGCATCATCGGCCAGCGGATCACATTCTGCACCAAATACCAGGGTCGGCGGCAAGCCGGTGAAATCATCGTCCCACAGCGGCGCATAGCGCGCGTCCCCCGTCACGTCAGCCCCGCCCTGCCTGACGGAATCATAAAACTCAATATCCGACAGGCTTAACATCGGGGCATTGCGGTGTTGCTGGTAAGACCCCCGTTCCCTGTCACCCCCCAGCCCCGGATAGATCAACACCTGCCCCAGAATATCCGAACCGCCCCGGTTCGCATGGGCCAATGCGGCTGCCAGATTGCCCCCGGCGCTGTCGCCGGCAAATATCAACCCCGGTGCAACCGTGGCCCGTGCCCAGCCCAGTGCGGTTTGAGCATCTTCAAACGCCGCCGGGTGCGGGTTTTCAGGGCATAATCGATAGTCAACCGAAACCACGTCAAGACCCGTGAAATCGCATATTTCGGCACAGACATCATCATGGCTATCCAATCCGCCAACCACAAAACCGCCGCCATGAAAATACAAAACCAGCGGCCCTGCGGCGCTGTCGGATTTGCAATAGTGCCGTATCGGTACACCATTTGCGTCCCGATCGCTGGCAACAACCAAAGCAGGTAGACACGCATAAAATTCCCGGCACATCCGGTCATATATTTCTCTTTGTTCCTGAATGGGTTTTTCAGCGGTATCGACGGGATACCAGCGCTCTGTCTGGCGAATAAAACCCCATGTTTCGGCATCTACCAGCCGGGTATAATCAACCGGTTCAGTCATCGCTTAGAAACGGTTCCGCCGCCATTGTCCGCGGAATATCGGCCCCCATACGGCGCAACAAAGTCGGAGCCAATGCCAATTGGTCCAGCACCACTTCAGCATCCGGGCCTTCCCCTCCGCCAAACCAATAGAATGCAACATCCTGCTGCGCGTCTTCATGTCCACCATGGTGGCCGCGCTCGGTCTGGCCATGGTCCGCGGTTACCGCCACCTCATAGCCTGCTTCCAGCCATAACGGCAAAAAATGCGCCAGCATTGCATCCAGTTTGGCAACCGCATTGTCCATCTGCACACAATCATGGCCAAACCGATGGCCCATGCTGTCCAGCGTGCAGCTATGGTAGATGCCATAATCAATGCCAAACCGGTCCACCAACATGCTAAGCGTGGCAAACAGATCCGCATCACAGGGGGTCATCTGGTTATCAGCACCCGCCGCTGTCATCGTGTGAAACCGGCCATGGGTGATCGGCCCGCCGGGTTCGTCATATTCAATATCCCGGACAAAATCCCACGGATGCCGGTTGAAAAATTCGCTCCAGAATGAATGGGTTACGGCCCCCGTGGTACCCCCTGCCGCAACAACCTGACCAAAAATATCCGCCTGTTTCAATCGGTAAACAGCTTGATTTGACACCACACCATGCACCTGCGGGCTAACCCCGGTATGGATGCTGGCGTAACAACTGGCCGAGGTTGACGGTAAAACCGAGCGCATTTTCCAAACCCGGGCCGCCCCTGATTGCACCCAGCCTTCCAGATTGCCATTCAGACGCCGCGCCACCCGCCAGGGCTGCCCGTCAATAATGATTAATAGTACTTTGCGTTTCAACGACATCGCGAATCTCCAGCGCGGGTTTATTTAAAAACCCTAATGCGCCGTTCATTGGATTTCTACGTCAATTAGCGACTTGAACTTGCCGATTTTTGCCTGCAAATATTCCCAGACAAATTGTTTCAGTAACAATTTACCAGGGGGTAATTACATATGGTAATCGACACGCGTCTTAAGGTTTTAACCTGGAATCTCTGGTGGCAATTTGGCCCCTGGCAAGAACGCGCGGGGGCAATTGCCAGCGTCCTTGCTGAAACAGATGCAGACATTTTCGCGCTGCAAGAAGTCTGGGATGATGGCAGTGATAATTATGCAGGCCAGTTGGCCAAAGAAATGGGATATCATCATGTTTTTGCCCCCGGCGCCTGTCCCAATGGCATTATTATGGGCAATGCAATTTTATCGCGCTGGCCAATTGCAGAGCACCGGATCATCAACCTTTTTGACCTACCAAATGCTCCGGAGATGCGCGTTGCGATCTACGCAGAGATTGACGGCCCACGCGGAAAAATACCATTCTTTTCGACCCATCTGAACTGGCAACAGCATCACAGCCATGTACGCCAGAAACAGGTGGCTGATCTTGCGGGTTTCATTGACCAGACCCGCCCCTGGAAATTCCCGCCGATCCTGTGCGGTGATTTTAACGCCGACCCGATATCTGAAGAAATCAGAATGCTCACTGGTCAAACCACTGTGCCGGTTGAAAATCTGGTATTCCATGACGCCTGGAGCTTCCGGCACCCAACAAAACCGGGATTCAGCTGGGATAATAATAATGACCATGCGATTAAAACACATGAGCCGGATCGCCGAATTGACTACATTTTTTGCGGCTGGCCCCGTGGTAACGGCAAGGGGCACATCACGGATTGCAAATTGGTCGGCAATCAACCTGTCAAGGGGATTTGGCCAAGCGACCACTACGGTGTCATGGCGGAACTTCGTTACTGAAACACCGCCCCCGGCAACCGGGTCTCGATTTTTCTGCGAAAAATCGTGCTAGTTGCCAGCGCTTTCCATTTTCCGAGAGGCCAGCACCTGTTCAAGCCAGCCGATTTTCATTTCAGGAACCGAGCTTAACAACAGGTCGGTATAGTCATCATAGGGTGGTGCCAGCACTTCGGATTTCGGCCCGTATCGCACCAGTTTTCCCTGAAACATCACGGCAATGGAATCTGCAATCGCCTTCACCGTCGCCAGATCGTGGGTGATGAACAGATAGGCCACATCCTCAGATTTCTGCAAACGCAGTAACAGCTTCAAAATACCGTCGGCCACCAATGGATCCAGCGCGCTGGTCACTTCATCACAGATGATCAGCTTGGGTTTGGCGGCCAGTGAACGCGCAATACACACCCGCTGTTTTTGCCCGCCTGACAATTCCGCAGGATAGCGGTCTATAAATTCTACACCCAGTTCAATTTCATCCAGCAAAGCGATGATCTGTTTGCGTTTTTCGGCCCCCCGAATGCCAAAATAAAACTCCAGCGGTCGCCCGATAATCGTGCCCACGGTCTGGCGCGGGTTCATCGCGGTATCAGCCATCTGATAGATCATCTGCAACTGGCGCAAATCTTCTTTACTGCGCCCGGCCAGATCGCGGCTAAAGGTCTGATCGCCAAACATCACCTCGCCCTGAAATGGTGGCAACAACCCGGTTATCACCCGGGCCAGCGTTGATTTCCCCGACCCGCTTTCCCCAACAACGGCCAGTGTTTGCCCCGGATGCACCTCTACAGTTACATCCGTCAGAACCTGCACCTTGTTACCGTAAGCGGCTGAAATATTGCGCGCCACCAGCACCGGATTATCGGTTGGTTTCTTTTCCTCGTGCTCAATGGAACGCACCGAAACCAGCGCCTGGGTATATTCTTCCTGCGGACGGGTGATGATATTTTCAGCCGTATTGCGTTCAATTTTCGCACCACCGCGCAGCACCATAATCTCATCGGAAACCTGCGCCACCACGGCCAGATCATGGGTGATATAAAGTGCGGCAACCCCGGTGTTGCGAATGGCCTTTTTGATCGCCGCCAGCACATCGATTTGCGTCGTTACATCCAGCGCCGTGGTCGGCTCATCAAAGACAATCAGGTCCGGTTCCGGCACCAGCGCCATCACTGTCATAGCGCGCTGCAACTGCCCGCCCGACACCTGATGCGGAAACCGCGCGCCGATGTTTTCCGGGTCCGGCAGGTTCAGCTCACCAAACAACCGCACCGCGCGGGTTTCCAGCTCGGCCTTGGTGCCAACACCATGTTCCAGCCCGGCCTCGATAACCTGTTCCATCAACCGCTTGGCCGGGTTGAACGACGCCGCCGCCGATTGCGACACATAGGTCACTTCCTTGCCCCGCAGCGCCCGAAAATCCCGCACCCCACCGGCCAGAATATCGCGACCGTTCAAAAACACCTGCCCGCTTAGCCGGATCGTGCCACGGCCATAGCCCATGGAGGCCAGCCCAATGGTGGATTTCCCGGCACCACTTTCCCCGATCAGCCCCAGCACCTTGCCCTTTTCCAGGGTCAGCGACACATCTTCCACAATCACCAGGTTCTGCGCAGGCTCACCATCGGGGTATATCGTCGCCTCAATCCTGAGGTTGCGAATATCCAGCAGGTTTTCCGTTGCCATATCCTTAGCCACCCCGGCCCCCTTTCAGGTCAGAGGTGCGGTTCAGCACCCAATCCGCCACCAGATTAACCGATATTGCCAGTACCGAAATCGCCGCCGCAGGTACCAGCGCGGCGCCGATGCCAAATACGATGCCTTCCTTGTTTTCCTTGACCATGCCACCCCAGTCAGACGCCGGTGGCTGAACACCCAGCCCCAGAAACGACAATGTCGACAGGAACAGTACCGCAAAAATAAACCGCAACCCCAGTTCCGCCACCAAGGGCGACAGAGCATTGGGCAGGATTTCACGAAAGATTACCCAGCGCAGCTTTTCGCCGCGCAGCTTGGCCGCCTCAACAAAATCCATGACGTTGATATCCACCGCAACCGCACGGGATAATCGAAATACCCGGGTTGCATCCAGCAGGCCCATCACCACAATCAAAACCAACATGGTCACCGGCATCACCGACAGCACCACCAGCGCAAAAATCAGCGAAGGAATTGCCATGATCAGATCAACACCGCGTGACATTACCTGATCCACCCAGCCGCCCAGAACCGCCGCCGTCAGCCCCAGAATAGACCCCAGTGTAAACGACAGAACAGTCGCTGCCGTGGCAATAAAAATCGTGGTGCGCCCGCCATAGATCATCCTTGTAAGCAGATCGCGGCCGATATTGTCGGTGCCCAGCCAGTGCTCGGCTGAGCGCGGCTCCCAGACATCACCAACAACTTCGGCCAGACCATAGGGCGCAATCAGGGGGGCAAACACCGCCATCAGGAAAAATCCACCGGTCATGACAATACCAATCAGGGCTGAAAGTGGCATTCTCATTTCGGGTGCCTCAGCCTTGGGTTACTGACAATGGCAACGATATCCGCCACCAGATTAAGCCCGATAAATACCGCCGCAAAAATCAGCCCGCAGGCCTGCACCACCGGTACATCACGTTTGGCCACATGATCCACCAGATACTGCCCCATGCCCGGATAAACAAAGATCACCTCGACCACCACAACGCCGACCACCAGATAGGCCAGGTTCAGCATCACCACATTCACAATCGGTGAGATTGCATTGGGAAAAGCATGGCGAAAAATCACGTTAAAGGCAGATAACCCCTTCAGCTCAGCAGTTTCGATATAGGATGACTGCATCACATTCAGGATCGCAGCCCGGGTCATGCGCATCATATGGGCCAGTACCACCAGAACCAGCACCGTAACCGGCAGCGCAATGGCGTTCAGTTTTTCCAGAAAGCCCATACTGTCATAGACCGTCGCCACCGAGGGAAACCAGCGCAACTTGACGGCAAAGAAATAAATCAGCACATAGCCGATGAAAAATTCCGGCAGCGAAATCGACGCCAGCGTCATACCCGAAATCATCTTGTCGGGCCAGCGGTTGCGATAGCGCACCGCGATCAGCCCCAGAAATATTGCCAGCGGAACAGCTACGATCGCAGCTGTGGTGGCAAGAAACAGCGTATTGCCCAGCCGTTTGCCAATTTGTTCACCGATATCGGCACCATTTGACAGTGCGGTTCCCAGATCACCGGTGATAACCCCCCCCAGCCATCGGAAATACCGCGTGATCGCCGGGTCATTCAGGCCCAGTTCTTCTCGCAGGTTCGCCAGTGCCGTCGGGGTTGCAGACTGGCCCAAAATACTTTGCGCCACATCCCCGGGCAGGATTTGGGTGCCGGCGAAAATCAGTGCGGATACCGCAAATAACAGCATCAGGCCCAGCGCAAGGCGCTGGACCACTAATTTTACAAGTGACGACATGGGGTGCTACGCAACCCATGCCTTGATCAGCGACTTGTCGTTCATCATGCCACCGTTTGAATCGTCCTCGTATCCGCCGACCTTGTCACCGATTGCATCGATGAAATCGTTGAACATTGGCAGGATCAAGCCACCATCGTCGCGCACCATAACGGCAGCGGCGCGGTACAGTTCCTTGCGCTTGACGGCATCCAGCTCGGCTCGGGCCTGGATGATAAGCTTGTCAAAATCGTCGCGGAAGAACTTGGTGTCATTCCAGTCAGCTGTTGACAGATAGGCGGTGGAATACATCTGGTCCTGCACCGGACGTCCACCCCAGTAGGATGCCGAAAACGGTTGTTTGTTCCAAACCTCTGACCAATATCCATCCCCCGGTTCACGCTTGATTTCCAGCGGGATACCGGCGGCAGCCGCGCTTTGTTCAAACAGCTGGGTCGCATCCACTGCACCCGGAAACGCCACATCTGATGTGCGGATGATAATCGGGCCGTCATGGCCGGATTTCTTATAATGGAACGCTGCCATATCCGGATCATAGACGCGCTGTTCAATATCATCGGAAAACAGCGGATAGGACGCATTGATCGGGAAATCATTGCCCACAGAACCAAAGCCCTGCAGAATTTTATCAACCATTTCCTGACGGTTGATCGCCAGTTTCAACGCCAGCCGCAGGTGCTCATTGTCAAAGGGCGGCGTGTTCACATGCATGATGAACACGTAATGACCACGGCCCGAAACGTTACGCACTTCCACACCGGGAACCCGTTTGACCAGACTGACAACCTTTGGCTCAACCCGGTTGATCAGATGTACCTGACCCGATTGCAATGCCGCCAGACGGGCGGTTGAATCGTTCAGGATCACCACTTCCACATCACCGGCATGGCCACGTGTGTCATCCCAGTAGTTTTCAAACTTGGTCGCCGAATGGCGAACACCGGGGTCATTTTCCACAACTTTATAGGCACCTGTACCGATGCCGGCGGTTGGGTTTTCCATGCCGCCATCGGGGAAGATCATCAGGTGATAATCGGCCATCAGATAGGGCAGATCGGCATTGGCCTCGGCCAGCTGAACCACCAGGTTCTGACCATCCACTGCCATGCTTTCAATGCCAGAAACAATACCAAGCGCCCCGGATTTTGAGTTCTCATCAGAATGGCGCTGCAACGTCTTCAGACAATCCTCTGGTGTCATGGTCTTGCCGTTGTGAAATTCAATACCCTCACGGATTTTGAAATTCCAGGTCTTGGCATCTGCCGAGGCCTCAACACTTTCGGCCAGTCGCATTTCCACTTCGCCAGCCGGGCTGACTTCCACCAGACCTTCACACCAGGTGCGGCCAAAACCAATGGGTGCGTCAGACGCCCAAAGTGCCGAATCCAACGTGTCAGACGATGCCCCACCCTGATAACCGGCCTTCAAAGTGCCGCCCTTTACAGGTGCGGCATGGGATGCGGCATTGGCCATGATCCCCGTGGCCATGGACGCCGAAACACCCAGCGCTGCCGCGCGGCCCATGAATGCACGCCGGTCCATCAGACCACGCACAACCCGTTTGCTCAGATAATCAAGTTCCTTCGTCATTTTCGTCTTCTCCCTATATTGTTATCGTTTTTTACGGGCCAGACTGCAGGCCCTCTGATTCTTCCCGATCAGGATACGCGCAAAACGCGCTTTGCATAAGCCTTTATCACCGATCGGAAATCTCCCATCTGGGATTGATCCAGCCTTGCGCGTTTTCCGGCGCCAGCAGGTCTTTCCCAAGTATTTGATCTGCCATCTTTTCCCCAACCATAATCGATGGCGCGTTGAGGTTCCCGTTAGTGATGCGTGGAAACACGGATGAATCCGACACTCTCAGGCTGTTAACGCCAATAACGCGCCCCTGTGGGTCCACCACGCTTGCCGGGTCAGACGCCGCCCCCATCCGACAGGTGCCGCACGGATGAAAGGCACTTTCCGTGTGTTTTCTCAGAAAATCGTCAATCTCTTCGTCGCTTTGCACATCTGCACCGGGCTGAATTTCGCGGCCCCTATAGGGTTTGAACGCATCCTGCCCCAAAATTTCGCGCGTGACCCGCACACAGTGGCGAAAATCGATCCAGTCCTGCTCTTCAGACATATAGTTAAACCGGATTTTCGGCTTGTCCAGCGGATCACCCGAGGCCAGTGTCACCGCCCCACGCGACTTGGCCCGCATTGGTCCCACATGGGCCTGATACCCGTGCCCATCCGCCGCCGCCCGGCCATCGTAACGCACCGCAATTGGCAGAAAATGAAACTGAATATCGGGGTATTCTAC
>VAPM010100913.1_pt1 | contig 20376 bp, 14 predicted proteins | sample 3395091 | NCBI WGS metagenome assembly VAPM01 (sample SAMN08290445, study PRJNA428436) | hydrothermal vent metagenome | isolation source: Deep-sea hydrothermal vent chimney 3 | place: Pacific Ocean: Juan De Fuca Ridge
GTTAGCCCATCAACAATGATGGCTTCGTCATGAATTTTCTTCGCACGTAATTTTTGTTCTTCTGAGATCGTATTTGTTGCCGACATGATTTGATTTTAATATTTATAATTCTTTATATTTTACAATGACCGGATTTGTTAATTTGTCAAATAGTTCCGATATCTTTTCTGCTGGATTTTCAAGGTCTATTGGGAAAATAACATAAGCGTTTTTTTCTGCATACCTGCTCCCTTTTGGTACTTGCAAATCACCTTCTTTTACAAAGAAAAACCTTCTATCCCAATATCTTCCTCCTTTTTTAGATGAGGTAATTCTGGTTTCGGGATTGAGCATGGGAGATTCTTCACTATCAAGATTGGTGTTATCGTATTGGATGCGTATACTGCCGAATCCGTATTTCATACTGTCGTTATAAAAACAAAACCAGTCGGTATTGGCATCAACAGGCGTTTTTCTAAGTTCTTTAATAGAATAATGGGGTGTTAGAGGAGGATCATCATATAAATTTACAATTTTTACTCCGCCATCAGGAAGGGGAAACATAGCGTGAGTAAAAAGACTGTCCATGGTCATTTCATCATTTCGCAACATGGTGAGGACTACGCTATCGAGCATGGTCATTTTCGAGGAAAAAATAAAGTACGGCAAACCCGCATAGAACTGATAGCCTCCTTCTACCTGAATCTCTTCATATCCTTTTACTTTACCGGAACGATAAGTGGTAACCAAGTATGTACCTTGGTCAACAAATAGAGAGTCAAATTCACTAATGTGTCCAATAGTTTTATAGTCCAAACCTTCTTTTTGAAAGTTAGGTGCCCAATGCATATTGATATGCGACCGCTGTAGTTTCTGCCCACTATAGTTCTTTACGGTGAGGGAAGTAAGTTGCCCCGACCCTAAACCATTTTCAGTAGTTGCCTTTTCAGAAGTGAGGTTAGCTATATAATGTTCATTTTCTATTATCAATTCCATTCCTTTACCTTCTACTTTAAGGTCGGTAAGCGTTTCCGAGTCATTGGCAACTAGGACATCAAAAACTAGCGTCTCTTGAGCATCTATGCTGACAGGGAATAGGCAATTTATCACATAATTACCTGACACATTTTTTTCGCTTTGAAGTAATTGGCCTATTGTTAATTCTCCATTTTTTTCTGACCTGATGGCTATAGTTTCGCTCTGCAATAGTGCTCTCTTCATGGAAATTTCTACTTCGACATATTCCAAATCACGCACGATACTAGCTGATTCGGTAATGGTTAATTTTCCGATCAAATTGTCATTCGTACACGAAAAAAATAAAACCAGAATTAAACCGATTGACAAACGAAAAACGGAGTTACAATATGTGCTTATAATTTTCATTTCATGCTATTCTATAAAATCTAACACTAAACCAATTGTAATTTTTAAGATTATTTTTTTATAACTTTTTTAGTTATTTGTTTACCATTTTGCAAAGTAATTTTTACAAAATAAACCCCATTAGATAGGTTTGATATATTTATTCTATTTGATGTTGTTGCTTTAATTTTTTGCCTATTTTGATTGTAAATAATTACACTTTCTAAAACATCATCTTTTAACTCAATAGTAAAACTATCAGAAACAGGGTTTGGAATTATGGCAATCTTGTTTTCCAAGTCTATGTCATTTACTGCTACGATCAAATCATATTCATAGTAAGGATCATATTGATAAGCGCCAATATCCCATTTTGATTCTTGCGGTCGAGGATTCCCATCAAAATCTACTTTTATATCAATACCGTAGGTATTAAAAAAGATATCATAAGCATCGGATATAATACCTGAGGCGTTTACGGTGGGACTATCTTCTGATTGCAGATGAAAATCAATTGGAGGATTAACGAAGAGAGGATCTGTATAGATGCATCCTGCACAGAGTTTACTAGTGTTGTTATTATACAGTAGGTTATTGTAAATGGCGTCTGATATACATAAGCTGCAAAAGTAGGCGTTTTTGCTATTTGCAATGATGTTATTGGAAATCTCATAATGAGGAGATGCAGGACTATTTACTCCTGTACCACAGTTATAAATGGTATTATTCGCAATAACCGTTGCATCTTGATTAACACCATAGCCACTACAGTTATATATCAAATTTCCAATAACAAAAGGGAAAGACTCTGCATTTACAGGATCAATACCATCAACACTGTTGTATATGCGATTATAAATGATCCATATATTTTCCTGAAAACCCTCATCATTAATTCTGATTGCTTCTCTGGCAGAAGAATTGAAGATAATCTGATAACCGTAAATCTCATTTTGCGAAATAATAACATTTGTTGAGCCTTTTGCATCTATGGCATTCTCTCCATCTTCATACATGAGGTTGCCTCCAATAAAAATTCTATCTGCCTCGGCATTTGCAATTGCCGGAACCCAATTTCTATCAATAATCTGGACGCCATCATCACCATTGTGATATATATCATTGTCAAGAAGCCAAATATTTTCTGTTGCATTATCAATCAAGACACCAAACCTACCCGTCTCGGCTGTTGCCGGATATTCTCCATTATCATGAATATCATTATTATAAATAACAATATGTTGCTTAAGATTACCGGGTGTATAATCGTTTTTCCATGTCCAAAGCAAAATGCCTGAACTATTTTCACCTGTGATTTCAGAATTTCTAATGGCAAAATGATTGGTTGGCTGATAAATTTTTATAGAAGGACCATTAATAAAAATATTTTCTAAAATAACATAGGAAAGATTTCTTACTATAATTTCATTATTTCCCGACAATGCGCCGATTTCAAACCTAACACTGTTGCTTGCTCCTCTAATAAAAATTGGTTTTGCAGCTGTACCTGAAGCATCTATTATTGGTAAATATGTGCCTCCATGGATATTTTGAGTGTTGACATAGGGTCCGTTGTGCACTTCTACAACACTACCTTCAGCAATATTACTGGGCAAGGTCAATCTTGGAATAGCACCTGTGCCATAAGGATTGCTTGCGTCTGTAGCACTGGCATTTTGGTTGTCAACATAATGAGTGTAAGGCCCATTTCCTGCATCTTTATAAGGTTCTAATCCGCTACCAAAATCATATTGGGCATCTGAATACATAGTGTGTAACTCATCAATACCAAATTCAGGTGCAGGTATTCCCAATGGCGGAACATATTGAGCAAAAGATTGGAAGCCAAATACCAATAATATCAATATTGTTAATTGACAAAATTTATTTCCTGCTTGTTGAAATTCAGGTAATGCAAGTTTTACTTGAAAGTATTTTTTTTTAAAGTGCATTTTATATAAAAATAAGTCACAACTGATTATGAACCATGTGAGCCAAAATAAGCATTTTTTGGAAGCTTTCTTCAGGTGATGATGTAGCGGTAAAAAGGGGATATTGTCGTATATCCCCCTTTTGTCATGCCTGAGTGACTATCTTATCATACGATCTCACTCTACCATGAATTTGCCTGTCCAAATCCCTCTGTTACCTTCAATAACCTTAAACACATAAACCCCTTTCAAAAGATTTGCTCTTTCTATTCTCAAACTTTTTTGGGAAATGCTATCTATAGTTTGCACCTCCCTCCCATTCATATCAAATATGCTAATATCATAAGGCTCTCCAGAAAAATTTTCAAAGGTTAAAGTTGCATAACTTCTGATCGGATTTGGATATAGCGTTAGGCCATTGTTTTGAATATCGTTTTTTATTGCAGTTACCAGTTTTTCTGCCACATAATTTGCGTCATATTCAAATGCGCCCAGGTCAGGTTTTGGCCCACTATAAGGCAAACTCACACCTTGTTGCGCTTCCCATGTCAGCGGCCTGTCTAAGGTGAGAATATTATTTGCGTAGTCAACTGATGAAATTATTGCCCAATCGGATTGCCCTTCCAGCTGAATGGTATCTCCTGGAACAACACCAAATCCATCTGTAAACCAACCCGCATCATCCACGTCCATGATTGTATTGCTTGTTCCTGAGATTGTTGTAGTGGCAAGAAATGCCCCTGCATCAATCATAGGACTTCCTTCATACAGGTGAAAATCTCTAGCAGTAGGATTATAAAAATCAGGGTTTTCCTGTAAGCTATTTTTTATAAGACTGTTCTTATTATCTTCCCACCAACTTAGCGGCTTGGGTGCTCTGTTAAAGGTTGAGCTCCTAACCCCAAATACAAAAGCATAAAGGTCTTCTTCTGCAGATGGGAAGAAATTATTGTTATCAAATAGAATATCTGATTCTCTTCCTGTTATTATGTGAACCACGTTATCCTTCAATTCCTCGTACCATTCCCAGCGAGTGTCGTTTAACGCAAATTCATTTTCGTAAAAAATGTTATTTACGATTTTTTGATTAGAAAAAATAACATCTGGTGGTATCGCACCTGGCGCTGCTGTAACTTCTTCTGGTGCCCCAATAGCCCCCAATCTATTGTCATGGAATACATTATTGTAAATCCTATTTTCATAACAGTAAGATGCTTCCCCACCATAAATGCTAAGAGATAATCCGGGACCAGTCATATCGTAAAACAGATTATTTCGTATTATTCCATATTGCCCTGCGTATTGAATCCCCGAATAAGGTGACGAATCCCCAGAGGAAGGGGTAAATGCAAACACATTGTTTTCTACTATATTATACTTAGAGTCATCATAAGAATTCATCTTGGGAAACTCTTCACTTCCAAAGCCTGTATTTTCACAATCGTAAATTTCGCCTATTTTCTGTAATTCATTGTGCATATAGTTATTGCGTATAATATTATAGTTACTGCATTTAAACGTCCATAAGACATGAAACCCTTTTGTGAAATTATTGCCCTCCACAAGGTTATAGTCACTCTCTTGTACGTAAAGATTATCCTGGGTAGTATCGTGCAGTTCATTGTTTAAAATCTTGGCATAGTGACACTGTTGTAAAAACACCCCGGTTTTAGAACTTCCTCCTGAATCCAAGGCTCTTTCAAACACATTATTTTTAACAATAAGATAGTTAGACCCTAAGGCATTTAACCAACGTCTTACCTCCCTAACTTGGAGGCCTTCTATGGCAATGTAATCCTTCTTCTCTATCCAAATTGCAGGTGAAAGCGATTCTCCGGTTATTTCAACTACCTCATTTTGGTAGTTTTTGAATGTGATATAATTGCCTTCCGTTCCTGAATTTTGCGGACTCAATTGACTTGTAAAAACTCCTGCTCTAATTGATACAGTAGTGCCCGCCGTGGCCGCACCTGCAGCACCTGCCAGCGTTTGGTAGGCATCCCCGTCGGAACCACTACAATTTCTATTGCCAATGGAATAGTTGCCACTGCAATCTGTAGATAGTTGATTGTCAACATAAATCACCTGACCAACAGCAGATGGTCCATTAAAAAGGAGAATAATGAAACTAAATAAAGTAAGTATAGTAATTGCTCTTGTAATTTTCATTTTTATTTGTCTTTAAAGTGTTTTAATTCTTTCAATTATCTTTTGTTTCCATATTATTCAACCCACATACCATTCAGCATTACTTTTTTAATATTGTACATGGCCTTGATATCAACAATAGGATCTCCTTCTATTAATATCAGATCAGCTTGTTTACCTGCTTCAATACTTCCCAACCGATGGTCTATTTTTAAGAAATGTGCGTTTTCTATGGTTGATGCTTTGATTATTTTCATATTGTCCATGCCAGTTTTAGACAGCAATTCCATCTCGTGCTGATAGGACCACCCTTTTTCGGCATAAGTCACCCACGGACCATGAGAGCCTACTACAATTCTGACATTGGCTTTTTGACATCTACCGATAAAGTTCATCATGTGTTGAAAGCCCATCAAATTTATGCTGTCTTTCCTTTCACCTTCAATCCTGTATTCATAGGCACCCAATGTAGGTGTTAAAAAAGTTTGGTGCGTCACTAAAAAATTAATTAAAGAATCAGCTGCTTTACCATTCACATCAATCTCTTTCCACATTTCAAATCGTCCAGATTTTCGCTCATCATTATCGGCAAGCATATTTTGTCTAAATACTTCTGCTCTTTTCCTTGATACTAATGCTGTTCCCACAGAAGTGACATGTTCTATACCATCCAAGCCTGCCAATACTGCCTGACGGGCATCGGTAATTTCTAAATGTGCAGTTACCGGAAGGCCATGAGCATGTGCAATATCACACACTTCCTTGATAAGCCCGAGAGACAATCTATGGTATATCTTGATCGCAGAAACTCCTTGACCTATTAAATAGTCCATAGCCATTCTGACTTCTTCTTTATCCCGAACGACATAACAATCCTTGGGCCAGGTAGGTGGTGGCATATCTAAATGCGGACCGGTAAGAAATAATCTGGGTAGCGGATCTCCTGTCTGTCTTTCATAATCGTAAGCCTCTATCCATTGACCCGGATCTCGTATGGAAGTGATGCCGTTTCGCACAAATTTGGTTGGAAAATGTTTTACATAGTCATAGTGAAAATGTGAATCGATCAATCCGGGCATTAGCGTTAATCCGTCTCCTTTGATGATTTCTGCATCTTCCGGAATCTGGATAAATGCGGCCTCTCCTATCTCATCAATAAGTCCGTTACGCACAATAACTGTTGCGTTTTTTAGTGGAGATTCTGAGATTCCATCAATTAGAGAAACACCTTTGAAGGCTATGGTTTTATTCCCAACTGGTATTTCGCTATGATTAATTTCTTTGGCTAAAAACGTTACCTCCATAGCAGAACTCTCTATGGTTGAGACAGGTTTAGAACAAGAAAAAAAACTGATTATAATAAATAAATAATGGGCGGCTATTATTTTAGATTTCATACAAGAGATTTTAGACCGGAGTAGATCGCTAACAGACCATAATTGACTAGTCCACATTTTTTTATGCGGGATTGAAGCATAAAAAAAGGCGTCTTGCCCCTACGGAACAAGACGCCTGAATAACATTCAATTAGTACCCAGGGTTTTGTGTATACCCTACGAGATCAACTTCATCTTGAGGAATTGGAAGCAGATAACGAAAAGTAGCAAAGTTAGACTGAGGCTCACGCCCGGAAGGACCAAATACCTCACCACCTAAATCTCTACGAACGATATCGTACCATCTTTTCCATTCAAAAGCAAACTCAATACGTCTCTCTTCCAACACAAGTGTTCTGAAATCTTCTTGAGAAGGTGTACCCACTACATCAGCTGGTACAGCTGAAGGCTCATAAGTGCCATAACCATTTCCAAAAAAGTCAATTGTACCACCTCTTCTTGCCCGGCTTCTAATTTCATTTACATAACCAACCGCCTCGCCTGTTTGACTCAGCTCATTGGCTGCTTCAGCAGCAATAAGCAATACCTCAGCATACCTAAATGCAGGATAATCTAAATCTGACCTCCAACCAGCAGTAGTTTTCGCTTCTCCATAAAACCTGTTCCATTTGGAAGCATGAGGCAAGGGAATAGCAAAATCTGTGTAAGGTCTGACAATACCCGTACCGTCTCTCAATATTAAGGAATCAGTAAAACTCACTTTTTTTCGATAGTCAACTGCGTCCCAATCGTTGTAAACAGTCATAGGAGGAATTAACATACTCCATCCTCGAATAGGTTTATCTCCACCTGACACACCATTGAATGGTCCGTGTGTTTGATCATTTTCCAACGTAGTACCACTACCATTACCTCTTTGATTACCTGTGAAATCCATAATAAAAATGTATTCCTTTGAACCCCATTGTTCCGTATCTCTATACAAATCCTGGAAATCTCCAGCCAATTCATAGTCCAATGTTCCAGCATTGTCAATTACCCACTTGGCATTATTATAAGATTCCTGCCAGTTGCCTAAGGTCATATGAACAGATGCCAAATAAGAAGCTGCAGTTCCTTTTGATGGTCTCGATCTTACACCTCCTTGAGGATTGGTAGATAAATGATCAAAAGCAAAAGTTAAATCTTCAATAATTTTCGCATATACTTCAGCAGATGACGATTGTTCTAAAGTAGATGGATCTTGGTCTGTGTTATCGATGTAAGGGATGTTTCCATACAAACGTACCAAATGGTAATAAACAAAAGCACGCACAAATCTGGCTTCCCCTATGAATCTATTTCGCCTAGCTTCCTCGGGTTCTTCTACTATAGCCAAACCCTCTATTGCCGTATTTGCGGTAAGAATTGTTTGATAAGAAACTCTCCATAAATCTCTCACATAGCTATTTGTAGGAGTATATGTGAAAGGACTTAATTCAATATAATCGCTAAATTCAAATCCAGTATCAATCATGTCGCTCATTAGCTGTAATGCCGATGTCAAGCGACCTCCATAATAATTTGATGAAGCCATGGTGGCATAGGTACCCATAATCATGGGTACAACATCATTTACTACTTGAAAGTATCCGGAAGGCGTAAGTGCCCCTACATTCGTTTCTTCCAAGTCTGCGCAGCTGGCAAAAAAAACTGCGATACCTAAAATTGATATTTTAAATATATTTTTCATATCTATAATATTTTTAATTAACAATAAATTTTAAAATCCTATGTTTAATCCTACAGTATAAGACTTAACATTTGGATAACTACCATAGTCAAGTCCTTGATTCAAGGCACTACCTCTTCTATATGCTACTTCTGGATCTATTCCTTCGTAATTTGTCATAGTTAGGAGATTTTGACCACTGATGTAGATACGAGCAGATCTCAATTTGATTTTACTCAATAAGTCCGAAGAAAAATTATACCCTAAAGCAATATTTTTCACTCTTATGTAGCTGGCATCACTTATCCAACGATCGGAAGTAACATTTCCTCTTAATGCATTTGCCCGTGGAATATTGGTATCAGTATTAGCTGTAGTCCATCGGTTAAGTGCATCAGTAGTAGCATTACTTCTTCCATTTAGCGTACCCAGTTCCATTAGTGTATAATTCAACATATCACCACCTTGAGAACCCTGAATAAAGATATTTAAAGTAAAACCTTTATAACTAAAGTCGTTATTCCATCCCCAGGTAAAATCAGGGTTAGGGTCTCCAATAATGGCACGGTCTTCATCTGTTAATTCGCCATCGCCATTTAAATCTCTAAAGCTCTCGCCTCCTTCACCTTCACCGCCAACTAATATAGCATCTCCAACTTGAGAAACACCTTCATAGATATATCCCCAAAAAGCACCTACGGCTAGGCCTTCTCTCAAAAGCTGTGTGTTTCCACCTCCAGGCAATGGAGATGAACTATAAAATAGATCATTTCCATCGGTATCGTTTTCAGGAAGTTTTATTACTTCATTTTTATTGAAGGAAATATTTGCATTTGAATTCCATTTTAATTCACCTTGCAAAATGCCTGCGTTTATGGCCAGCTCTAACCCTCTGTTTTCCATTGTTCCAATATTTTCGACTCGGGTTGGAACGCCACCTACACCAGGTAATCTAGCTGAGAACAAAAGATCTTCAGTTGTCATCAGGTAAACGTCACCTGTAAAGCCAATTCTGCCATCTAAAACCTCAAGATCAATTCCTATATCTGTTTGCGTGGTGGTTTCCCAAGTTAAGTCAGGATTGGCTACTTGAGTTACCAAAATTGCATTAACCGGACTGCCCTGCACTGTAGCAAAGGTATTTCCAAAGAATGCCTGTGACTCATACGCATCTATTGCTTTATTTCCTACTTGCCCCCAACTGGCACGTAGTTTTAGCAAGCTAATGGCGCTAGAATTCGACATGAAATCTTCATTAGAAATTTTCCAACCCAATGCTGCTGCTGGGAAAAATCCATATTTATTATTCTTTGCAAATACTGATGATCCTTCCCTGCGTCCCGTTACTGTAAGTAAATATTTGTCATTCAAGGTATAATTCAGTCTTGCATAGAATGATTCATACTCTTCATTAACTAATCTAGAATTAACAACTGAAGGATCTGATCCTGCGCTCAAGTTCCAATATGAATAGGAGTCAGAGTCAAATCCCGATGCTACCGCAGATATTCTCTCTGATCTATCTTTTTGCCATGAATACCCGGCCACAACGGTAAGGTTATGCACATCTGCAAACGTTTTTGAATAAGTAAAGTAGTTTTCAGTAATTAGACTTGATCGTTTACTAAAAGCAAGCGTTGCTTCACCATCTGATGATTCTCCTCGCACCAGCGTAGTTGGGGAAAATTTTCCAAATCTGCTGTTACTTGTACTCAGCCCTAATGTAGTTTTAAATTTAAGCCCATCGAGGATATTAATTTCTGCATACACATTACTCTGTAAAATATTGTTTACGGTTTCTATCTGCAGGTCTGTCGCTTTTGCAACTGGATTATCGAGAGGTAAACCACGTTCAGTAACTGAATAATTGCCATTGGCATCAAATATTCCCTGAGTAGGGCTAAATCTATAAGCATTTGACACTACACCACCATTGAAATCGCCACCTTCCTGAGTTTCTTGTCCACTTTGGACTGTTCCACGAGCAAAGATGCTAGCTCCAAAATTAAATGCTTTGGAAGCTTTGATATCAATGTTTGAAGTAATAGAAAACCTTGAAAAATCCGAGTTTAATATCACACCATCTTGATCATAATAAGCTCCTGATAAATAGTAATTCACTTTATCTGAGCTACCTGCAACAGAAAGTTGATAATTTTGAATACCACCGTTTCTATATAGCTCGTCTTGCCAATCAGTCCCTTCTCCTGTTAATTCAGGAGTGAAAGTTGGGTCCATTTCCTGAATATAGCTAGTATATTGATTTGCATTAAGCAATTCCAAACGATTTATTGTTTCTTGTGTTGACCATGAAGAGGAAAAATTAATTTGTGTTTTACCATCTTTACCTCTTTTAGTAGTAACCATAACAACACCGTTGGCTCCCCTGGCTCCATAAATTGCCGTTGCAGAAGCATCTTTTAATATTTCTATTGACTCAATATCTTCAGGTGGTGGTATTGTACCATTTACTAAACCATCGACTACATACAAGGGATCATTGCTTGCAGTAATTGAAGTATTACCCCTTATTTGTACCCTGTAGCTCGAACCCGGTTCACCATTGGTTGAGGTAACGGTAACCCCAGCGGCTCTACCTTGCAATGCCTGAATAGCATCAACAGCAGGGTATGCTGTTAATTCCTCAGAACTAACTGAAGCAACAGAACCTGTCAGATCACTTTTCTTAACACTACCATATCCAACCACAACTATTTCTTCCAGTGCTGTAATATCCGGTATCATGGATAGATTAATGATAGTTTGGTTTCCAACAGTAATCTCTTCCTCCACGTAACCTACTGAGCTAAATACTAAAACAGCATTTTCAGCCAGCACCTCAAGCGAATAATTTCCTTCAACATCTGTTACAGATCCTTGTGAAGTACCCTTTACCACAACATTTACACCTGGTAAACCTTCTGAATCATCTGCAGAAGTGATGCTTCCTGTAACGGTAATTCCCTGAATCATGATTTTTTCTTCAATCTGCAATGATTCTGATCCTGCACGTTTTCCGACATGGATATAACTATTAATTCTTTTGAATTTTAAATCCGACTCTTTTGAAATTTGCATCAAAACAGTTGCCAAATCTGAGTTAGTAAAACTGAGAGAATATTTCCTTTTCAAATCAACTTTTTGACTATTGTAGGCAAACGTGAATCCTGTTTTATTTTCAATCTTATTTAATACCTGCTTTAGAGGTACATTTTTTACATCAATGGTGATATAAATTTCCTGAATACTTTTTTCAATATTTTGAGCATTTAGGTTTTCGGCCATAACTGCTCCGTATAAAATACATTGAAAAATAACGCCATAAATTGCTCTTCTAGACATGATAATTACTTGTCTGAGTAAAATAGATTTCATAATTTTAGTGTTCTTAAGTGAATAAATAACTTGAGAGATTGCTTCATATGTTGTTTGTGTGTCTTCCAAACGTGTTTACAACAAATAAAGCATCAGCGAAAGTCAGTAGATTTCCTATTTGCTGGCTTTCTTTTTTGTTTGTATTTTGCTTTTTAGCTTGTATTGCTTCCCATAATTAATTGTGTTTAGTGAATAAAAACTTTTTTTCCTTTTATTTCGTAATTAAAATCAGATGTAAAACCCATACCCTCTAAGACAACCTCCAAAGGTGCATTAGTATATGACCCGCTAAATCCTCCCTCAATAGTGGCCCATTCTTCAACAGCAATTTCTACCCCATACCACCTTTCCAACTCTTTAACAACTTCATTAATCTTAGCTTCTTTAAATATTAATTTTCCTTCTTTCCAGCTGATCGTTTCATTAAAATCAAAAATTGACTTACTAAAGTCAGATGATTGATGATCGTAAACTAGCATTTCTGTAGGATCTAAATATTCTAAATGACTTTTTCCCAACCCATCTTGCTTTTCAATTATTACATTTCCTGTGACTAATGCTACTCTTATTTTATCTTCAAATGGAAAGGCCTCAACATTGAAAGTTGTGCCAAGTACTTTAACATTCAAATCGCCAACGATTACATTAAAAGGATTTAATGTATCTTTAACTACATCAAAAAATGCTTCTCCGATCAGGCTAACGGTACGATTTTCTTTGAAATCAGTATAATACTCTATATAACTTTCCGAGTTTAATTTAACTTTACTACCGTCAGGTAATGTGATGAGCGTTTTCACGCCCCGAGGATTGCTTTTAACAATAAGTTTATTTGAAGAACTAACAGCCTCAGCAGGTTTCCAATAATTGCGCGTTTGATGAATAACCAATGAAGTGGTAATTAGAATTAATATAGTTGCAGCAATTTTGCGGAACCAACCAGTAACTAATTTGTTTTGTCTAAATGATTTTGAAGTATTTTTATTTATGATATTGGTCTTCGAAATATTTAGGCCCAACCTCTCAGATAATTTTTTGTAAGTCTCATTACTCCCAGTAGCTTTCAATTCATATTTTCCGTTTAAAAAAGCTTCTTTATAGCTATGATAGAGGCTAAGGTTACTTTTGGATTCATTAAGCCAATCCTTCAATATCTCATTTTCCTCTTCTGTCACCTGTCCGGTAAGTTCTCCAGTGATTATTAATAATATTTTCTCTTCTATCATTTTCCTTTGTTCTAACATTATAGACAGGTAGAAAATGAAATACCCCAAAAAGAAAATTATTTTAAGGAAATAACTATAGTAGATCTAATAAATGTCTCGCTAAACATTCCAATAGTTCTTTTTATAAAAAATATATTCTTTTGAAAATCGACAGGTAGCCCTTTATCTAAAATTTTGGAATTTCTCTTATTTTGAGTGACTTATGAAAATGTAACGACGAATTATCTAATAAAAAAAAGTAACAATTAACAACAAACTAAAGCGATTAATTTGCTTTCTTTTCGAAGTACTTGCCATGTAAATTTTAAGAACCGATCGTATTCGTTTCATGGCAATGAGTAATTGATTTTCAACCGCTTTTACACTAATATCTAATGCCTCTGCAACTTCTCTATACTTCAAACCATCTTCCCTTACCATGCGGTAAATTAACTGACATCTTGGAGGTAAATCGCTAATGGATTTTTCTAATTCTTTCGCTAATTCCTTTCCCAGAAATAATTTTTCAGGTTCCACGTATTCTATCATTTTAGAAGTCGAATACTCATCTAGTAATTCCGTGATAATACTATTTCTTTTTAAATAATTCAGTGCCTGATTTTTGAGTAGCGTATAGGTGTAGTTGTTGAAATTTACAATAGTGGTTAATTTTTTTTTGTTTTTCCAAAGCTTAGCAAAAACATCCATAACAACTTCTTCTGCAGTTTCATTGTTACGTACATAATAATGTGCTATTCGTAAAAAACGAGGGTAATAATAGTCGAAAAAAATTCGGAATGATGCTTCATTACCTTTGGCGATTTCTTCTATTATTTTTTTCAGATATTTATCTCCCATTATTTGTGAATGATAAAATGGCATCTAACTTAGAAATATTTAGCAACAATTGATCATGTAATTAAAAAAAATATATTATATCGAGGATTAATAAATGACAATCAAAAATTTTGTGCCTATAAGAAAACACCCTTGTGTTAACAATAATAAGTTTTAAGCAACTCTTAAAGTATTGGGGAAAACATTTACCTATTATACCTCTTTTAAATAGAACATTCAAATGATTTTTTTTATCATAGTTTAAAGGATTCAATATCAGATTGGGGAAAACGAATTTTGAGAAAATATAAATCATTAGGCGATTATTAGCTTCAAAAAATACATTTAAACAACAAACCAAAAAAGCCTCTAAATCAAGTGATTTAGAGGCTTTTGCAGAGAGTGAGGGATTCGAACCCTCGGTACCTCGCGGTACAACGGTTTTCAAGACCGCCGCGTTCGACCACTCCGCCAACTCTCTGTGTATTATTATTTTTAGTCCTTTTCAGTAATTAAAACTACCGCCCTTAAATTGGGATTGCAAATGTAGAATTTTAAAGTTTTCTCGCAAAAAAAATCAACTTTATTCTTTCAATTTTTCTTGAATATCTTCTCTTTGTTGAGCTGCCTGATCTATGCTGGAGTTAACTTCATAACCTACCAGCATTATCACAGAAATCATATATATCCAAACCATCATTGCAATCATTGCACCGATAGACCCGTACAATTTATTGTAAGTTCCAAAATTGGTAATGTAAAACGAAAATAAATAGGATACGAAAATTGATAATAGTGTGGCAACAATAGATCCTATGGAAATAAATTTCCATCTGTTGTGCAATGCCGGAGCAAAATAATAAATCACAGATATTGTAATCAAAAACAATATGAACAGCACGATAAATTTTAACACGAGAATACTGTAAAATAAAAAGTTCTGAGCCATCAATCCATTTTCAACCATAAATTCTAAAGCAAAACTTCCAACAGTTAATAGCATGATCGAAAAAAATAAAACCGCAGCCAATATTACGGTCAGGAAAGTCGCAATTAACCTGGTGGTCCAATAACCTCTATTTTCTATCGTCTTGTATATTTTATTAAATGTCTGGGCCAATTCCATCATCCCGTTTGTAGAAAGGATAATCGAAAACAAAACACTAAATGACAATAAATCTCCCCTGGGGTTTGCTACAACATCATGGATGGTTTGGCTTATCTGCTCAAGCATCACAACATCATCAATCATGGCAATCATGTTTCCCCTGATATTGGGGATGGGAATATATGGAATAAGAGAAAAGAAAAATATTATCGCTGGAAATACAGCAAGTGTAAAGCTAAAAGCAACACTGGAAGCCTTATGAAGAATGTCGTCATTATTAATATTGACAACAAGATTTTTCATTATTCGATAAATTGAAACATCTCTGTTCCTGATATGAATGTTGTCTAATCTGCGAACAACATTTTTATAAGTGTTGGAATCAATTAATAATCCTATAAAATTATTTTTCGCCATTAAATAATGGTTTAAGCAATCTCAAGATAGAATCTGGTGTTTCGCAGGGTTTTCCACTTTTCATATTGACAAATGCCAATATTGTTTCTCCTATATTTATCAATTTTTCTCTTTCATTGTAAATCTCATATTCAAAAGTTATTCTTTTTGATGGCAATTCTTTCAGAATAATTTTAACAGTAAGGAGATCATCATATTTGGCAGGTCTTATAAATTTAGATTTGTTTTCAACCACTGGCATCATCACACCTTGCTCCTCCAAAATTTTATAGCTAAATCCCATTTTTCGAAGCCATTCTGCCCGTGCTACTTCATAATATGTAGCATAATTGCCATAATAAACATAGCCCATTTGGTCGGTCTCGGCATACCTCACTCTAATATTTATCTTCTGTGTCAGCATGGATTATTTATAAATTTTCGCTTTATTCAAAGCTTGTTGAAATTTTTTTGCGTTGATAGCATGCTCCCTCAGACTAGCGGCAAAATTATGATAACCAGAAAAATCTTCCTTCGCACACATGTAAATATAGTTATGCTCTTTATAATTAAGCACAGCGTCAATTGTGGTGATAGATGGAAAATTAATTGGCCCCGGTGGCAAGCCTGCATACTTATATGTATTGTATGGGGAGTCAATTTCCTTATGGATATTTAATACTCTTTTAATCGTGAAATCTCCAACGGCATAAATCAAGGTAGGGTCTGCCTGCAAAGGCATATTCCTTTTCAAACGATTCAGATACAACCCGGCTACGATTGGTCCTTCTTCATTGTGGAATATTTCTGCTTGCACTATCGAAGCCAATATTGTTACCTGTACCGGATTCATACCCAATTCTCCAGCCTTAGTTATTCTTTCGGTATTCCAAAATCGATTATACTCCTTGTGCAATCTTTTCAATAGGTCTTCGGCTGACAATGTCCAATACACTTCATATGTGTTTGGTATAAACATGCACCTGAAAGTTTCATGATCAAAACCAAAAGATGTTGCAGTATTGTCAGATTCAATAATATTCAAAAAACTTTGCTTGTCAAGTTCAAGTTTGACTGTCAATTTATCAGCGACATCTGTCATCAACCTGGCATTGTTGAAGGTAATTCTTACCGGTGATTGATCTCCGGCGCGCAACATTTGAATCACTTCAAAGTTATTAGAATTTTTTCGAATCAGATATTTACCAGGCTTAACCAATTTATGGTATTTCAACAGCTTTGCCAACATCCCAAAAGACACTGCTTCATTCACAAATTTGTCGTTGTAAATTATCCGTTGGACGTCTTCAAATGTTGCCCCTGTTGGGATAAACAGGAATCTATCTTCTTTTTCCAGTAAAAAATTTGGAGTGTATATTACCTGGTAAAAGTAAAAACTAAACGATGACATCAACATTGTCATGATCAGTACTCCCAATATTAATATCTTTCTTTTATCCATAACTAGTGACAAAAATAGATAAAAAATCATCTGTAACAATTAATGAAATAACTTAGCTGATAAATAAAGAAGGTAAATAATAACACACGTAAATTGATAATATTATTTCACTGAACTTATATTATACAGGTTAAACTTGATGCCCTTGTTGGTTTTGAAACCAACAAGTCCTATTACTAAATCAATGGTTGATGAAAAATTGTAGAATCGACTTCTTGAAAACTTTGCGCTTTGATGTTTTTTTCGTCAAATTGACAAACTTTTTATTCTTGCCTATCCACCAAAGGAAATATGAGGAAATCGAAAGCTATTTTTCTGAAACTTTATGAGGACAATCCTGATCAAAGGAAAATTGACACCATAATAAATATCCTTCGAAATGATGGTATAATCATATATCCTACCGACACAGTTTATGCATTGGGATGTAGTATTATGAGCAAAAATGCGATCTCAAAACTTGCACGACTAAAAGGAATAAAACCCGGCAAGGAGCGGTTTTCATTAATATTTGAAAGCTTGAGTCAGATATCGGATTATACAAAAAATATTTATACGCCAATTTTTAAGATGATGAAAAAGGCATTTCCCGGTCCATTCACATTCATTTTATCAGCAACCAATAAGCTACCAAAATCCCTAAATACTGCTAAAAAAACCATTGGGGTTCGCGTACCAAACAATAATATTCCAAGGACGATAGTTCAACAACTGGGTTTTCCCATAATTACCACATCCATAAGGGATGAAGACGAAATAATTGAGTATTCGACTGATCCGGAATTGATATATGAAAAATTTGCTGATTTAGTAGATGTAGTTATTGATGGAGGATATGGGAATAATATCCCATCTACCATTATTGATTATACCGGAGCAGATTTTGAAGTAGTACGGGATGGCTTAGGGGATGTAGATACTATTTTATAATCGGAGTCAGTATTAAGTGTCTAATTTTAGAAATACTTAGCATTTTGATAGCTGCCACTTCCCGTCATTCAACTCTCAGCTTCCAACTAATCATTAATTCCTATAAATACCAGTAGAAACTAATTCAAATTGAAATTTCGAAACCGATAAAATCAAATTCCCTATAATAGACAGATTGCATTGTAACAATTAGACAACTAATTTATAAATTTGAATAACTGAAACTTACCCGACTACAAACATTAATCAAGATTGAATTGTAGGCACTGATCAACATTGATAACTAAAAACCAACTCATGGATATCGAACGAATATTACAAAAAGTATCATTGTTTAGTGGACTGGAATCAAAATCTTTGGGTATGCTCATTCCCCTTTTTGAGGAGGAATTACATTCGGCTAAAATCAAGATATTGAGAGAGGGCGAAATGGGTGATTCCATGTATATAATTATTGATGGACAGGTGAACATCACCAAACTAAACGAGGACAACAATGAAATACACATTACTTTTCTTGGTAGTGGATCATACTTTGGAGAAGTGTCACTTATTGATCATCAACCTCGCTCTGCAAATGTGATTGCAGAGACAGATACAACAGTGCTGAGATTGAAAAAAAGTGTCTTTGAAAAGTTGCTACTGGATGACAAAACCTTTGCGATAAATTTTTATAGGAATTGCCTTAACGAGACTATAAATCGCATGCGCAATACAGCTACAAATCTCACTTCATCAAAAACTGTATTGGATCAAAAAAGTTCTCAATTGGACCAAATCAATGTCGAATTGTCCAATGCAAAAATTATCCAGGACTATTTTGTTGGACAAGATCAGCTTACCTCGGAATGCTTTAAAAAACATAATGTAAGACAATCTCATGTTTATCAACCATACCTTGACGTGGGAGGTGATTTTCTCACGCTAAAAAATTTCTCTGACGATAAAGTGGGCTTTATGATAGCTGATGTAATGGGGCATGGTATTTCGGCAGCATTAGCAACTGGAGTTCTGAGAAGTGGATTTACCATATTTTCAAAGCAGTATGGTGAAAACCCAATAGAACTGATGAACAAAATGAATGGGCATATTTATGAAATTTTTACTTCTCTTTTTGCCACCGCTTATTATGCTTTGGTGGATATGAAGGAATCAAAAGTAACAATAAGCAAAGGCGGCCACATGCATCCGCTGGTTTGGAAAAATAGCTTGGGCGAAATGCTTCCTATTGACATTCTCGGACCAGGATTGGGCATTATACCCAAAGCACAATTTCATGAACTCGTTATTGAAATCGAGAAAGGAGACAAAATGCTTTTTTATACTGATGGGATTGCTGAACAGCGCAACTTTGAAGGTGAGATGTTTTCGGATGAAAGATTGGAAGAATTGTTTGTTAATTACTGCAAAAAAAATGACGCCCAAATTGTTCAATCCATCTATTCAGACTTTAAGACCTTTTGTAATAACAACAACTTGCAAGATGATGTCACACTTTTCCTGCTGGAGTTTTAATATAATAGCTCGGTGTTTTTTTATTTATCTGATTGTCTGTTAATTACTGGGCAATTAGGCTTGAAGTTAATGGACTTATATTCTGTCGTTTAATTTGTAATTTACAATTTCACGAAGTGTAATTAATGGGAACATTTATTAATTCATTGCTTCGGCAAACTTTCCAAAAGATTTCATTGCTAAAACCTGTCTAACAGATCAAAAAACAAAGAGAATGAAAGGGTTCCAGGCATTCCGGACCCTTAAGAAAAATGAGGCCAAGTTGATTATTATCTTTGTTCCCGAAAGATATTAAAGCGTTTCAAATACTATGTCAAACCTGCCTTCCGCAGGCCGAGACCAACAATAGCGATTATAAAACTAACTGTCAACTAATCATAATTCAGATTCACGCTTCCTCCAGAGGTAGAAAGATGAACCAGAATACCGCCACCATTTACTGTTCCGGTAACTCTATCTGATTTTGATGATCCACTGAAATTTTGCAAAGAGGTATTGACTCTATTTCCTCTTAAATCCAAATCTAAACCAAGGCCAGAAGGTATCGTTGCATTCACGCTTCCTCCGCTTGTTTTCAATACGAGCTCATCCTTCAATTCAGTAATGCTGGCATTGATGCTGCCTCCACTTGTATGTGCTTTTACAGATCCTTCGACAGATCTTATTTTAATTCCTCCACCAGAGGTATGCACATCAATATCACCAATAATATCTTCCAGATTTATAGAACCTCCACTGGTATGTGCCTCCAATTCACCTTTCAGGTCATTAATATTTATACTTCCCCCGGATGTCCCAGCTTCTATATCGCCGATAATATCGTCAGCAGTAATGCTTCCTCCACTGGTCTTTAGCAGTTGAAATTTTCCATTTAAACCGGAAATATTTAATGACCCTCCAGAAGTATTCAAGTCACACGCAAAATTTCTGGGTGCATAAATAACAAAAGATATATTGATGCCATTGCTTGTCCAACCTAAGCCAGTTCTCTTTGCAATAGCTTCAATTTTTGATCCTGATTTAATTATGCTAATCTCATAGTCTTCCTCCAGTATCTTCCTCATTTTTTCATCGCTA
>VAPM010173296.1_pt1 | contig 20373 bp, 15 predicted proteins | sample 3395091 | NCBI WGS metagenome assembly VAPM01 (sample SAMN08290445, study PRJNA428436) | hydrothermal vent metagenome | isolation source: Deep-sea hydrothermal vent chimney 3 | place: Pacific Ocean: Juan De Fuca Ridge
ACCGCCCTATTGTTCTTGGTGGCAAGGTGATGGAACTTATAAAAAACACGATTTTTTTATTACTTTGCGTAAAACCTATTTTTATAGAAAATTAGGAGGCTGTTAAAGATTACTAAAAAAAATGCCGAAATTCAATCTAATCGTAAATGGAAAAACTAAAAAAATAGATGTTGATAGTGATACGCCTCTTTTATGGGTATTACGAGATCATCTCGATCTACTTGGTACAAAATATGGCTGCGGAATAGGGCAATGTGGTGCTTGTACAGTTCATTTAGATAACGAACCTGTAAGAAGTTGTTCCATTCCAATTTCATCCGTTTCCGGAAAATCTGTTAAAACCATTGAGGGGCTATCAGAAAAAGGAGAACATCCAGTGCAAAAGGCATGGAAAGAAATTGATGTTCCTCAATGCGGTTATTGTCAGACAGGACAAATAATGACGGCATCCGCATTTTTAAATAAAAACCCCAATCCAAATACTGATGAAATTAGAAAGGCAATGCATGGAAATATTTGCAGATGTGCTTCCTACAATCGTATAGAAAGGGCAGTAAAAGTGGCAGCAAACCTATCAAAATCCAGTTAAAATGAAAAAATCAAATTATACAATAAATAGAAGATCCTTTTTTAAGACTTCCGCTTTGACAGGTGGTGGATTGATAATAGGGTTTAATTTTTTCTCCTCGTGCAAGCAAGAAGTAAAGTCAATAAAAGAAAGTGCCGTACTAAATGCGGAGAGATTTAACGGTTTTATCAAAATTTATGAAGATGGAACCGTAACCATTTTTGCGCCAATGCCAGAAATCGGACAAGGTGTTAAAACCTCAATGCCAATGCTTGTTGCAGAAGAACTGGAGGTAGATTGGAATGAAGTGAACGTTGTTCAAGGAAATTTAGATCCGGATGCATTTGGCTATCAATTTGTTGGAGGAAGTGGTTCTATTAAAGTTGGTTGGAATCCATTAAGAAAAGCAGGGGCAACTGTAAGACAAATGCTGACTACCGCTGCAGCTAAAAGATGGGGCGTTGAGGAAGGCGATTGTATAGCTAGCAATGGTACAATAAGCAATAAAAACGGAGATAAACTCGGTTATGGCGAACTTGCAGCAGAAGCAGCGCTACTTAAAGTCCCTGAAAATGTAACTTTAAAAAAGCGGGCAGATTACAATATAATTGGAAAAAAAATAGGTGTTGTTGACATAGATAAGATTATAACGGGCAAACCTTTGTATGGATTAGATTATAAAAAAGACGGTATGCTATATGCTTCCGTAGTTAGATCGCCTGTATTTGGTGAAAAATTAGCATCATTTGATGCTTCTCAAGCAAAAGCAATGGAAGGTGTTGTAGATGTATTTGAGTTTGATAATAAAATAGCCGTATTCGCTAAAACTACCTGGGAGCCAATGAAGGCTAAAGCCACAGTTAAAGCTGTTTGGAAAGAAGATAGTAAATTGGAAAATAGCAGTGACCACGATAAAATTTTATCTGACTTGCTAAAAGGCAACGAGTTTAAAACGATTAGATCAGATGGAGATATCAAAAAAGCTTTTAAATCGGCAGATAAAATTTTGGATCGCACTTATGAATCTCCCTTTTTACCACACAACTGCTTGGAGCCAATGAATTTTTTTGCCAATGTGACCAGTGATAAAATTGAGTTGGCTGGTCCTATTCAAACTCCAAAAAGGACTGCAAGTAGAATCGCAAAAATATTTAACAGAGATTCTAAAGACGTTTCATTAGAACTGACAAGAATGGGTGGTGGTTTTGGAAGGAGACTTTATAGCGACTTTGTAGTAGAAGCAGCTCAAATCTCTGATAAAGCAAAAAAACCGATACATGTAATTTATTCCAGAGAGGATGACATGACTGGTGGAATTTATCGTCCTGCCACTAAATGCAGAATCAAAGCAGCAATTAAAAACAATAAAGTTATTGGTTATCATTTTACGGAAGCATCTATAAATGGCAATTTATCCGGATCTATTTCAAATTTCTTCCCTGCAGGAGCAATTGAGAATTACCAGGTAGATGTGGCACATTACAAGAGCAATATTACAACCGGAGCTTGGAGATCGCCCCGTACCAACTTTCTCGCTTTCGCAGAACAGAGCTTTTTTGATGAACTTGCAGATGAAATGGGAGTTGATAAAATCAAATTACGCTTAAATTTATTGCAAAAAGTAAAAGGAACAACAGATGATAAAATTCAATATTCTCCGGAAAGGTTAGCGTCTGTAATTAACAAAGTTGTAGAAAAATCAGATTGGGGTAAAAAACCAGATGGAGTTTATCAAGGGTTTTCTGTATATTATTGTCACAGTACGCACGTTGCAGAGGTTGCCGATGTGGTAATGGAATCAGGCATACCTGTGGTTAAGAAAATTACTTGTGCAATTGATTGCGGTATTGTGGTTAATCCACTTGGTGCATTAAATCAAGTAGAAGGCGGCGTTATTGATGGTATTGGTCATGCCATGTTTGGTGATCTTAAATTTAAAGATGGCCAACCACAATCTACAAATTTTCATAATTATCGGTTAATTAGAATGATGGAAACGCCAAAAGTGGAAGCTCACTTTATAGAAAGTGATATTGCTCCAACTGGATTGGGCGAGCCCACACTACCGCCTGCAAGTGCAGCATTGGCTAATGCAATAAAAGCTGCAACAGGAATCAGAATAACCAAACAACCATTTATTGAAAACAATGAGGTTTTTGGTAATAAGTTGGTTTAAATAAATTTTAATCCGTCCGCAAAGCTGATGACACACGAGTTTGTTGAAATTGTTAAAGAATACCATAAAGCCAAGTTAAACGGACTTCATGCCGTTTTGGCTACTGTGGTAGCTTTAGATGGCTCTTCTTATAGAAAACCTGGGGTTCGTATGTTAATTAATCAAAACGGGCAAATAACAGGTGCCGTTAGTGGTGGCTGCGTTGAAAACGAAATTATTAAACAATCCAACTCCGTATTTAATACCAAAATAGCTAAGATAATTACTTACGATGGCAGGTATAGACTAGGTTGTGAAGGTATTCTTTATATTTTGATAGAAATATTTGACCCTTCACCAGAAATGGTCAAAACTTTATCAAATGAAGTTCAAAAGAGAAACTCGTTCACGATTGATAGCTATTTTTCCGTAAAACCAGAAGATACCTTGGGGTCTATTATTAATTTTAAAAATGGAGGAAAATTCAGTTTCTGTAATTATAACCATCAGATCAATAATAACTTAAGTCGTTTTTCTCAAATTTTAAAACCTATTTTTAGATTGATAATTATCGGTGCAGAACATGACACAGAAACATTGTGTATTACAGCCAATAATTTGGGTTGGGAAGTCATTGTAATTGTTAGCCCGTCAAATCCTAAAACCATCGACAATTTTTTAGGGGCGCGTGAACTACTGAAAATTAATGCAACCGAACTAAATTCGATTGAGATAGATCATCATAGTGCAGTTTTATTTATGACGCACAATTATGCAAGAGATTTACAATTTTTAATAGCATTAAATAATTCTAAAAACGAACCAATTTATTGTGGTTTACTAGGAAATACTCAAAGACGTGAGAATTTATTAAATGATTTGATAGAAAGAATAGATGATCTTGATGATCAGTTTTTTGATATTATATACGGTCCAACTGGTTTAAACATTGGTGCCGTTACTCCGCAGGAAATATCCTTGTCTATTTGTGCCGAAATACTTTCGGTTACCCGGTCAAAAGAGCCTAAATCCATAAGCTCAAAAAAAGAATCTATAAACCATGCTATTTCGATAAAACATAATGAATAGTATTGCAAAAAATGAATTCCCAATTGCAATGCTCATTCTTGCTGCCGGTGGTTCTAGTAGAATGGAAGGAATAAAACAGCTTTTATCTTGGAACAACTCAACACTTTTAGGTAGTGCAATTACAACCGGTTTAAATTCTGATGTTAAAGATGTCTTTGTTGTTTTAGGTGCAAACCCTGATAAAATTTTAAACTGTATTAATACTAAAAATGCACATTTTATTTATCATCCAAATTGGGAAGAAGGAATGGGATCTACCTTAGCCTTCGGAGTGCAAAATATTTTAAAAATAAATGATAATTATAAGGCTATATTAATTGCTTTATCTGATCAACCTGTGATAAACGTAGAGTATATTAATAATCTAATAAGCAAAGCATTAAAATTTAAGAAGAACATAATTGTCAGCAATTATGGAAAAAATGTAGGAGGAGTGCCTGCCATTTTTGGTTCTAAGTATTTTTCGGAACTAAAAAAAAATTGAATAAAGATATAGGTGCAAAACATATAGTAAATAAGTTTGAAAAAGATGTTTATATGATGGAAGTTTCCAAAAAATTACAAGACGTAGATACAACTGAAAAATATAATAAGCTGTATAAGGAAATGAATTATTAAGCTTTATTTGATAAGAAATTATTGACATTGATTTACTGGGATAATGAAGAACATTTCATCGCTGGGTTTTTGAGGAGGTTTCAAAAGACAGATTAATACTCATGCCCCTATTGGTCATTTCGAGAGTAGCGAGAAATCTTATGATCAAATGAACGAGTGAATAAAACATTGGTAAAATCATCAACTTAAGATCTCTCCCTTTGGTCGAGATGACGAATGATTGGGCAGTAGCCTAAAACCAATTTCCAGTACGCTTTTCTTCCAATTTTTTATTTAGTTTTGCCTACCATAAAAAAATCTTTACAAATGAACAGTTCCTCTTTTTTAGGAAAATCACTTCCACATATCATCGCTGTAGTTTCATTTCTTGCCATCAGCATATTTATGTACCGCCCTATTATTTTTGAAGGCAAGGTGATGGACCAAAATGATATCAATCAGGGCAAAGGCGCCAATCAGGAAATAGTAGAATTTAGGAAAGCCACCGGAGAAGAAGCACTCTGGACAAATGGGATGTTTGGTGGCATGCCAGCCTATCTGATCAATGTTAGGTGGAGTGGAGCTACCATCATCAATGCTACCCAAAAGATGCTTTCTGTTTATTTACCCAGCCCGATCAGTGAAAATTTTATCGCTTTCTTGGCATTTTATATTTTGTGCCTTGCGTTCGGCGTCAGGCCCTATCTTGCCATTGGAGGTGCTATTGCTTTTGGATTAAGCACGTTTTATGTTATCAGTATCCATGCGGGGCATATCTGGAAAATACGGGCAATTGCATACATGCCCCTCGTTGTTGCGGGAATCAGGCTTGTATTCGCAAAAAAATATCTGACCGGATTTTTATTAACGGCCTTTGCACTGGCACTCGAACTTAATTCTAATCATCTGCAAATCACCTACTACCTTTTCTTGATGTTGGTGATCTATAGCCTTTCGGAACTATTTTATGCCATAAAATCTAAAGAGACAGCAGTATTGCCAACAAAAATAGGCGTGCTTGTTGTTGCGGGATTATTGGCCATTGGCACCAACTTGGGCAAACTGTGGACTACCTACGAATATGGCAGTTTTTCCATCAGAGGAAAATCAGAATTATCTTCAACGCCTGCTGTGAGCAAAGCTGGGCTGGACAGGGATTATGCTTTTCGATGGAGTAGCGGTCAATGGGAATCCATGACCCTGCTCATTCCGCATTTGTATGGCGGAGGCAGTGGTGTTTATGCTGGAAAAAATTCTGAGACGGCAGATTTTTTACGTAAAAACAATGTTCAGAGAAATGAAATATCTCAATATGAAAGGGCATATCTGGGCTATTGGGGAGCACAACCCGGCACCGCAGGGCCTGCCTACGCCGGGGCGGTAGTTTGTTTCCTTTTTATTCTATCACTATTTTTTCTCAGCAAGCGAACAAAATATTGGATGCTTACCGTCATTGCTTTTGCTATCATGCTCAGTTGGGGAAGTAATTTTCCTTCGTTCAACAATTTGATGTTTGACCTCTTTCCCGGCTACAACAAATTTCGATCTGTAACCATGGTAATTATTCTTGCCCTAATGCTCCTCCCTCTCATGGGCATACTGGGTATTGAACAACTATTACAAGCCAAATGGACCAAAGACATTCAGAAAAAAACATTTATCGCTGCCGGGATTTCTATTGGCATGGCACTCTTTGCACTTATGGTAACCAACCCTCCTGGCATAGATGGCATGCAAAAAGCATTGGCAGATACCATAGAAAGCGATCGGACAGCCATTATTAAAAAAGATGTCTTTAGAACCATACTTTACATCGCGCTGACATTTGGTGCTATTTATTTCTTGATGCGTGAAAAAATAGCCCCAAAAACATTTAGCATTATTTTGGCCGTTTTAATCTTGCTTGATCTTGGCTTGGTCGATTCCAGATACCTCAATGATTCGGTTTATAAAAAAGCCAATGCCAAATCATTTCTGGACAAGACCCCAGCTGATGATGTAATTCTAAAGGATAATGAGCAGGACTTTAGGGTACTGAATTTGCAAAATCCATTTAACGAAGCACGGACTTCCTATTTCCATAAATCTGTTGGCGGATATCATGGTGCCAAAATGCGGCGCTATCAAGATGTGATATCTCGACATCTAACCCAAGAAATGCAGCAGATCATCGAGGATAAAAAATTGACTAAGGCAAATTCAGGTGTGATTAGTATGCTCAATACAAAATATTTGATGGCCGGATACCAGGCCAATGGTGTAATTCCCAATCCATACGTTCTTGGTGCTGCATGGATTGTTGATGATATAAAACTGGTGAATTCTCCAGATGAAGAAATCAAAGAAATTGGCCATGTCAACTTGCGTACCACTGCAGTGATAGACAAAAGCAAATTCGATATAAATTCAATAACACCAGACACGCTTGCGCAAATAAAGCTGATTGACTATCAACCAAACCAGTTGGTTTATGAATCAAATACTGCAAAACCAACCCTTGCAGTTTTCTCTGAAATCTATTATCCAAAAGGTTGGTCAGCGACTATTGATGGCAATGATGTGGAAATTCTCAGGGCAAATTACCTATTGAGAGCGTTGGAAATCCCGGCAGGAAATCACAAAATTGAATTTCGTTTTGCACCCAAGTCCTTTTTTGTTGGCAACACCATCATGTGGGTTTGCTCGGTTGTGCTTTTGGGCATGCTGATATTTATGCTTTCAAGAAAGTTTTATTTCCAGAAGCAAGCATAAATGCAACTACCTATACTTTCTGTAATTGTTTGTACTTACAACCGAGAAAAATATATTGGGAAATGTCTCGAACATTTAGCCAATCAATCTATTGACAATGAGAAGTTTGAAATTGTGTTGGTTAATAACGTAAGCACTGACAATACTGAAAAAATCGTTTTAAATATCATTGAAAAATATCCAGAAGTTTCCATTCAATATTTTGTCGAAAATAATCAAGGCCACACTTTTGCCCGCAACCGTGGGATTCTGGAATCGACAGGAACATTGCTTTCATTTATTGATGACGATGCATTTGTCAAGCCTGACTTTTGCCATTCGATCATTGATTTTTTTAACAGGCGTTCGGATGTTGTTGCGCTGGGTGGCCGCATCATTCCATCCTACGAAAAGTCAGAACCGCCATGGATGTCGCAGTACTTGCTTCCGCTCGTAGCTGCACTGGACAAGGGAGACAAGGAAAAAATATTTAAAGGATGGAGTTTTCCCATAGGTGCGAATATGGCTTTTAGAAAAACCGTGTTTGATAAATATGGCAACTTTGATGTGAATTTGGGTCGCCGAGGAGAAGGGCTCGAAGGAGGTGATGAAAAAGAAGTTTTTCTTAGATTAAAAAAGAAAGATGAAAAAATATATTATGTACCCTCAGTTGTTGTTGATCATATCATTCCACCTCATCGAGTAGAAAAACCCTATATCAAAGGGCTGGCTATTGGTGTAGGTTCGAGCGAAAGAAAACGCATTGGTAAATATGGACCGAGAGAAGTTATTATTAAATTGGTAAGCGAAAAAATCAAAATCGCAGCTACCTTGTTATTAGCCATTGGATATTTGTTGAAAGGGCAAACAGCAAAGGCCGCAATGCTCATCAGATTTCGCTATTGGATTATTCGTTCATTAATATCTCCTAAAATATAATGTTGAGTATAAAGGCATTTCTACAAAAACTGGGTCAAACTTTAGAATCTATTTTAAGGATAGTCCTGCTTTCTAAATTTAAGGTCGATAAGCATGAAAAGCCCAGTACAACAGAAATATTGATATTGGGAAACGGACCATCTTTGACCGACGACCTCAAAAATTATCCCACCTTTCTCACCAATAAAACATTGATATGTGTCAATCACTTTCCTAAAACTGATTTATACCAAAAACTCAAGCCCTCTATTTATATTACCGGAGCGCCAGACCTTTGGCTCGACGATATTGAAGAAAAGTATGTAACGCAGAGCAAGGAGCTTTTTGAGGCGATGCAAAATAAGACCACTTGGCCCATAGCTTTTTATATCCCTTTTGAGGCAAAAAAAAATTTGAGGTGGCAAAAACAATTGTCGGGCAACCCAAATATCAGCATTCATTATTATAATAATATTCCAATAGAAGGCTGGGCTTTCTTTACCTACTGGTGTTTTAGGCATAATCTGGGTATGCCCAGACCGCACAACGTGATGATCCCTTCTATGATGTTGTCCTTGTCATTGGGTTTCAAAACGATCAATTTATTGGGGACCGATCACTCTTGGCTTTCAGAAATTTCTGTAACGGAATCCAATGAGGTGTTGATCAATCAAAAACACTTTTATGATCAAAAAACGTCCAAAGGCCAGCCACTCGATAAAAGAGGAAAAGGCAAAAGGACTTTACCGGAATTATTACATAAGTTTATGACGGCATTCAACAGCTACTTTGAAATCGAGGAATACGCCAAGCATAAGGGTGTAAAAATTTTAAATGCCACCAATGGATCTTTTATAGATGCATTTGAAAAAATTAATTTGAGCAAAAATTACAATGAAACCGGCAAGCCTGCCTGCCGACAAGGCAGGGCCGGAGCTAATTAATGACACACAATGGTATGACTATTTTTTTGCAAAAAGGCCGACTTTAAAAAACTTTAACAGATGAACAATAAGTTAAATTACAAACAACCAATATGTGTGGCAGAAATTGGCTGCAATCACAAAGGAGATATCGACATTGCCAAAGAGCTAATAAACCTGGCTAAATATTGCAAGGCAAGCTATGCTAAATTCCAAAAAAGGAATCCAAGAGAATTGCTGACAAAAGAAGTGTACGATTCTCCGCATCCCAATCAAATGCATGCCTATGCCGATACCTATGGCGGACATCGGGAAAAGTTAGAGTTTACACTCGCACAACATAAAGAGCTAAAAAAATATTGCGATGAAATCGGCATAAAATACAGCACATCGGTTTGGGATGTGAGTTCTGCAAAAGAAATTATTACCCTAAATCCTGATTTTATAAAAGTCCCGTCTGCATGCAACAATCACTTTGCTTTGTTGGAGGAATTAAGGGATAATTATTCGGGAGCTGTACATATATCTTTTGGCATGACCACAAAAGAGGAAGAAAAAATTATTGTCGATTTTTTTGAACATACCCATTCTGCCAAAGAAAGACTGGTTATTTACTCTTGCACATCGGGATATCCTGTGGCATTTGATGACGTTTGCCTCTTGGAAATTTTACGACTTAACGAACAGTACAAAGATCGGGTGTTGGACATCGGTTTTTCGGGACATCATCTGGGAATAGCTGTTGATGTTGCTGCCTACACGATAGGTGCCACATGGGTAGAAAGACATTTCACCAAAGACCGAACATGGAAAGGCACCGACCACGCCGCTTCTTTGGAACCAACAGGACTTGGCAAATTGGTGAGAGACCTTAATGCCACATATAAATCACTTAGTTATAAAGCCAGTGATTTGTTGGAAGTGGAAGTTGAGCAAAGAGAAAAATTAAAATATAAAAAATGAATATTGCCTTTATTCCTGTTCGCTGTGGTAGTGATGCGATAAAACTCAAAAACATCAAATTATTTTGTGGAAAACCTTTGGTGTATTGGTGCTTGAAAGCGCTGCAAGACAGTGAAGAAATTGATAAAATTTATGTCGCCACCGACTGCGACAAAATCGAGGATGTAGTGCAAACATTCCAATTCTCCAAAATAGTAATTTATAAAAGAGATGCTGAAAATGCCACAGGCACTTCGGATACAGAATCTGTGATGCTGGAGTTTATATCAAAAAATAGCTTCTCTCCCACTGACAATTTTTTGCTTGTGCAAGCCACCAATCCTTTTGTGACAGCAAGTGACTTTTCTGCTGCACTTACCAGCATGCATAAATCTGGGTTTGACAGCCTGTTATCATGTTGTAGAATTAAAAGGTTTTTCTGGAATGAAAACGGGACACCAATTAATTATGATTATAAAAACCGGCCATTGAGGCAATCATTTACTGGAGCATTGGTAGAAAATGGCGCTTTTTATATCAATTCCATAAAAAATATTCTGACGGATAAAAACAGGCTTAGCGGCAATATCGGAATTCATGAGATGCCCGAATATTCATTTACTGAAATTGATGAAATAGAAGATTGGCTGGTTGCAGAAAAAATATTCATCAAAAACCGACAAGAGAAAAAATCAAAGAAAAAGATTAAAATGCTATTGACTGATGTTGATGGGGTTTTGACAGATGCAGGAATGTACTACACTGAAAATGGTGATGAGATCAAAAAATTCAATACTTATGATGGTATGGCTTTTTCGATATTAAGAGACAATGGTATTAAAATAGGCATGATCACGAGTGAAGAAAGATTGCTAAACACCAGAAGATCTGAAAAGCTCAAAATGGATTTCACCTATCAGGGAGTAAAAAACAAACTGAAAATATTGCAGCAGATTTGTGAAAGCGAAAATATTAATCCTGAAGAAGTGGTATACGTTGGGGACGATATCAATGACCTGGAAATATTGAGTCATGTAGGCGTTGCAGCCTGTCCTGCTACGGCGAGACCGGAGATTAAAAATATTCCAGGAATTATCATTCTCAATACTCCAGGCGGCGAGGGTGTCATCAGAGAATTGGTGGATAACCACATTGAATGCTAATTATGAATAGTATTTGCCCAGCATGCAGCGAGCAATCTGTTGTGAAAAACAGTCTTTTATCCAGAACAGAGATTTCCTTAGACATCTATTTCTGCAACACTTGCGGCCATGGGTTTCAGCAAGAAAAGGAAGATTACGATATTTATTCTACTGGTGAGTTTTCCAAAACTGCCAGAAATGATGCCAGCCTCCCCACTGCTCAAAAAATAAAATCACTTGACGAAAAGGCATTAAGACGATTTTATTTCTACCATAAATATTTCGAGGGTATCAAAACATCTTTGGAAGTCGGCAGCTCCATTGGGTCTTTTGTGCATTTATTGAAATTAAGTGGCGTGAATACCGAGGGTATTGAGCCAGATGCTGGATATGCTGCTTTTTCCAATGCGCAATATGGTTTGTCTCAGGAGGCTGTATTATTTGAAAACTTCCATCCTGATAAAAAGTACGATTTTATATACTCCTTTCATGTGATCGAGCATGTCCCCAATCCGGAAGCGTATGTAAAAAAAGCCCATGCTCTGCTCAACGAAAATGGCAAAATACTCATAGAATGCCCCTCATGGGATTTGCATTGCTTTGGAGATGTGAAACAAACCATCTGGGAACCGCACCTTCAATATTTTACGCTGTCCAGCATGTATTCGCTTTTGGCTAAAAACGGATTTGAAGTTCAGGAGGTCAATTTTACTGGCAGTGCATTATTTGCTGTAGCTGTAAAATCAGAAAACAATACATTTATTCCAGCAGACTTCAGGAGATTCTACAATAAGTACAAAAGAACATTTAGTATCAATAAGCATTTCCCCAATCTCCCATTTTCTATCAAAGGCACTAAATTCAAGCCGCTGTTTTTGCAATACCTGTTGTCAAAAAACAACCGTTCCTTTAGTGAATTGCTTGCCTTTGCTGTTTTTGCTGTCAAAAATATTTTATACCTCAAAAAGGAATCTGGATCCTCAGCAAAAAAAGCGAGCCATGTCAGTTATTATAGTGGCTGGGAAAATGCGGGAGACACCGTGCTGTCGCAATGTGTGAGAAAGGCCGTCAATAAAAACACAAAAACAGACTGGGATTTGATAAAGTTAACCAACCCTGTAAATGAAAATGTGATTAGAAAGATCAATAGCAACTCGAGCCTGATCATTGGAGGCGGTGGAGTATTGCTCCCCGATTCCAATCCCAATAGCATCAGCGGCTGGCAATGGGCGATTGACCCCGAATACTGGCAAAAAATCAATGTTCCGGTAATTGTCTTCGCCATTGGTTACAACTATTTCAAAGGCCAGGAAAACTCTGAGCTCTTTATAAAAAACCTGGAAGAACTTGTGAAGCGAGCCGACTTTTTTAGCCTGCGCAATCATGGCAGTATAAGAAAGGTAAAGGAATTGTTGCCCGAATATTTGCATAAAAAGGTCCACCATCAACCATGCCCAACTACCGTCATCAGGAAATTATATCTCGATTTACCAGTAAAAAGAGAAAGCAAAAAAATAGGTATCAATATCGCTTTTGATAGATATGAAAGACGCTTTGGAAATAATATATATTTGATCCTTGATAAAATCGCATTGGCTATGAAATCCATCGAAGCCCAAGGCTATGAGATCATTAATGTCTGTCATTTAGAAAATGATCGAAAATTCGAAATCTCTTTAGATAGAAGGAATGTAAAATTTAATACAATCAATTTGCAGTATGAACTGCCGAACAAGGTTTACAACTTTTACAATAATATAGAGCTGATGTTGGGCATGCGCGGTCATGCGCAAATGATTCCTTTTGGTGTAAACACAAAAATCATTTCACTGGGAACACACGAAAAGCTGGCTTATTTTTTAGAAGATATTAAGGCTATGGACTGGTATATCGATGTGCACAATAATCCATCCGAACTTGCCGATATTATTTTAGAAAAGTTTACTGCGATGATGGGTGTTGAAAAAATTGCTACTGAAGAAAGAATTGCCCAACAGCAAGAGAAGCTATTTCAAATCACAGAAAACAATCTCAACATTATAAATAGCATATTGGAAAATGCTTGACTGTAAATTTATGGAGGAATGTCTTTAGAAACCTTTATTTATTGAAGCACAAAGCAATCCGGAAAATTGTAATATCTTTGTAATAGTGTCGGCTTCTATTTTTATAGTATTCTAAACTTTTTTATTTTGAGATTAATCAGCATTCTTTTCTTTCTATTTCTGCTCAACCTTCCGGCCCATAGCCAAGATATTTATCAAATTACTGTTGGCACACCTTTTGACGAAATGGGAAGTCTTTTTAAAACTAATGATGGTTTTCATATAGTTGGCTATACGAATATGAATGGAGCTGATGATATGTATATTGTACAAATGAATACCAACTTCGAAGTTAACTGGAGCAAAACCATTAGTTCATCCAGCGGAGAAAGGGCCATGGATCTTGTCCAAAAACCCAATGGGAATTTACTAATTGCCGGCTGGGGAAAAAGTGGTTCCTTACATATATGTTTGAAATCAATCCTGCTGGAGATATCAGCAATATTTCTGGTTTAGGAACTGCACACGACAGACTACATAAAATAATGGCAACAAATGACGGCGGATATCTCAATTATGGTGAGCTGGAAGGCTTAGTCCCTGGACGCAATAAAGTCTCATTGATAAAGTATGATTCGGAAATGAAAATAAACTGGAAAAAATATTATGATTATTCCAGTTCATCTGACGCTGATACACAATTTGAAATGTACGCTCGACAAGCAATCCAACTAAAAGATTCCTCTTTTATCATTCTTGGAAGCTATACCGAAATAAGAAATGCCTCCAACAACAGAAAAATAAGATTAATAAAAATAGATAAAAATGGAAATGACGAATGGGTAAAGGGATTTCATGGCGGAAGAATGGATAATGCCTTTCACATGATTTTATGTAATGACGGTGGATATCTGCTTTCGGCGACAAACAACAGCTATTCGGGAAACAATACAAAAATTCTGTTAATCAAAACTAATAATATTGGTGAACAAGAATGGATAAGAACATATGGAGGAAACAGCAATGAGCTGGCAGGGCAGGTACTTCAATTGCAAAACGGGAACTTTATGATTTCTGGTAGTACCAATAGTTTTGGATCAGGAAATTACGATTACCTTCTTTTTGAAATAGATGACAAAGGGAATGTCTTGAAAGCACATACTTATGGCGGGAAAGGCGATGATATTTCCATTAAGTTAGATACAATTTCTAAAGATTATTTTCTTTCGGGTAACTCAACCAGTTTTGGCTCGGGAAATAAAAATATTTACATCGTAAAGACTTCCTTCCTTGAAGCCTCAATTGAATGCAGTCTTGATGTTACTGCACTTTTAAAATCTAACATTGTTACCTCTACCTTTTATTCGGGCCGATATTCTACAGGAACTTTTGTATCTCCTGTTACCAAATCCCTAAACTCCACTTTCATTTCCTCAGAGACCATAGAACCGTGTTTTTCATGCCCCGTTGGTAAAACAAAAACTATAAGTCTTTGTCCTGAGGAAAGCCTCCTGATAGACTATAAAGACGAAGACATTTTATCGGTAAAATGGCAGGACAATAGTGACCAACGCTCTATAAAATTGAAAAAGGAAGGCATCTATTGGGTAGATATAAAAACAAATCAATGCATTTATAGAGATTCAATAATATTGAAACTGTTTATGACTTGAATCTTGGTGAGGATAGGGTTATTTGTTCAGATGAAAGCTTTGATTTAGTGGCTACCCTTCCTGGTGCATTAGGATATTATTGGCAAGATGGAACCAATACCTCTATTTATAAAGCCTCTAAACCTGGGATTTATAAAGTAAACGTAGAATTTAATTGCGGCATCGTATCAGATTCCATCCAGCTTGTTTCACCAGAAAAAGAAAATATATTTATTCCTAATGCCATCACACCAAATGAGGATGGATATAATGATTCATTTGAAATATTAGATGCAGATTCTCAAATACAACTGACTGTATTTAACAGATGGGAGAAAGAGGTTTACAAATCAAATTCCTACACTAACAGTTGGACAGGGCAAAATTTATCATCTGGAGTATATTTTTATTTGGTGAATATTGGTTGTACAAATCAAGATTTTAAAGGCTCCGTACAAGTAATCAAGTAGCACGGTATTGAGTATTTAGTACAAAGTACTCCATACTAAATACTCAAATTTATTGTTGTCCGATATACAGTATTCACAAATCTTCTCTCATAATTTTTATATCATTTTTTAGAATGATAGATTTGAATTCTCTTCGATAAATTTGTTTTCGGAGTGGATTCACTATTTTATAACATAACTCTTTTTAGAAAAAAGTATCTTTTTTTTCTCATGCAAATTCCAGTAGCAATGGGGCCAATTTCGCGGATAAAAATAATTTCAAAAACTGTATATCAAACATTACAAATATGAAACAAAACAACAGAAGAGATTTTATAAAAAAATCTTTGGCTTCAGCGGCGGCATTTTACATCGTACCCAGGCATGTGATGGGTGGGAACGGTTTTACTGCACCTAGCGATCAACTGACCAAGGCCATAATTGGTGTTGGAGGCATGGGCCGCAATCATTTCAAATATGGCGGAACGAAACTACTTGCCGTTTGTGATGTGGACAAAACACATATAAAACTGGCACTCGAAAAGGCAGACAAAGGAGTTGATGCTTACAGCGATTACCGCGAAGTTCTCCAACGTCCGGATATTGATATCATTCACATTGCCACCCCACCGCATTGGCATGGTGTTATGGCTTCTGATGCCGCCAAGGCCGGCAAAGATATCTGGTGCGAAAAACCCATGACCCGAACTATTGGCGAAGGCATTAAATTAGTAGATACCGTGCGACAGCACGGTCGAATGTTTAGGTTAAATACCTGGTTTAGATTTCGCAGCGAGTTTTATGGATTTGGTACTACGGTAAAACCAATTAAAAAAGTTGTGGAAAATGGGCTACTCGGTTGGCCAATAAAGGCTACCGTAAGTGGTATTACTGGCTTTGACTGGAAATTTTTCTGGGGAGGAAATCCGGAATTGAAACCGCAAAAAGTTCCGGATCATCTCGACTACGACATGTGGCTGGGGCCAGCACCATACAGACCATACAATGCCGAGCGCGTGCATGCCAAATTTCGAGGATATTGGGATTATGACGGAGGTGGACTTGGAGATATGGGCCAGCACTACCTCGACCCTGTGCAATATATTCTTGGAAAAGACCACACCAGCCCAGTGAGCATTGAAGTAGATACCCCTCAGCAGAATTATAGCGCTGTTGGATCATGGCGTAGGATTACCTATACGTATGAAGACGGTTGTCAAATTATTTTGGATGGAGAAAACAAAGATAAAGATGCGGCATTTTTGGAGGGGCCAAAGGGTAAATTGGCTAAGCACATGCAATCTGACATACCAAATATCGAAAAGAAAATTGCTTCTCTTCCAGACCCAGAACCTCAGCAAACTGATTTTATCGATTCGGTAAAAACCAGAAAGAGGTTTGCATTGAATGAAGTAAATGGCCACAGGTCCTGCACCATTATCAACCTGGGTAAAATTTCCCTCAGATTGGGCAGGTCACTAAAATATGATCCTGTAAAGCAGCGATTTATTGATGACGAAGGAGCAAACAGACTTATCAATCAGCCTATGCGTGGTCCATGGACTATTTAGAAGTTAAACAAATAGCTCAACAAAAAATATCAATTATATAATTACAAAATAATGAGAAAATTAATATCATTCATATTTGTCCTGATGCTTGCACAGCACATTTCATTTGCACAAGACAACAGGACATTCGAAACCAGGGTGGTGGATATACTTACTGAGATGCCCGCCACAAATCTTGATATACTCGATAAGCAAATGAGTGAACTAGTAAGCCTTGGAGAAAAAGGCATTCTAAAATTCACCGAAATGCTTACTGCACCCGATACCGGAGGCGATACGAAAGCAAGATATGCGCTTGGCAATTTATCCAAGTATGTGAGTTCCGGAAAGAATGAAGGCGACAGGTTTCTGGTTAGCCAGACTTATCTCAAAGCACTGGACAAACAAGAGCATGAGGAGATAAAAGTTTTTTTAATTCAACAAATTCAATTGGTTGGAAAAAATGAAGCCATTGGCCATTTAGGTGCTTATCTATCAAATGACAAACTTTGCGGTCCTGTTACTCAAGCACTCACTGCCATAGGCTCAGATGAAGCCGGGCTGATTTTATTTAATATTCTCTCCAAGCTGCAAGGCCAAAATCAAGTAGCGGTAGTAAAAGCTCTTGGCGAATTAAAAATCACATCTGCAGAAGATGAAATTAGTAAACTAACTTCTTCAGATAATGTGAATTTGAAAAAAGTAAGCTTGTATTATCTGGCCAATTTGCCAACTTCGAGCTATGGAAAAACATTGGAAACGGCAGCAGAAAATGCAGGGTACAGCTATGAAGAAACAAGAGCTACTGCTGCTTACATTCTTTTAGCCGAACGACTTGCACAAGAAGGCAAAATGGCTGAAAGCGAAAAAAATTGTAAAAACCTGATAAAGAATGCACCTGAGCATACAGCAGGTAAGGCTTTGAGCTTGTTGGTGAAATACAACAGCAAGTTGTCTGAAAAGTATCTGCTCAAAGCAATGTCATCTGACAGCAAGAAATACAGGGAAAATGCATTAAGGTCTGCTTCCACCATTACCGGGCAAGAAAATACGGAGTTGTGGACAGCCAAATTAAAAAAATATCCTTCCAATGTTCAGGCAGAAATCATTACTATGCTTGGCAACCGTGGCGATGCTTCGGCCTCGACTACCATCCTGACATATTTGAATAGCACCGAAACGGAAGTCCAAAAAGCAGCAATCAGATCTCTTGCAAAATTAGATCCTGAAAACTCATTAGCACCGTTCATCGCTTTATTCCCTTCAGCAAGTAAAGAAGTGCTGGATTATCTAGGACAAACTATGGTTTGGATGAAAACGGATAAGGTAATTTCTACCGTAGCCAAGGCCATCTCTGAAAACTCCGGTGTTGCGAAAATTACTTTAATAGAAATAATTGCCGCCAAAAGTGCAACAGAATTCAAAGAAGTGGTCTTTTCCGAAACAGAAAATGCGGATGCAGATGTAAAACTCACAGCGCTTAGTGCTTTGTCATCGGTATCAGAAAAATATGATCAGCAACGGATATTTGATTTGTTTGCAGCCTCCTCTGATCCCGCAGAATTAAAGGCTATCCAAAATGCTTTGTTGGCCATTGCCATCCATCTGGAAACTTCAGAAGAAAAAAACAGCTTTATACAGAATTCTGAAAATTTGAATGTAGAAAAGACGGCACTTATCCTGGAAATTTTGCCCGATTTGGGTGGCAAAGAGGCCCTGAATATGGTTGTTAAAAACTTCAGGTCAGAAAATGAGCAACTGTCAAATTCAGCATTTATTGCTCTCTCCAACTGGAAAGGTCTGGATGCCATGCCAACTTTGTTTGACATCGCAAAAAACAACTCCATGTTGCATAACAATGCTGCAAGGGCATATTTACAACAAGTAAATAAATCGAATGTTCCTGATGCACAGAAATTATTATTGTATAGAAGACTATTTGAAATCACCAAGTCGGCAGATATTCAAAAGGACGCCTTATCATGGATAGGAAAAATAAAATCAATTTCAGCATTGATCTTTGTAAAGCCATACCTGGAAAATAAAACCTTGCAGCAAGCCGCTTCTGTAGCCGTGATGCGCATCGCCTTACCAAGCAATGACGGACAAAGTGTACTTGCCGGCGACATAGTAACTTCTGCCCTCGAACTTGCCATACAGATAATCGAAGGCCCTGAAAGTGATTATGATAAAGCGAAAATTCAAAAATACCTGGATGAAATACCCGATGGCATAGGATTCGTTTCGTTGTTCAACGGCAAAGACCTAACAGGCTGGAAGGGGCTGGTAGAGAATCCGATTAAAAGAGCGGAAATGAGCGAGGAAGAATTGGCAAAAAAGCAGGCCGAAGCCAATGCCGCCATGACAGAATTTTGGAGTGTAAAAGATGGTGTACTATGGTTCAATGGCAAAGGTCATAATCTATGTACAGACAAAAAATATGGAGATTTCGAAATGTTGGTAGATTGGCGAATTTCTAAACGTGGCGATAGTGGTATTTATTTACGTGGCACACCGCAAGTGCAGGTTTGGGATCCAACACAAGAAGACAAGCCCAGAGCCAAAGTTGGTTCGGGTGGGTTGTTCAACAATAAAATTAATATGGACAAGCCTCTTGTTGTCGCCGACAATCCTATTGACAATTGGAATACCTTTCATATCACCATGGTTGGTGAAAAGGTGACTGTTTATCTCAATGGTCAACTGGTAGTGGACAATGTGACGCTCGAAAATTACTGGGACAGAAGTCAACCCATCTTTGCCACTGAGCAAATTGAGCTTCAGTCTCATGGTGATGCGCTTGGTTTCAGAGATATTTATGTTAAAGAAATACCGAGATCGCAGCACAACCAGCTGACGGAAGAAGAAGAAAATGATGGATTTGCATTATTATTTAATGGAGAAAATATGGATAATTGGGTGGGCAACAAGACCGATTATATTGTGGAAAAGGACAACATCGTCATATACCCCGACAAAGAAGGCCACGGCGATCTTTTTACGGAAAAAGAATATGCCGATTTCAATTTCAGGTTTGATTTTCTACTATCCGAAGGTGCCAACAACGGCCTTGGCATCAGGTCTCCTCTGGAAGGAGATGGCGCTTATGCAGGAATTGAGCTACAAATTCTCGACAACACAGCCGATATCTACAAAGACCTGGAAGCATATCAATATCATGGATCTGCCTATGGAATTATCGCCGCCAAAAGAGGGTTTCTAAAACCTGTCGGCGAATGGAATACGCAAGAAGTTATTCTAAAAGGAAGCCATGTAAAAGTAACTCTCAATGGTGCAGTTATCTTGGATGGCGACATGAAAGAAGCAAGTGAAAATGGCGCATTGGATGGTAAAGAACATCCGGGATTGGAAAACAAAAAAGGCCATATAGGTTTTTTAGGACATGGCTCAGTAGTACGATTTAGAAATATCAGAGTTAAAGAATTGTAAATTTATTCAGGCCTGGAAAATTCCGGGCCTGATTTTTTTTTAGAAACAACCAATCTTTCGCCTACCTAGTGTAAAGAGTCTTTAAAAGACGAATTATTAGGATTATAAGTCCAGTCAAACGGCTTGGCTCTTGTAAGATTATATGTTTTGATGTAATCCATTA
>VAPM010433951.1_pt1 | contig 20371 bp, 18 predicted proteins | sample 3395091 | NCBI WGS metagenome assembly VAPM01 (sample SAMN08290445, study PRJNA428436) | hydrothermal vent metagenome | isolation source: Deep-sea hydrothermal vent chimney 3 | place: Pacific Ocean: Juan De Fuca Ridge
GTGTCTACCATTCCACCACCTGGGCAGGCAGCCGTGATATTTTAGCAAATTTCAAACCAAGAGCCGACAGACAACAACCTCACCAAGCTCTTCTAGCTGCTCGACCTGCGGCTGATCCTGAAACAAACCAAACACGGCACTGCCACTACCGCTCAGACTAGTGTACTTCGCTCCAGACCTTTTGAGCTGTTTTTTGAGCTGCTTTAGCTCAGGGTACTTCTGAAATACCACCTCTTCGAAATCATTTGAGAGCGAAAAGCTCCTCTTCACAATTGAGAATTGAAAATTCGTAATTGATAATTGTCCATAAGCCCACGCCGTACTCACCCGCACCTTCGGCACGATCAATACAACGTGTCGTGGAAAACTCTTTGGTAGCTCGTATCTCGTCAGCAGCTCTCCCCGACCTTGCCCACGCTGGATACCCGAGCGCAGGAAAAACGGCACATCGCTCCCCAGCTCCAAGGCTAGCTTTTCCAGCTCTATGCGCTTCAACTTCAGACCCCAGAGTCGATTCAGAGCTTTCAGAGTCGCAGCGGAGTCCGAGCTACCACCACCCAACCCTGCACCACTGGGTATTTTTTTCATGAGAGTGATCGAGATTCCATTTTGTTTTGAAGTAAACTTTTTTAGCAGCATCGCGGCTTTATAGACTAGATTCTCTTGTAGCGATATTTTTTCGCCAATTACTTCTACTTTGATCTTGCCATCGTTTCTGAGTACAAGCTCCAGCTCATCACAGAGACTAATCCGCGCAAAGACTGTATCCAACTCGTGAAAACCGTCTGGAAGTTTGCCCAGAATCTTGAGACCGAGATTGAGCTTGGCAGGGGCTTTTACTCGCATTTTTTCAAAAGAACTAAAGCAAAGCACTGAATCCCCTCGCCCCGACCCCACGCGGTGAGTCGCTCCCCTGTCGTCGCGGTGATACCGATACATTCTGGAGCGATATCTAGCAATCCAGCCAAATTTCTCCGAAATTTCGGAGAAATACTCTCGACTTTTGGTCGAGCGGATTCTAGGCTCAGGCTGACATTGACTATTTGCCAGTTATCTCGGAAGAGCTTGGCGACTATCTCCGCGAGATAACGTCGACTGTCTTTGATCCCGCGCCGACACAGCGCGTCACTCCAAGTAGAGAGCGAGCCACCGCCTACAGCCGAGCTGAGCGCATTACAGAGCGCGTGGAGCGCGACGTCACCGTCGCTATTGCCCGCCAGCCCACCAGTCGCACTGATCCGGACTCCACACAGTACTAGCGGCTTCTTGTAACTCGCGAAAGGATGGCTATCCTGCCCCAGTCCAGTTCGAAATTCTGGGTTCTGTGTCCTGTATTCTGTGTCCTTCAAATCAGCCGCAGTCGTGATCTTACGATTCTGCTCACTCGCTGGCACGAGTCGCGGTCGTATACCAGCTAGCTCGGCGAGCTGGATATCGTCGGTGACCGCCAGCTTCCTCTGTTTGGCTATTTTTAGCCCCTGTGTGAGCAGATCTCGTCGTACAACCTGTGGAGTCTCGGTCAGCTGAAGCTGGCTCCGATCGAGCGTCGCGACCACTCTTCCGCCAGCCACCTGCTTCACTGTCGCCGTAGCAGAGTGTGCGACTGCTGCCGCACCACACTTCTCAGCCGCCTGAATAGACGCTGTGATCTCCCTACTCGTCAAAAACGGATTCGCCGCATTGTGAATTAATACAAAACTGTCATTCTGAGTGGAGCGAAGAATCTCATCAATCTTTTTCAATCCAGCTGCAAGCGAAGCCGCGCGCGTCGCACCACCCACCACCACCTGCGCCGCAGGAGCGAGCCTGCGAGTCTGCGCCAGATACGCTCGCGGTACGACCAGCACTACCTCTTGGATCTGCGAATGACCCTGCAAAACCCGCAGCGAACGCAAAAACAGCGGCTCACCACCGAGCGCAACGAAAGCCTTGGGCTGCTTCGCCCTCAGGCGCACACCCGCCCCTGCCGCCAGCAAGATCGCACTGACTTTTATCAACTTTTTCATTTTGATCGAATCAAAGAGTCTCCCAGATATTTCTCCTGTAGGCGGGCAATGTTTTCCTCACTGACTGAACCTCGTGGCACATCTCTAAGTGCCCGACTGACGATCCTTGACATCTCGGAGTACGGTATCTGATCATCTAGAAACCGCTTGGCGGCAGCCTCAGCCGCCAGTGCCGCGACTGCTGGCGCGAGACCACCCTGCTTTGCCGCGGCGAGTATCATCTGAAACAACGGATAACGCTTCGCCTCGATCTTCTGAAATTCTAGTTTTTTGCCCACTAAGTCCAGCCGCTTGATAATTCTGCTTGCTGTCGGCTGCTTACTATTTGCCCTCAAAGCTAGCTGGATCGGCAGCCGCATATCCGGCTCGGCGAGCTGTGCCAGCAGGCTACCATCGGTCAGCTCCACCAGCGCATGGACGAGCGACTGTGGGTGGATCACTGCTTCAATTTTGGAGTACGGTACGCCGAAGAGGTGGTGTGCCTCGATAATCTCGAAAGCCTTGTTTGCCAGTGTCGCCGAGTCCACCGTCACCTTGGCACCCATCTGCCAAGTCGGGTGCGCGAGCACCTGCCTAGGTGTCACAGATTTCAGTTTCGTGAGTGGCAGATCTCGCAACGCTCCACCCGAAGCGGTTAGGATTATTCTACGAATAGTCTGGGGATCACGCCCCTCGAGCAGCTGCCAAACCCCCGAGTGCTCACTATCCACTGGATAAATCTTTACCCGATGTCGACGAGCAGTCTGCATGGTGAGCTCCCCTGCCAGCACGAGACTCTCCTTATTCGCCAGCGCGATATCATTGCCAGCGCGGAGTGCTGCCAGCGTCGGAGCCAACCCCGCTACTCCAGTGATCGCCGACACGACCAGATCGACTTTTTTCTGAGCTAGCTGGAGGACACCCTCCCCACCAACCAAAATCGGTACCTTGGTCCTGCGAGCGAGGAGATCGGCTGCCTCCGGACTCCGGAGTGCCACGAAGCGAGGGCGAAACTCTCGAATTTGTCGCAGGAGGAGCTGCCAGTTCTCCCCTGCCGACAGACCAAAAACCTTGAAATCATGCGGAAACTGACGCACGACAGCGAGTGTTTGGCGACCGATACTGCCAGTCGCGCCGAGCACTGTGAGACTTGTTTGAGCCATGGACTTTTATTTTACTAGAAAAATACAGTAAACTGATATTAATGTCTGACACTGATCAAAAACCACCCACGGGTGATACTCCCGTTCCGCCGCCACCGCCACCTCCCAGTGGCGATGACTCTGGCACGCCACCACCGCCGAGCACCACCAATGACAAAAAAGGCTCATCACCACTCCAAGGCGACAATGAGCTGAGCGAAGACCAATTCATCACTGGTGGCGACGATCACAGCTTCATCACGACTGTCCCAGTCCCAACCCACCCAAACACTCAGTTTGACGAAAAGAAATTCCTCACACTCCTCGCTAGCAGCATCAGCCTCACGAAGACTGAGAAGCAACGCATCATCACCAGTATCCCCAAGCTCAGCCAATACCAAATTGATGAGCTAATACGAATTTTTAAAGAAGAGCAAAAAAAATTCTCCGAACTAAATGAGAAACATTCCGATCAGTTAAAAAAACTGGAAGAAAAGCATAAAGACGACTGGAATGATATCGAGCATCAAGCTAAACAAAAAGAACAGTCCAAAAAAGATGATGATGATGCCGAAGCATTACGCAAGAAACTAGGACTTGGCTAGTCTGACCCTATTTCTTGTTGGCAGATTTAGATTTATTTTTCTCTGAGTGGTTTGGTTTTTTTGCATTACCCCTGTCAGCCCCACAGTAGGCGCACGTTGACCAATTATTACTCATAAGTTTTTTACATTTGGTACATGGCAGACGTGCCTCGGCACTACAGTGTGGACAGTAACGAAACTCTAGCGGCAACGGAGACTCGCAATGAGGGCAAATCTCTTCATTTTCAGTCAGAGCTTTCTGCTCTGCTTCTTCGTAATAACTCTCCAGTAAGGTCTTTTGTGGGCGGACTATCAAATAGATCAGAAGTCCAAAAATATTGAGCAAGATAGCCAATACAATCGCCAAAACTTGAAATACAAGATTACGCGTACGTCCAACGACATCACGCGCTACCCAGACTACGAGTGCTACCCAGAGGATTGAGAAGTAAACAAAAACGCCCTTCAGGCTAAGTCCTAACCAATCGCCAGCAGTTAAATTGGTCAATAATTCAGGCAGAGCAATCATATCGTAGGTGGGTGTAAATGTAATTCAGAATTGTGAGTGTGATGAGTAGCATGTTTGAGCCGCAGCAGCAGCCAGACTGCCAACAAAGAAAGCCCGATAGCAAAGTATTGACTAGCCCGTAAACCACCAAAAGCTGGTGCTGAATCCGCTCTCAGAAAATCAAGCAAAAAGCTCGATAAAGAAAGCATTAATATTAAAAATAAACCTGCCTTGCCAGTGATACGCGTACGACGAAATACAAAAACTGCTGCCCCAAAAAACAAAACTGTCAAAAGCATGGCATAAAGCTGTAGAGGATGCACTGGCGGAGAAGCCAAACAAGCAGCATCGACAGCTGGATCAGTAAAAGTAATACCCCAAAACAAACTAGTGTGCACACCACAGGCTCTACCGGCCAAAAACGTACCCAAGTGATGAAAGATCAAAACACAGCCAGTAGCAAGAGCTGTGAGATCCAACCAAGCAAAGAAATTCTCACCTTTACGCTGACAAATAAAATAAAGTGCTAGCAAAAACCCAATCAAGCCACCGTAAAAATTGAAACTAAGATCCTGCCAAAAAAATAAAGAATCAATAAAAGAATACCCTCGCAATAGCACCTCCACTAGACGCGCAGATAAAAAAGTAACTCCAAAAAGCAAAAAGAAATGATCTGCCAAAAAGGCAACTGCCATACGCTTACGTCTAGAGGCAATGATAAAAACCAATAAACTCAACAATACCCCAACTGCCAAAACTAAGTTGTACACAGGAAAAGTATTTTCCGCAATGATTAGATTTGGCCACATACGCGCGAGAGTTTAGCACAAAAAATAACCGATTTGCGATCACTAAATCAGTCAATCAAACCTAAGTGTAAAGCACATTGACACCTGCTACAAAGAGCAACACCGCTCCAGATGTAAACAAAAGTGAAGTAGCGACAGCTCGATGAGCAGTAAAATGAGACCTAATACTGATCAGCAGGCGTATAAAAATCAACGTAAAAGTAATGTAGGGTATAAATGTACTATGCCCTACCGTCACAGTGGCCAAATACGAAAACTTTCCCCACTCATACTGTAAAGCGAAACTCGCAAGCAGAAAATAAGTAAAATATAAGAATGCCAGCGTGCTAATAAAATAGGCTGCCGTTTGCCAAAATTTTTCAATAGCTGCTCCGCGATGCAACTCACGCAACATACCATTTAGCTTTCTCGTAGTTTGAACTTTTTGTTGCCTAGTTAGGCAGGCATTCTTGAATATGGCATAAGCTTGGGCATGTGTCTGTCCGGCTGGTGGGAAAATAACCGCCTTCAACAATGTTGATAATTTAGCTGTAGCAGTATTGAACTTTATCTCAGAGGCTGTCGCGGACTGAGGTTGTACTGGTGAGTCAGTCTTCTTTGGCTCTACGAGATCAACAGAAAACTCTAATTCGTCATCAGCATCCGTTGAAAATTTACTCTTAATGTTTTTGACCAGTGAAGCGAAACCCAATTTTTGCCAATATTTTTGTAGGCCAGATTTAGAAAATTGCCACTCAGTCCAACTATGCTGTAAGGGTGACTTCTTAAATTTATCAGCAAAACGATTGACAAAGGTGTCCTCATCTTCTGGATGTGAGAGCTTGGCACGCTCAGGGGCTGTATTGGGATTTTTATCAGACTCTTTATGTTTGACAGACTCTTTTTCAATTTGTTGATCTTGCTGCTCGTCTGCCGTCTCAGTGGCAGACTCTGTAGTTTGGGCGACAGGTGTAGCTGGTGTAGTACCTGCTTCATCAGTATTTTTGAAGGCATCTTCGGCTTTCTTTACCAACTCCTCGAGACCGCCTTTAAATGTTTTTTTATAAGCTACCTCAGCAGCATTTTCACGTGCCTGTTTGATTTCAATGATTGACTCAACTCCATCTATATGTGCCTTTTTCTTTTCGGCAGCAGAAGAACTCTCTAGGCAAATATAAGTCACTTTGAAGTGAAACTCTGTCGTCAGGCGATCGTAAGCTGCCTCTCGATCATAAGCCTCAATCGTACCATCGACAGATTTGTTACCAGAGTCGGTCGCCTCAAACTCAAAAGTCCGCAGATTATCATTTGGTTTCTTCTTAGAGGGCACTTTGGTATCGAGCGACAAGATAGCCAAACCCATTTTATTTAATTCTGCACGTGCAGCAGATTCAGTATCTGCATCGATTTGCCCCATCATTTTACGATTATCGGCATTCTGGACGGCAAGGTAATGAAAAGTAGGCATTTGACTAGCTTTGACAACTAACTAAAAAATTATCAAATTCATTCTATTTTACCATAAAATAGGCAAAAAAGCAAGTAATTTAGAGTTTTACTCCTAGATCAACCAAGGCACGATGAAATCCAGCCAGTGCGGCAGTGATTTCTGTATTATTTGGCTGAAAATCCAGCTCATGTGCCAAGCGATTTCGTAGTTTGTGGGCTGCCCAGACAGCATTCAAATCGGAAAATAGCTTACTAGCTAATTTGAGTTTTTCACCTAGAGATCCTGTATAACCCTGCTTACCGAGCACAAAATCCAATAATTTGTCAGCTTCGAGGATATCGTTCTTGGGATTATTGCCATGCCGAATCAACTGCCACTGTCGTCGTACAAAATCTAGCTCACTAGCGGAAATACGTGGACGGCGGCGGCGACGGTAAAAAACCCAAGCCATCAACAGTAAATCTACCAATACAAAAACAATCACAGCTGAGATAATCCAATCAGACATTCTGACGTAGATTATGTAAATGCCTTATGCGCTGCTCTATGAGCGCAGATGTGCCAATGTCACGACGATGTGCGAGCGGTCCGCTCGCAGCCTGTACACCAGCCTCAGCGAGCTGCTCAGCAGCAGTGATAGTATCGGCGATTCCGACGAAAGCTAGTGCTCGACTCGTACCAGTCAATAGTCGTCCGTCAGCAGTCTGATCGACGGCAGCATAGTAGACACGACAACCATCGGGAATACCGAGTAGTGTGATCTCTGCTCCTGCTTTGGGAGTGTTTGGATAGCCCTCTGGGACAGCATACTTGACCACAGTTGCCTTTTTTTCAAACTCAAGCGGTAGATCGACCAACGTACCGTTTAAAATCGCCTGACAAACATCTACAAAGTCAGTCTTGAGGATTGGTAAGACATTGAGAGCCTCTGGATCGCCGAAGCGAGCATTGTATTCGATCAGCTTGACACCATAGGCGGTCGCCATGAAGCCACCATACATGACACCACGGAAGAGTTTGCCAGTCTTTTGCTTGAGCGCTGCGAGCACCTCCTCGGTCATCTTGGTCGCGCTGGCGATGTCCTGCTCAGAGAGAAATGGCAATGAATGAGTAGCATCTGAATAGCTACCCATGCCACCTGTATTTGGACCTTTGTCACCCTCGAAGGCTCGCTTGTGATCTTGGACGACTGGCATAGCCGCAAGTGTGTGACCATCAGTGACAAACATATAGCTAAACTCCTCTCCTACTAATTTCTCTTCTATGATTACTTTGCCATCTTCTGTGAGACACTTGTGGGCGTAGTGTAGTCCATCTTTGATACCAGCTAGGTGATCACCCACGACTTTGACGCCCTTGCCGCCACAGAGTCCATCAGCTTTGATTACAAACTGTCCATCAAGGTGGATCAAGAAGTTCTCCACCATAGTCATGATTTCAGTTTCTGTGATTTTGTCGTCCCACTTGAGGAAGCTCATACACTCTGGATTACCTTCGATATTGTAATCACTGAGTAGCTGTCGCGTAAAAGCCTTGGAGGACTCTAGCTGCGCCAGCTCTGCCACCGGCGCGACGGTCGGTACACCAGCTACTTCTAGTACATCAGCCGCACCAGCACCGATCGGATCATCTGGACCGACGATGGCGAAGTCGGGCTGCTCGCGCTCAGCAAGTGCCTTTAACTGGTCGAAATCAAGCAATGAATCCGTCAGCTCATAGGTAGTCGCCAGCTTTACCAGCGCTGGGTTGGTTTTATTGGCGTAGATGACGAGCTCAGGCTGATGAGCTGAACGCGCCAACGCTTCTGCAATCGCATGCTCACGTGCACCGTTGCCGACGAGGAGGATTTTCATAGCTTAGAGTAGTGTTAATTGACCTTCGGTCTCATCGTGATTGGCAGCTCGTGCACGTTCACAGTCTGCGAGATACTTGGGTGTCACCTCTTTGGTAGGATATTTACCATCGAAACAAGCCGTACAAAACCTTTTGATGGTCGCATTGCCAGCTTGGCAAGATTTTACGAGATTCTTTTTATCTAGATAAAAGAGCGCGTCTACTTTGAGCACTTTACGGATCTGCTCCGTGCTGAGCTTGTTGGCGATGAATTCTGATTTACTAGGCATATCTACACCATATGGGCACGGATACTTCAGCGCTGGACTCGCCGAAGCGAGATACACTTTTTTCGCACCAGCACCGCGCACCATTTCGACGATCTGACGACTTGTATTGCCGCGTACGATACTGTCATCTACCAGTAAGACATTTTTCTTCCGTAGCTCTAGCTCAATCGGGATTAGCTTATGCCGAATTGATTTTTGGCGTTTCGCCTGTGTCGACATGATAAATGTCCGTGCAACATAGCGGTTTTTGATCAGACCCTCGCGATACTTGACTCCGAGCACCGAAGCAACTGTCAGCGCGGCTGTGCGGCTAGTGTCCGGCACTGGCACCACTACATCGATCTTGAGCTTGGCCTTTTTGATCTGATTGGCCAGATACTCCCCTGCTCGTAGACGAGTCTTGTAAACCGAGATTTGATCAATCACAGCATCTGGTCTCGCCAAATAAACGTGCTCAAAAATACACGGTGACCAAGTGATTGGCATACATTGCTGACGCGAAAGCTTGCCAGCATCAGAGATGAAAACTGCCTCACCTGGTGCGATATCACCTAGGACTTCATAACCCAACGCAATCGCCGTCACGCCTTCGGAAGCCACCAAATATTCATCGCGAGCAGCAGCTTGGCGCTTCGCGAGTGTCAGTGGACGCAAGCCCTGTGGGTCACGAAAAGCTAGCAATCCCTGTCCTGCGATCAGTACAACGACAGCATAGCTACCCGTCACTCGTCGCATAGTTTTTTTGACTGCGGCGAATATTTTACTCGGCTGAGTTTTCTTTAAACGCTGATACCACAGCTCCTCAGCAAAAACATTGAGCAAGACTTCCGAGTCAGAGTCGGTATTGAGATGACGAATGTTTTTTTGGTTCAGCTCGCGACGGAGCTTGGTAGTATTAGTCAGATTCCCATTGTGAACGAGTGATAGTCCGTGCGGTGCATTGACGAAGAAAGGCTGCGTCTCACGCACATCGTAGCTACCCGCAGTCGGATAACGCACATGTCCGATACCTGTCGTACCCGCGAGTCGTGTGACATCTTTGGAGCGGAAGACATCACGGACTAGTCCATCTCCGCGCTTGCTATGAAACTGCTGTCCATCGAATGTCATAATGCCGGCAGCGTCCTGACCACGGTGCTGGAGTGTACTCAGTCCGTCGTAGAGATCGCCAACTACAGAGTCGGCAGACGAGATACCTATGATTCCACACATAGTGAATTAAATAGTTAGCTGGCTATAACAACGCAAAACATTTTCCATCAAAGTAGCAACAGTCATCGGACCGACTCCCCCCGGTACTGGCGTGATATAGCCCGCCTTCTCCTTGACGCCTGCAAAGTCCACATCACCGACTAGCTTACCATCGACTTTCTTGCCACCGACGTCGACGATTATTACACCGTCTTTGACCATCTCGGCCTTGATCAGATGCACGACACCAGTCGCCGAGACTATGATATCGGCATTTCGCGTATGAGCTGACAGATCTTTTGTAAATTCATGACAAACCGTCACCGTCGCATTACGATTGATCAGCATGATGGCGAGTGGTTTACCGACAATATTGGAGTGTCCGACTACGACGATCTCTTTACCTTTTAGTTCGAGCTTGTACTCATCGAGCAAGCGGATTATCCCCGCGGGAGTCGCTGGCGGCACGGCACTGGCGAGATTTACGAAGTTGCGTCCGTGATTGAGCGGGTGGAAGCCATCGACATCTTTGGCAGGGCTGATCGCAGGCAGTACCGCAGCCTTGTCGACCTGCTCTGGGAGTGGCAGCTGGACGAGTATACCGTGGATATTTTGATCAGCATTTAGCTCAGTGATCTTTGCCAGTAGCTCCTCTGTCGTCACACTCTCGGGAAATTTGATCTCGAAAAAATTAATCCCAACCGACTCAGCGGCTTTACGTTTTTGAGCTACGTAGGTAGTGCTAGCAGGATTGTCTCCCACCAAAACAACTGCCAAACCAAGCTGGACAGGCAGCGCAGCAACCTTTTGTTTCACCTCAGCGAGGATCTTTGACGAGAGTGCCTTACCATCGAGCAGCTGCATGGAAGGAAGAAAAATAAAACTCTCGGGCAGTTACCACGAGAGGTCAGTATCTTACTTTAGCTTACAACTACTTTCAAGCCTTGTACCTACTGCTCCTCCCAGATCAGTACACGCTCCTCTGTCATATCGCGGATCGCATACTTCACACCCTCACGACCGACACCCGAGTCTTTCACACCGCCGTATGGCTGCGAGTCAGCACGAAAAGTCGGCACATCGTTGGCGACGATACCACCTGCCTCCACTTCACGGTAGAAGTGATTGATCTCATTAAAATCAGTTGAAAAAATACCTGCCTGTAGTCCGAAGCGTGAAGCATTGGCATCAGTGATGACTTCGTCCAAATCTTGATACTTCGCCAGCACGGCAACTGGCGCAAAGACCTCTTCTTTGACCACGTTACAAGTCTCTGGTGCATTTTCTAGTAGTGCTGGCTTGATGATGTTGCCCTCACGTTGTCCACCTGTCAGGAGCGTCGCTCCTTGGTCGACTGCCTGCTTCAACCATTCTTCGACTCGCTCTGCGTTCTTCGCATCAATCAGTGGCCCGACAGTTGTCTTTTCGTCGGCAGGATCACCACAAACTAGTGCAGCAGTTTTTTTGACCAGCTTGGTCTTTAGCTCTTCATAGACCGACTCATGAACGAAGATCCGTTGTGCCGAGATACAGCTCTGCCCTGCTCCTGCGAAGGCTGCGATACTGATCCTGTCAGCAGCACGATCGAGATCAGCACTCGGTGCGACGACAGCTGCGGCATTACCACCTAGCTCAAGTACAATCTTTTTCTTGCCAGCACTCTCATTTATCTTCCAACCGACGACAGGGCTACCTGTGAATGAAATTACTTTGACTCGATCATCATGATTGAGCTTGTCACCAATCTTGCGATCCATCGGCAAGATGCTGACCGCACCTTTGGGCAGATTTGTAGTGTTTATGATTTCTGCCAGTTTGAGCGCGGTCAATGGTGTCTGACTACTCGGCTTGAGCACGATCGGACAACCACACGCTATAGCTGGAGCGATCTTGTGTGCGACGAGATTGAGCGGGAAGTTAAACGGTGCGATACCATACACCACACCCACAGGGAAACGTCGCACCAGTCCACGCCGACCACGTAAGTGCTGTGCGCGTGCGAGATCGAGATACTCTGCCTCTGGTCGTAGCACTTCCTCGGCCGCATCGGTGAAAGTACTAATCGCTCGCTCTACCTCACCCTGTCCGAGCGTAAGCGGCTTACCGCCTTCGGCTGCCATTAGCTGCGCTAGCTCTGCCTTACTCTCGCGTAGACCCGCTACGATCGCATGGAGGATCTCTGCTCGCTCATACGGCTCTAGCTTCTTCGTAGTCCCAAAGACTGCTGTCGCAGCAGCCAAAGCTGCCTCGATCTCAGACTCCCCTGCTCGACAAACTGTCGCCACGACTGACTCATCGTACGGTGAATGAACTTCGTAGGTATCCTGTGTCGTGACGAACTCACCAGCGAGATAAATTGGTTTGGGTTTAGGCATTCAAAAAAATTAAATAGTACAGCCGATCTCACCAAGACGTTTGGTGAGCTTCATGTTTTCCCGATAGTCGACCGGACAGTCGATCACCACTGGTCCGTCATGAGCAAAAGCTTTTTTCAGAATTTTAGGCAGGTCCTTGGTTTGTTTGACTCGCAACCCCAGCGCACCGAAGCTCTCGGCTAGCTTTACAAAGTCCGGATTACCAAAATCAATGTGACTCGTTTTGCCAAACTGGGCTTGCTGCTTCCATTCAATCAGACCGTACTTACTATCAGTCCAAATCATGATCACCACTTGAGTCTTTAGCCGTACAGCTGTCTCTAGCTCTTGAACATTCATGAGGAAGCCACCGTCTCCGCAGATACCGAGCACTTTGACTTGTTTTTGATCTGGGTAGACTAGTCGTGCTGCGATCACACCCGGCACGACCATGCCCATCGAGCAAAAACCGTTGGGGATCAACACGGTATTGGGATCTTTGGCGCGGAAGTAGCGCGCAATCCACATCTTGTGCGCACCGACATCCGAGATGAGGATATCGTTTTTATCCAATGCTTGACGCACATCCCAGAGGATCTTCTGTGGCTTGATGGGGAACTCCGTGTCGTCTTTGTACTCTGCGATATCTGCCAACATACGCTCACGCAACTCATCGAAATACTTTTCATCAGGGCGTTTTTCGATCTTATCTTCGAAATTTTGATTAAGACGTCGCAGAGAGTCAGCTATATCACCATTGATCTCGACCGCAGGGTTGTAGTAGCGATCTACTTCTGCTGGCTCAAAATCAATATGGATAATGGTTTTTTTATTGCCATGATTCCAGAGACGTGGATGATACTCCACCAGATCATAACCAATCGCGATGATTAGATCTGCTCGCTCAATAGCACAAGAAACATGATCGCGACTCTGTAGCCCGACAGTCGAGAGATTGTATTTACTATCCGCACCCATCGCGCCCTTTCCCATGAAAGTATTGGCACCATAGATCCCTGTCGTCGCTTGGAGCTCGCGCAGAGCTGCCGAAGCACGCTTACGCACCGCACCATTACCAGAGATGATAAATGGCAGCTTGGCATTTTTGATCAGCTCTACAGCCTGCTGTACAGCCTGACGATCTGGAGCTGGACGACGTGGCTTAGTCTTGACCAATGGCTGCCAGTCATCAGGTACTTCGAGCTTAGCGACATCTTCTGGTAGCTCTACGTGTGTCGCTCCGGGTTTTTCATAGCGTGCGAGTTTGCTCGCCTTACGGATGATTTCACTGATCGTATCAGGTGTTTTGATTTGAGCATTCCACTTTGTGATTGGCTCAAACATTCGCATGACATCCATCGCTTGGTGGCTCTCCTTGTGTAATCGATTGAGCGCACCCTGACCCGTGACCACCATCATCGGACTACGATCCATATTGCCATTGCCGACACCCGTGACGAGATTGGTCGCACCAGGTCCGAGTGTACCGAGACACACCGCTACACTGCCAGTGAGTCTGCCATAGACATCTGCCATGAAAGCCGCACCCTGCTCATGACGCGTAGTGATGAACTCAATCTCAGAATCAAGCAGACTCATCATCACATCAGCATTCTCCTCGCCCGGTACACCAAAAATATACTTGATACCCTCCGCCTCAAGGCAACGAACAAAAAAATCTGAAGCTTTCATAATGTCTACAGTTTAGCACTCTCGTCCCAAAGATAAACAAACGAAATTTAACTCTGATTTCAGAAGCAAAGTGGCAAAGTACACGTCCACTTGAGAACCAAACCCTAACTAGCCCACCAGTGCCAGATAATGTTTTTACGACCGGTAACGAAATCTGCTATCAGATAACCAGTCTGATAGTCGATACCCTACGAGCAAATGTATCAATACCAGATTCAGAGATACAACAAATAGTCCTAGACGTACGAAGTGACCTCAGCATGATAGCGTCCCTCACTTGCCATACCTGTCCAGATGCTACAGAGACTGATAGACCACTATATCATTGTCTACAAATACCAATGCTAACAATCTCGACAATCATAAAATCTTTACAAAAAAATAATATTGATTTTTCTGAAGCTCAGCTAACACTAGCACTGGAAAAACACATCGATCAGATCGTTGGCTCATTTGCTAGCTTGTGTCCACCAAGCCAAACAGGTCAACTGACTAAAGAGCAATATGCCAAACAAAACTATAAAAGAGAAAATTATTTTTATCGCGATATTATTTCAGAACTTGAACAACGTATGTCAGGTGACAAGCTGCCGACCTCATTGATCCAAGCACTCTGGACTCTCTGGGAAAAATACTTCTTTGGACCAGAATATCTACAAAAAAAGCAAATCGAATATAATAATTTACGTACACACACCAGAGATCAAATCAACGATGCTCTGAAAATCATGCGTGATTATTTTTTAGTAGATTTTCAAGAAAAACTCGAAGCCTATGCCAATAATTACGTCTACAGTGCCGACACAGCACCGCAAAACATCACGGAGTGGCTAATAGATTCTTTGACGCCAGCAAGCACCGCAAAACAATTTAGCAACGTAAATCAAGAGCCTTACGCTAGACAACTAGTCACTGTGCTAGCTCCTAATTTAAATAAACACGCAGAATCTCCACTCTGAAGTCTTCATTGAAAACTTAAGGAATTTCATGAAAATTTCATCTTAGCTGGCATAAAGTATTTTTTTCAGGAAAGATCAAAATAATCTCTTTTCTAATTAATTAGTCATGAAGTTTTCCCTCCAGCTCAGTGTCCAGTCCAACGACAGTACGACCTCCCAAAAGGCAAAAGCAGCAATCATAAAACAACTCAAAGGTCTGCCCAATTTAAAAATCAAACTAACAACCAAACCCGATATAGTGACACCAGCCAAACATCAGCTCAATCAGCAAGTCGCAGACTACAGCTCCAAAATCGAAAGACTAAGTCAAGAAGTCGAACTAATCGCCAATGACTTCGGTGTTGATCACGCATATGGATCAGAGATATCATCAGTCAAACGACAACAAACCCTACTCAAATCCATCTCACCCAAATTAAAAAAAGTTACTACGAATAGTAGCTCTCTAGATCGCATTAAACGTTTTTTGATAGAACTACCTGACACACCCGAGTTCGATAAGTTGAGATTTATGCAAGAGCTGATACAAAGGCGTCTTGCTGATATTCAGCTAGTAGGAAATTCAGAACAAATTGAAAGTATTGTATTACACGATTTTGAGAAATACCGCCTCGAATACGAACAAATCTATCTAGCTCGACTTATCAAAAGAAAACAAGCAATCCAAGCCTGGCAAAAAAATCTACCAGAGCTGACCCACAAAGTCGAAATCATCACCGCACTAGACCAGATCAAGACACTTGGTCTAGCTCGAGGCACTCGACTCGCCACAGAGCTAAAAAAACTCATCAAAAAATACCCCATACCAAATCAGACACACTCTGAGATAAGACAAGTTCTAGCACTAGAACCAACTATTGCTGGCATCTCACTTTTTGAGATTGACCCCACTCGAGAGTTTGAAATACTGGCAAATAAAATCAGCGCTACACTCAAAACTAAACTAATTATTGTTTGTGAAGAGTCAGTTAATAAAATCCTTGCAACCTCACGTGAGCCCAGCGTCCAGAAACTAACCAAACTACTAAACCTCTCTCAGATAGAAAAAATCACACATCTCTTTACAAAGAGAACTACTCCCAAAATTATTCACGAATTACAAAAACTCCTCGGTGAAAAAAACTTAACTACAATCGCACTTGGTGATTTCATGCCGCAGACCAAGACGATCAAAAGCGCAAGCGAAGCCAAAAAACTCTCTACCGAACTAGAACGATTTATCATTAACAGGCTGTCCAACCAGCCAAAGCAAGGCATTTTAGTTTTAACTTAAAAAAACATGGCAGTCCTAAAAGACATCTCGACCATCGATCTACCACGCCAAAAATTCAAAAAATTTGGTGCTGCCTATCTGACTAATACAGAGCTAATCGCAATTCTACTAAACACTTCAAGAGAGCGGAATAAAAGCAGCCTAGATCTAGCTCGTGAGCTACTAGACACAGATGACAGTCTACGTAATCTCGCAGAGCGAGAGCCTGAAGACCTAGCCGAGATCAAAGGTATCGGACCCGCCAAAGCTGCCACTATCCAAGCAGCCTTTGAACTAGCTCACCGTTACGAAGAAGAACGCTCACCATTACAAAATGCACTCCATTCCCCCGCCGATATCGCAGCTCATTTTATCTCACGCTTTCGTCGCGCCAAAAAAGAAGTCTTTACACTACTTTGTCTCAATAATCGCCAACAGCTCAAAGGTGAAAAACAAATTTCTGTAGGTTCACTGAGCAGTGTCGCAACCAATCCGAGAGAGATTTTTTCCGAAGCATTTCGACACCAAGCTGTCGGCATTGTCTTGATTCATAACCACCCGTCTGGAGACCCGAAACCTTCTGAACAAGACAAAGAAATAACCGCAAAACTAAAAAAAGGTGGCAAACTAATTGGAATTTCTTTTTTAGATCATATTATTTTAGGAGAAGACAGCTATTTCTCTTTTCACGAAGCTGAACTACTTTGATTTTGCCCTCAATACTACCTACCTAACCCCCACCAAACTATGCACATCCTAGTCGCTGAAGACGAACGTAAGATCAATAAACTCATCGTAGATACTCTACGCGAAGCACACTTCACACCAGATGCCGTACACACTGCCAAAGACGCTGAATTTCACCTCAAAACTAATAGTTATGATTTAGCAATTCTCGATCGTAATTTCGAAGGTGAAAACACAGAAGGTCTAGACCTAGTAGAGCAGCTCCGCAAGCGCGACGATCAAACACCTGTCCTGCTCCTCACTGGCAAAGGTAACTTAATGGACAAAGTAGAAGGACTTGCCAGTGGTGCAGACGATTATTTGGTGAAGCCATTTCACCTACCAGAGATGTTGGCCCGCGTACACTCCCTACTACGCCGCAATAGTGATAACAACAAACAAAAAAACCGCGAACTAGTCGCAGGTGATCTGACCATCGATCCACTCTCCTATACAGCCAAGCTGCGCAACAAAACACTCAAACTAAACAATAAAGAGTTTCAATTGTTAAAATTTTTACTACTAAAAATCGGTGACGTAGTTACTCGTACCGAGCTATTGGAAAAAGTCTGGGGAGACACCGAAGCACGTACGCTCTCCAATACAATTGATGTTCATATCCGTCGACTACGCGTCCAGCTCGGCAAACTCGGCAAATCAATCCACACAATCCGCGGAGTCGGTTATCGTTTTGATATTTAACCTTACATGAGACTTGTACTCAACTGACTATACTGCCCTCGCCAAACTCACAGCAAACTTATCAGCTCTAGCTGAAAAGCAACATAGTAGCTGGCTCCAAAATACCGCACTCAACTACCGTCTACGCCGAGAAGAAAACACCAGACTGACCACTCTTGCTCAGCTGTCACATGAGCTAAAAAAGCCATTTTCTATCATCCGTGCACTACTAGATCAGGCTCACAAAGCCGATACCAACCGCAAACAAATTAATTTGATAGCAGAAATAAATACTGAAATCGACCGTGCTACCAATATGCTAGATGACATCATCACGCTCAACCAACTCAAACTCAAGCAGGTCAATGACCCATACAAACTAAATCTCTCCCGACTCTGCCGTGAGATCTATGAACAAAGGACACTGATCCACCAGAGACATACTTGGTATGCAGACATAGCTCCAGATATTTATCTAACTGTCGCACCAGAGCATATCTGCTGTATTTTGGAAAACCTCCTCGACAACGCCACCAAATACACACCCACCAATGGCTCAATTACATTTGAGCTAAAAAACTCTAATAGGCAAATCCACTTGATAGTCCGCGACACTGGTATCGGACTCACCCAGTCAGAACAAAAACACATATTAGAGCCATTTTATCGCGCTCGCGATGCCAACCATCAAGCCAGCGGCACTGGACTGGGTCTCGCGATCGTCGCTCAAGCTGTCAACAACTTAGCAGGCGAACTGGTAATCAAAAGTAAAAAGGGCAAAGGAAGCACTTTTTGTATTTTGTTGCCACTCAAGGACTAAGCGAGACACTAAATTATAGTTAAAAAAATTATGCAGAGAGTTTGCATTTTATTTTAACAATTTGTAAGCTCATCCCAATTTAATTAGCTACTTTTTATGTCTAGATCGCTCCGCACAAATACAATCCTGCTCATTACCCTCATCGGTCTTCTGATTCATCTTGAGACAGCTTTCGCTATCTTATTACCCAAAGCAGAAATAGAGGTCGGTACAGAAATCACGATCAATGGTCCTGGTTTTGGGGCTGGTCCTGGTAAATACGGTGGGGTTTGTTTCAATGATGTAAAAAATAACTGTTTTATATCTGGCAACAAGAATATCATCTACTGGAATGATGGCAGCATCCGGATAGTTGTCCCAGACGGTCTGGCCGCCAGTGGGCAAATCATCATTTATGATAGCAATAATACCAAAGTCGGCTCAGTAGACTACAAGCTCAAACCAACCGTCACAATGATTGGAGATGGTACTAATGTCATTGATAAAATGCTCCCAGGAAACACCTTGACAATCGACGGCTACGGGTTTGGTATAGTTCAGAGGAGGGTTTTTTTCCAAAAAAACGTAGACAGGATTGAAGGCAGGGTCGAAGGCAAGGTCACCAGCTGGTCACCCAATCAAATCAAAATCACAGTACCAGAAAGTGAGATCGTCACCACCGAAATATTGTTTAGTAATAGTGCTGGTGCGGAAGTCGTAATCCCCTTTAAGATTGGAGTACCGCTGACCAATGACCCACAATCCTATCTGCAACGCTATCTTACTCAAACCAAAATTGATCGAGCATGGGCACTCTTGCCAACCAAGTCGGAAGTGATTGTCGCAGTGATCGACGATGGTATTTATCAAAATCACGAAGATCTGCAAGGTAATCTCTGGACCAACGAAAGAGAAATCCCTGGCAACGGTATCGACGATGACAACAACGGCTACATCGACGACCGCTGGGGCTACAACTTCCTTAAAAATACCAACGAAATCATCGAACAGGGCAATCACGGTACACTCGTCTCTGGCTTCATCGGCGCTGTGCGCAACAATAACACCGGCATCGCCGGTATCGCCGAGCGAGTCCAACTGATGTCGTTGCTCGCTTGTAGCGAGCAAGGTTGTGATAGTAATGCTGTACAAGAGGCAATCCGCTATGCCACCGACAATGGTGCGCAGATTATCAATATCAGCCTAGGATCAAATGGAGTAGCTGGCTACAGCGACGAAAGCAATGCAGCGATTCGTTATGCCTATGAGCACGGGGTGGTCATTGTGATCGCTGCTGGTAATGGCGACCTCAACGGTGGACGAGGCTACGATCTGACTCGAGTGCCTCAATCTCCAGTCTGTAATGACAACGGTAGCAACATGGTATTGGGTATCGGCGCAACTGATACCAACAACCGCTACCGTACCGAATGGAGCAACTACGGTGACTGTGTCGATGTCTACGCTCCTGGCGAAGATGTCCTCAGCACTTCTATAGTGCTGGGCTACAAACCATCGAATGGTACTTCATTTTCCTCGCCGATCGTTGCTGGTGTCGCTGCTCTGATCCTCTCGGCATATCCTGAGATGAGCAATACCACACTCTACAACTACATCATCAACAACAGTGATGCCAATGGGATTCTGAACGCCGAGGCGATTGCCCAAGCAATTAATGCGACTTACGATCCAACCAACGACATTCGGCCTACTGTCGTCGCCAGCAATGTCCTTTCAGATGGCGAACGTTTCGCCGAAGACATCAAAGACTCCGAGTTTAAAACTGCTATAGAAGCACTAAAAAATAAAGGAGTAGTCGCTGGCTATGACGATGGCACTTTCAAACCCAAGAATACAATTAACCGCGCCGAATTTATGAAAATCGTCATGGGCGCCAGTGTCCGCAATACTGGCGGCACCAATTGCTTCTCTGATGTCACCGATGAGTGGTTTGCGCCCTTTGTCTGTGCAGGCAAGGATCAAGACGTGGTCAACGGCTACTCCGATGGTAGCTTTCACCCATCTGATCCAATCAATGTTGCTGAAGCACTCAAGATCGTCCTCAAAGCATTCAAGATCGGGACACGTACCGCCAGCAACGGTGAAGCTTGGTATGCTCCCTTCACTGAGTACGCCA
>VAPM010104298.1_pt1 | contig 20346 bp, 10 predicted proteins | sample 3395091 | NCBI WGS metagenome assembly VAPM01 (sample SAMN08290445, study PRJNA428436) | hydrothermal vent metagenome | isolation source: Deep-sea hydrothermal vent chimney 3 | place: Pacific Ocean: Juan De Fuca Ridge
CACAACGCAAACCGGTCTTTACCCTGCCATAATATGGATACCTCACCACTGAACAGTGTGATCAACAGAATCCACGCCAAATCAAGCGCAGGGCATTTCATTCGATTTGGCTATTTTTAGTCCTCGCATCATTCTCAAATGCCAGATCATTTCATATTCATAAAACGGATGACGCCTGTGTAAATTGACTCAACTCACATTACCTCATATCCATTTTTAACGCATAAAGATTCATTCAGCCAATATGATTCTTTTATGATAAACCATAAAAATAAATTATCACAAAACAAAATCCGTCACACTTCATGCATCACCCTAACCGTCAATCGACTTAAAAAAATCGATAACCTGTTGATTATAAATTTCAATTTCGCCATTTCTTAGCGATGTTATGCGTCATAGTACTCATCGTTCCAGTCAGCCATTTATTAAAGGCAATAGATAACCTAACATTGAATAAGTGCGATAGATTTCTTGTTATTTACTTTAGTATTAGCCAATCTATATTTAAATAGATAACCCTCGATGCCGCGAAACAAAGTCTTATCTCATGAGTCAAATAAGCATATAACTTACAAGTCTTAATTAAACGATGAGTAAGAAGCAGGCATCTAAATACATATACGTGTCAAGACTGATGATATCATTTGTAGATTTTAACGCGGCGATGATCCGCAACCACCAAACAAATGAAACCGCTTGGCAAGACCAAACCCCTAAACTAAAAACAAGGGATGTTAGCCTATTCAATGACCTTCGCTATCTGAATATTGAATACATCGTGCGCATGAAAAATCACTTGTACGATAATGGACCATAAACGGCTAATGCCTGGCGTACATATTGCTGCAAGCAAATCTAAACGAATTCGGCTTACACAACATAAGCCCAAACAGAATCATTTTAAGTCGAGTAGCATGCTCGGCGACCCCGAAAGTTTAAGTCTTATGTAAACAGACTCCAGGAGGTGGATGCAATGAGCATATTTAGTCATTATTTGTCACGCTACGAAGAAGCAAAGGAAGAGGAATACAGCCTACAAGAGTACATGGAAATATGTAAATCCGACCCATCAGCTTATGCAACAGCCGCCGAACGCATGCTCATAGCCATCGGCGAACCTGAAATGATCGACACTCGCACAGACCCACGTCTCAGCCGCATTTTTTCCAACCGAGTTATCAAACGCTACCCGGCATTTCGAGATTTTTATGGCATGGAAGACACCATCGAAAAAATTGTGTCATACTATAAACATGGCGCTCAGGGATTGGAAGAAAAGAAACAAATATTATATCTACTCGGCCCAGTGGGTGGTGGTAAATCGTCACTCGCAGAGAAATTGAAATCACTCATCGAACATGTCCCATTTTATGCGATTAAGGGATCGCCTATTTTTGAGTCGCCACTCGGGTTATTCAATCTCACCGAAGATGGCAAAATTCTTGAGGAAGACTACGGCATTCCTGCTCGCTATTTAAGCACCACCATGTCACCCTGGGCAGTCAAGCGGCTGCATGAATTTAACGGTGATATTACCAAGTTTCGCGTCGTCAAACTCCACCCGTCCATCTTAAAACAAGTCGCCGTGGCAAAAACGGAACCTGGCGATGAAAATAACCAAGACATTTCATCCCTGGTAGGTAAAGTCGATATTCGAAAACTGGAGCAATATTCCCAAGATGATCCCGATGCGTATAGTTATTCAGGGGGATTGTGTCTCGGCAATCGTGGCCTACTGGAATTTGTCGAGATGTTTAAAGCACCCATTAAAGTGCTACATCCGTTATTGACCGCCACTCAAGAAAGCAACTACAAAGGCACCGAAGGTTTAGGCGCCATTCCCTTCGATGGCATGGTATTAGCCCACTCCAACGAATCTGAATGGATAACCTTTAAAAACAATAAGAACAACGAAGCCTTTCTGGATCGAATTTATATCGTGAAAGTCCCTTATTCACTCCGTGTATCCGATGAAATCAGGATCTACAATAAATTGTTAGTAAATAGCTCTTTATCACAAGCGGCTTGTGCCCCCGACACATTAAAAATGATGGCGGAATTTGCCGTGCTATCCCGATTAAAAGCACCGGAAAACTCCAGTATTTTTTCAAAAATGAAGGTCTATGATGGACAAAATCTGAAAGATACGGATCCTAACGCCAAATCCTTCCAAGAATACCGTGATTTTGCGGGCGTTGATGAAGGGATGACGGGGTTATCCACACGGTTTGCTTTCAAAATCCTATCAAGAGTGTTCAACTTCGACCATACTGAAATTGCCGCCAACCCAGTCCACTTATTGTACGTCCTTGAGCAACAAATTGAACAGGAACAGTATCCCAAAGAAATTGAAGAAAAGTACTTAAGTTTTATCAAAGGCTTTTTAGTCCCTGAATATGTCAGCTTCATTGGCAAAGAAATTCAAACGGCTTATCTAGAGTCATACTCTGAGTATGGTCAAAACATCTTTGATCGTTATGTCACTTACGCCGACTATTGGATTCAAGATGAAGAGTACCGGGACCCAGACACAGGCGAAAGTTTTAACCGCTCTGCATTAAACGATGAACTTGAAAAAATAGAAAAGCCCGCTGGCATTAGCAACCCAAAAGACTTTCGCAATGAGATTGTTAACTTCGTGCTCAGAGCGCGAGCCAACAAAGGTGGAACAAACCCAACCTGGACAAGCTATGAAAAGCTTCGCAATGTCATTGAAAAGAAAATGTTCTCTAATACCGAAGATTTATTACCTGTCATTTCTTTCAATACCAAATCTTCCGGTGATGAGAAAAGAAAACACGAGGATTTCGTTAATCGTATGACAACCAAAGGCTATACCAGCAAACAAGTACGCTTGTTATGCGAATGGTATCTCCGAGTCAGAAAATCTTCTTAGCATTTTAGGTGTCCCTTGTCTCGTATAATTGATAAAAGATTAAACGGTAAGAATAAAAGCGCCGTCAATCGGCAACGCTTTATCGAACGGTTTAAAAACCAGATAAAAAAAGCCGTTGCTGATGCGGTCGCCAATCGCAGTATCACCGATATCGAAAATGGAGAAAAAGTATCCATTCCAACCCGAGATATATCCGAGCCTAGCTTTCGGCATGGGAGTGGTGGACAACGGGAAATTGTCCACCCAGGTAATCACGACTTCATTCAAGGCGACCGAGTGCCACGCCCTCCTTCGGGCAAAGGGCGCGGCCAGGGTAAAAAGGCAAGCAACAATGGCGAAGGATTAGATGACTTTGTCTTTGAACTGTCTAAGGAAGAATTCATGGAATTTTTCTTTGAAGATCTAGCACTTCCTAACCTCGTCAAAACCCAACTCACCACACTCTATGAAAACAAATTTGTCCGTGCCGGCTTTACATCCGATGGTGTCCCTTCAAATATCAATGTCATTCGCTCTCTCCGTGGTGCCTACGCTCGCCGCATTGCGTTACGCAGCCCTTATACCCGGCGCCTACATGAAGCCGAAGAAGAATTAAACCGATTAGCCACTGAAGATTCAGATTTAGACGCGCATCGCATTAAAGAACTTCACGAAGAAATTGCCTACTTAAAAAGAAAAATCGCCGCCATCCCATTCATCGACACCTTCGACTTACGTTATAACAATCGCATTACCCAGCCAAAACCAACCACTCAAGCGGTCATGTTTTGCCTAATGGATGTCTCCGGCTCCATGGACCAGGCTAAAAAAGATATGGCCAAACGATTTTTCATTTTGCTCTATCTCTTTCTCACAAGAACCTATGAAAAAATTGAACTGGTCTTTATTTGCCACCATACAACGGCCAAAGAAGTCAATGAGGAAGAATTTTTCTATTCTCGAGAAACGGGGGGCACCGTCGTATCGAGTGCACTCCAATTAACCCTGGAGGTCATCAAAGATCGCTACCCAACCAGTGACTGGAATATCTATGTCGCCCAAGCCTCTGATGGTGACAATTGGTATGACGACTCCCCCACCTGTAAAAATATTTTGATTAAGAAAATTATGCCGCTTGTTCAATATTTTTCATATATTGAAATTACCCCAGATAGTCATCAAAGCTTATGGCATGAATATCAACATGTAAAATCCGCTTTTGAAAACTTTGCGATGCAGAAAATAGAAACAGTTAATGACATTTACCCTGTCTTTCGTAAACTATTTAAAAAACAAGCAGCCAATTCATGAACGCAAAACCACTCTCCACCACATCCGAATGGACGTTTGATTTATTACTCAAATACGACCAGGAAATTTCCAGCATCGCCGCTGATTACCAACTCGACACCTATCCCAATCAAATTGAAATCATCAGCGCCGAGCAAATGATGGATGCCTACTCATCGGTAGGTATGCCACTGGGTTACCACCACTGGTCTTTTGGCAAACAATTTCTCGAAGTAGAAAAAGGCTACCAACGTGGTCAAATGGGCCTCGCCTACGAAATTGTGATTAATTCCGACCCTTGCATCGCCTATCTGATGGAAGAAAACACCATCATGATGCAAGCGTTAGTGATTGCTCATGCCTCCTATGGACATAATTCTTTTTTCAAGAATAATTATCTCTTCAAGCAATGGACCTCAGCAAATTCCATTGTCGACTATTTACTCTTTGCTAAAAATTATATCGCTGAATGTGAAAAACGCTACGGCGAACAAGAAGTCGAAAACATTCTGGACTCCTGCCATGCACTCATGAACTATGGCGTGGATCGTTACAAACGCCCACAAAAACTGTCCTTGCGCAAAGAACAAATACGCCAGAAAGAACGAGAAATTTACTTGCAATCGCAAGTCAATGAACTATGGCGCACCATCCCCAATTACCAGCAAAAAGAAGACGAGCAAGCCGAGCAGAGATTTCCTTCTGAACCACAAGAAAATATCCTCTATTTCATCGAAAAAAATGCCCCACTGTTAGAGCCATGGCAACGAGAAATTGTACGTATTGTGAGAAAGCTTGCCCAATATTTTTATCCTCAACGACAAACTAAAGTCATGAATGAAGGATGGGCAACGTTTTGGCACTATACCATTTTGAACAAGCTTTATGAAAAAGGCTTAGCCACAGACGGTTTTATGATTGAATTTTTGACATCGCATACCAATGTTATTTATCAACCCGCCTTTGATACCCCTTCTTATTCAGGCATCAATCCGTATACACTTGGCTTTAATATGATGAGCGATATTCGCCGAATTTGTGAAAACCCAACCGAAGAAGACCGACAATGGTTTCCAAACATCGCGGGGTCAGACTGGATTACCACCCTTAATTTTGCTATGCAAAATTTTAAAGATGAAAGTTTTATCGCTCAGTTTTTATCACCCAAAGTCATACGCGATCTCAAATTATTTACCATTTTAGATGACGATCGAGACACTCATATTGAGATCAGTGCGATCCATAACGAAGAAGGCTATCGATACGTCAGACAACAATTAGCCAATCAATATGATTTGAGTAGTAGTGAACCAAATATTCAAATTTACTCAGTGGATGGTCGAGGTGATCGGTCACTCACATTAAGACATTTTCAATATCACCGACGACCACTTTCACCCGACACCGTCGATGAAGTGCTAAAACATCTGGCAAGACTCTGGAAGTTTGCCGTTAAACTCGAAGTCGTCACAGAAGATAACCGCATTAAACTCACCAATGAGATCGCTGCTGGATAAACTACAAACCACTCACTAAGATGGAAAATATAATTGCAGCAACAATCGTTGCCGGAACGGCAAGTCGACTACCTATATTTTCTTGGGAAACATTCCCTGTATCCGCTTGCTCCTCCTCTTGTCTAGCATGAGTTTCCCCATCTTCGCCTGCCGCAATGTCTGCCGCTTGGTTTTGCTGAGTCGTGATGGCCTGCGCCATATAAAATACGGAATCTGATCGAATATAATGAAATATGGGATTCATTGCTTCATCCGCAACAGATTGGCTGACAGCGCCATAGCCGACCAACATGAGCAAAAAACATACAAAGATTTTGTACATCGTTTTTAATAAATGAGTAACATAAAAAACAGCCAGCTACTCACCATATTCATGCTGTAAGCTGGTAATTGCTAATTGATTGGCTTGTTTTTCCACGGTTAAGGTAATTTTCCCTTTGAAACTACGCGGTTCAGCTCCCCCTTTGCGTACCACTGTCACCACAAAATCAGCATTGCCTACGGCTTTCATTTGCCCTGTTTCCCAATTCAAATCTTGGAATTCCATCGCCCGTGTTTCTGTCGCATTAAATAACGAGGAATAATCTTCTTGTATACCCGCTTTATTATCCCGATCATTAGTCGTTGCTTTTTCATGAAACACCGACATAAAGTTTTCTAACGCACCTTGTTCATAAGCCGAGGTAAACTTAATCATCAGACGATCCAGCTCTTGACGAGTAATGAGCAGCACTTTCTTTTGTGTTACACTCCCCCCCTCGAACGGCATGCTGTTCTTCAATCCATCCATCACCGTTACTTGGTTTTTCAAGCCCGCCATCGATGAGATCTCTGTATCGGTATTACGGGAAAACTCAGCGTCTGCCACCACAAAATTATCTTTTGCTAGAGTAGACGTTGTTAAGTTTAAGCTATCGCCCACCAGTGCATCATCATTCAGATTCAGATCATTGATCTCGTTGGCTTTATTTAACTCAAATTTTGACTTTATCTCAGAAAATTTTTGCATAATGGGCTCAAACACAGATGGCTTTAGATATAAAGCAACAGCCGTTAATAATCCCAAAATTAACACTGAAATCATTAAATAAGCGCCTGTCTTCGATCGTTTATTTATGCGGTGATTAAAATGCCCTCGCGCCTCCATATTCAACACGCGCTCAAGATCAACAGCCACCGTCTGATCGGCATCGGCATCGCTTTCAAGCCTCCGCTTTTTTAAGGCAGACTCATCATTAGGCGCTGATTTCGTTACGACCTTAGACTCAGCCTGCTTTTCTTGCCCCTTTTTCTTCTCTCGATTGGATAACGCCTTAAGAAAGTCATCATAGGCCCGTCGCTTGTCTTCATCTCGCAAAGTACTATAGGCTTCATTGACTCGACGCGTATACACTTCATTCCATTGACTCTGATCCGTTTCTTGATCCGGTTGGAATAAGCGAAACATGACTTTATAGTGATCCAGAACCTCTTCAATACTCGCACCTGGGAGCAACCCTAAGCGGCGATAATAATCGGCCTTGTTGGTCAACATCGCGTGTTTAATAAAGTGCCTCATCGCACTTTTCAATTCCCCAGCAGCCACATCTTTAAGCAAAGGATCCTCGACATTCGCCGGTAATTGCGCTTTGCCAACCGCTAAATTCATCAAAAAACGAATGGACTCACCGCTGGCCTCTCTCACTTGGGACTCAACGTTGCCCTGTTCTTGTTCTGGTTGGCGGAAAAATCGCAATGCTGAAGCGACTAAGCGTTGCACTTCTGATTTATCTGCAATTTTTGGCTCGGTAATCGCCCGGTGGTTTTGTTGTGGTACAACAGACGCAATGGGCTTGGCGACAACATTCGACAACGGTGGTGTCGACAAATTGTCAGCTCTTTTCGCTTTCTTTCTACCTCGTGTTTTTCCCTTTTTTAGAGGAGGCTGATCTGGATTCAGTAGATTGCCCGCCGTAGATTCCACTCCACCGCTAAGCAGGCGACTATTTTCTTGATCCGCCGGCTCAGACACATTATCCTGCACTTGCGACAGACTGTCTGACAAAACTTCCTTTTTGAACGAATCGGCCTCTAGCAGATCAACGCTCTTAGGCGCCTCTGTTGTTAGGGCCAAATGATCAATTTGATCACTGAGACCAATTTCATCATTGGCTGAAGCTTTGCCTAATGACGGAATCTCTAATTCATCATTTTCATCCGCTCGTATTTCTTGCGATGGACTTTCCTTGGCTAATGGAGGATCATCAATCTCACTGACATCGACGATTCGTGTCGCGTCAAGCGCAGAGTCCTGCGGATCTCGTTCATCAAAAGTGCTATCATCATCAAGCTCAGAGTGATACGAAGGTTTTTCATTAGGTTCAATATCAGCGAGAGTTTCACCCTCTTTAACCACTTCGTACATAAGCTCATTGCCAACCACATCAATCGTGGTGACATCAAACTCATGCAATTCCTCGATTGAACCATACAGTAACAAACGCTCGCAAAATGTATTTATTCGGCGAGGAATACCTTTAGTCAATGTATGTATTTTGCGGTAGGCAGCGGGTAAAAATAAAGGATCATCCGTCCACCCCACTTGCGATAAACGGTGCTCAATATATTCTTTTGTCTCACTTGCATTGAATGGCTCTAGATGACATGCAGCAACCACTCGCTGCCTCAACTGTTCCATTTCTTGCGAATATAATACATCCTTAAATTGTTCCTGCCCCAGCAAGAAAATCTGCAAGAGCGCATGATTACCCAAATAAAAATTCGATAGCATGCGCAGCTCTTCTAACGAGCTTTTGGGTAAATTTTGCGCCTCATCCACCATTAACAATACATGGCAGCCAGCTCGAAATCGCGCAATGAAAAACGACTCCAGGCGCTTTAGTAAAGACGCTTTTGACAGGTTCTCGTGCGCCAAGCCAAATGAGGCAGCCACCATCCGCAATACATCTTCAGCCTCTAAATGCGTTGTATTTAATTCTGAAACGACAATGCGGCCTTGGCCCGACTCCTGAAGAAGCGATCGAGCTAATGTCGTTTTCCCCGTCCCCGGCGTACCGGTGACAACGATAAACCCTTCCTTTTGATTCAGTCCATAACGTAAATAAGCCATGGCCTTTTTATGGCCTTGGCTATTAAAGAAAAACTCTGGATCAGGACTGAGCCTAAACGGCGAAGCAGATAATCCGTAAAAGCTTTCATACACGAGAATCACCTATTCTTTAAAGTCATTCTTGTATTCTCTTAAAAACGAGGCAATGAACACCGAGCGTATATCTTAAAATATTTTTAAGAGAAGAAATTTATTGAGACACAGTGAAGAGCTTAATGACAATGCCTATAAATTTGACACTAGCACTCACATCAGTGATAAAAAACATTAAGCTTAACACCAACAATTATGCCGCTATTGTATATTATCCGCACAAAAAACTCGAATAAACGTTATCACATGTTTCTTTCGAAGCACAAAACCGCACTCCATCATCTAAATAGATCCCGTTTAATCTTTTATGCCAATTGTAAAAACAGGCAATTAAAGACTAAAAGCCATACAAAGCAAACCAACCTGCATTATAAAAAATGTGCAACAAAATACCAGGTTGGACACATTGAAAGCGGTCTCTAAAAAAACCGAAAACAAGCGACGGAAAAAATACAGCTAACGCCCAAATTATGGGCTGATTCAAAAAGTGAAAACTAACAAACACGACTGAAGTAACAACATTAGCAAGTGTTACGCCATAATGCTCTCTTTTAAAAAAGCAATGCGCTAGCAATTGCCCCTGAATAAATCCACGAAAAGCGAACTCTTCTAAAACCGGGTAAAGCAAAACAACTAACAAGTACTCAGAAAAATTACTCGATGAAACGGCAAATACACCTTCTCTCCGGGCAACAAACAAATAATAAATCAACCAAAACACAGGAGCGGCAGCGAAAGCCGCCCTGAAATAAGTATCTTGCCAATAATACCTCAATAAAAAAACCCGTGATTAGCCATTGATACGACATCAAGGTTTAGACGACTTATTCTGCCATGTTTTAGTTAGAGATTTGCTGTAAAACGTTTTATTTCGACCTTCTTTTTCAGCGCATCTAACAACAATGAGAATTCGTCACTACCACTGGAATTCGCAATTTGGTTACGAAGCTCCGATCGCTTTTCATCTGTTAGTTTAGTGATATCTCCATCTCGTAGTGCATAGAAACTAAATACTGCAAAATCCCCATTCGCTAATGCAAGCCCTTCGTGGAGTGCATCATTGTCTGTCGATAATGCCAAACTAAATAAAGATTTTATAATCTCATGGTTCAAAGTGGTATCATTTCGCTTCACCCAAGTACGCTCGGTCCAAGTCAAATCATGTGATTTCGCCAATTCTACTGGCTCTTTACCGTCGGCTAGGTCTTTAAATAACGTCTCCCCAAGGGCTTTAGCTTGCTCCTTGGCTTTATCTTGTTTAAGCTGAGACACAACCTGTTCTTTCACATCAGATAACGGTTTACTGTCTGCAGACTGATGCTCTCTCAAGCGAACCACGATAGACTGGCTATCACCAACATCGATTGTCTCACTGTTTAAACCTTCTTTTAGCACATCATGACTAAAAGCGGCTTCTCGAACTTTGCGATGAGCAAAAATCCCTTCACCTCCAAGACGAGGTATTAGATCACTGGTCTTTATTTTTAGTCCTAACGCTTCAGCGGCAGGCTCCAAGGACTCAGGGGCCTCATAGGCAAGATTGGCTAGTATTTCCACTCGATCAAAATAAAGCCGCTGGGCCTTCTGTTTTTTCAATTCCTGGGTTATTTCGTTCTTCACATCGCCAAGGGATTTTTCACCCCCTGGTTTTTTTTCTTCCAGCTTGATGAGATGATAACCAAATTGCGATCGAACCGGCTCACTCACTTCACCAATCTCCAAGGCAAATGCCACCTCTTCAAACGCTTCATCCATCATACCTTTTCCGAAAAACCCTAAATCACCACCTTGTTGCGCCGAGCCTAAATCTTGCGATTGGGATTTTGCCAATTCATCAAAAGACTCGCCATTTTTAATCTTTTCTTGGAGTTCTTTTATCGTTGCCAACGCCTGCTCCGATGCCGCACTATCCGCCTCTGGATCAATTTCAATGAGAATATGCCGTGCGCTCACTTGATCTTGCTCAGCAAATCTCTGCTTTTGGTCATCGTAGTAATTTTCAAGCTCGCTTTGATCCACACTAATATCCGACATCAACTCATCAACACTCAATTCTAAATAATCTAGCTTGACCTTTTCCTGAGTCTTATAATTGTCTTTGTGCTTCTCGTAATAATCAGCGATTTCCTGTTCGTTCGGCTCAATTTTTTCTTTGAATTGATCGGCACTTACAACCAAATAGCCAACCTCCCGCTCTTGCTCCTGTAAGCGATAAATCTGCTCAATCTCATAAGAGGTAGCCAAACCCGTTGCAGCCACCCCTAAAATCACTTGGTCAGCCAATAACATTCGGCGAATACGGTATTCAAAACCACCCACGGTTTCTCCCTGACTGCGCAGTACTTGCTGATAGATTTCTTTAGAAAACTTACCTTCTTCCTGGAAAGTATTCACCGACTGAACCTGCATCGCTAGCTGCTCATTAGAAACCCTAAAACCTGCATTTAATGCCGTTTTTGTTACAACCGTATTATCAATGACGCGATCCAATGCCGTTCGTTTAATTTGATCATCAAACATATCCGGATCAAAATTTTCGCCAAACATTTGTTGCATCCTGGCTCGTTCGTTTTGATAAGCGACTTGATATTCGTAAAAGGACACATCTTCACCGTCAATGGTGGCCACCTGCATCCCAGTATCCCCATCGGTGAGATATTCACTCACCCCCCAAAGCGCGAACGAAAGAACAATAAGACCAACAATCACCCAAGTAACTAATCCTTGCGCCCGGTCGCGAATAGATTGCAACATAAGTTATAATACGCTCACAAATAAATGATTAAAAAATGTCTTCATTTAGACAAAGCTAACGATCAAGAGGCTAATTTCAAATAAAGGCGCCACAAACCCGAAATGATAGTATGATTAGCAGATCATTACAAAGAGTTTACCGCTGTTTCAGCGGAAAATGTATGTATTATGGATTTCAATATAAAGAAAAAGAACGGCTAATCTTGGTATTAGCCGTTCTTTCATCATGATGGCGGAGCGGACGGGACTCGAACCCGCGACCCCCGGCGTGACAGGCCGGTATTCTAACCAACTGAACTACCGCTCCAAAACTGGTGGGTGCTGAGGGACTTGAACCCCCGACATTCGCCTTGTAAGGGCGACGCTCTACCAGCTGAGCTAAGCACCCGAAGAATGGCCGCTAGTCTACGGCATCTTAGAGCGCTTTACCAGACCCAACTATCATTTTTTTTGTTTCATTTTTAGGCATATACGAATAAACAAAACATGCCTGGATTTAAACAAGCACAAATCCAATCGCACCGCCACAATTCAACCTTTACCCGCCACTATTGCGCCTGAAGCAATCCACACAGAGCTTTATACCAGCACGACAAAACAACTGTCAAGCAAACCGTGTAAAATTTAGTGTCGCATCGTATCTGACTGTGGTTTTTTCTCAGAACCCTCCTCATGCTCAGCCAATTCTTCTGTTTCAGAGGGAACCTCAGGCATATGTTGTAAGGCAACTTGCAGCACTTCATCAATCCACATCACTGGCTTAATGTCTAGCTTTTGTTTGATATTTTTAGGGATGTCAGTCAGGTCTCGACGATTCTCGCTGGGGATCAAAACGGTGGATATTCCACCGCGATGCGCCGCTAATAACTTTTCCTTCAAACCCCCTATGGGCAAAACCTCTCCTCGCAAAGTGATTTCACCTGTCATCGCCACATCAGCCCGAACTGGAATATTGGTCAGCACCGAAACGATGGCAGTACACATGCCAACACCCGCACTTGGCCCATCCTTTGGAATGGCGCCCTCAGGCACATGGATATGGATATCATTTTTTTTATAAAATTCAGGATCAATCCCCAAAGTTTCCGAGCGACTCCGTACCACGGTGGTGGCGGCCTGCACAGATTCTTTCATCACATCACCGAGCTGACCGGTAATCGTCATGTTACCTTTACCAGCAACCATTGCCGCCTCAATGGTCAATAAATCACCACCCATTTCAGTCCAAGCCAAGCCAGTCACTTGGCCCACCTGATCATATTCTTCAGCGCGGCCAAATCGAAACCGCTGTACCCCCAAATATTTCTCTAAGCCTCGAGGGGTAATGGTAATCTTCTTTTGGCCAGGCTTTAATAGGATTTCTTTAACCACTTTACGACAAACCTTTGATATTTCTCTTTCCAGATTTCTAACACCAGCTTCACGCGTGTAAAATCGAATAATATCCCGAACTGCCGCTTCTGTTAGTGATATTTCCGATGCCTTGAGGCCATTGTTTTTAATTTGCTTAGATAATAAATAACGCATCGCAATATTTATTTTTTCATCTTCGGTATAACCAGAAATCCGTATCACTTCCATGCGATCCAGTAACGGCGCGGGAATATTTAAACTATTGGCTGTGGCAATAAACATGACCTCGGATAAATCATAGTCAACTTCCAAATAATGATCGTTAAAGGTGTTGTTTTGCTCAGGGTCCAAGACCTCCAACATAGCTGAGGATGGATCACCGCGAAAATCCATGGACATTTTATCCACTTCATCGAGCAAAAATAACGGATTTCGGACTTCCACTTTCGACATATTTTGAACAATCTTGCCTGGCATCGACCCAATATAAGTCCTGCGATGACCGCGAATCTCCGCCTCGTCCCGAACACCCCCGAGTGACATACGAACAAATTTTCGATTGGTCGCCCGCGCAATTGAACGTCCTAATGAGGTCTTGCCCACACCAGGTGGTCCCACCAGACACAACACTGGGCCTTTTAACTTTTTCACCCGCTGCTGAACTGCCAAATACTCTAATATCCGTTCTTTGACTTTTTCTAAACCATAGTGATCCTCCTCTAGTACCTTGGCAGCAGCGGCAATTTCATGACGAATTTTCGTCCGTTTTTTCCACGGAACACTGACCATCCAATCAATATAATTCCTTACCACGGTGGCTTCGGCAGACATAGGAGACATCATTTTTAATTTGTTTAGCTCAGCGACCGCTTTCTCTTTCGCCTCTTTGGACAATCCGGCTGACTCAATTTTTTGGGCGAGTTCTTCTATTTCATTTGGCGCTTCATCCAATTCACCCAGTTCCTTCTGAATAGCTTTCATTTGCTCATTCAGGTAATATTCTCGTTGACTTTTTTCCATTTGTCGTTTTACCCGGCCACGAATGCGCTTTTCAACTTCGAGCAGGTCGATTTCTGACTCCATGATGCCCATGAGCTGCTCAAAACGCTCGCGCAAATCCTCCATTTCCAGAATGTTTTGCTTTTCATCAATTTTTAAAGCCATATGTGCCGCAATGGTATCGGCTAGACGGCCAGCATCATCAATCCCACCTAATGACGTTAAAATTTCGGGAGGGATTTTTTTGTTCAGTTTTACATATTGGTCAAATTGAGCTAGCACTGAACGCATTAACACTTCCGTTTCACGGTCATCCAATACATTCATAACCACCGGCGCAATCTGTGCTGCAAAGTATTCTTGAGAACCGATAAAGTGCAATATTTTTGCTCTTTCAACCCCTTCAACCAGCACCTTCACCGTGCCATCAGGCAATTTGAGCAACTGCAAAATGGTTGACACAGTTCCCATGCGGTAGATATCCTCAATATCCGGATCATCTTGTGCTGCACTTTTCTGCGCTACCAACAAAATTTGCTTATCCTCTTCCATCGCCGCCTCTAGGGCTTTGATCGATTTCTCCCGGCCGACAAATAAAGGAATCACCATATGCGGATATACCACAACATCCCGTAACGGAAGTACCGGAATCACCATCAACTGATCATCTACAAGCTCAGATGTTTTGTCATTTTGTTCCATTGCGGTGAATCCTCTTTCATAAAATTGGCCAAATTATACTCAGACGCAAAAAAAAGCATACTGACTTTTTGTAAGCTAGCACTCCATGCCCTTCTATTTTAGCTGATCAGAATCAAAATACTTCAATTATTACAAGCAAAAATTTGATTCGCGCCTAACATTAGCTTGATATGAGGGATATCAATGTGAAAATCAAGAGTTGACATAGACACAAAGCAGACAACTTAACAACAAAGCTAAACGGCCAGCCAAACAAAATAAAACATAGGGGGGGTAGGATAGAGAGGAGAAAAGCAAAAATAATGGACGGCAGATTAATCACATTCAAAAATAGTTAATCTATCACCTAAAGGAATTGACAAACACCCCGTCCTATCGTGGGGTGTCATATCAAATCCCTATCGAGTATTAATCAGAAGCTACTCGGTCTTTACCTTCATACATCAGCAGCGGTTCGGTCTTGCCTTTAATCGCATCTGCATCGAGAATCACTTTACTTACATCATTCATTGATGGCAACTCATACATGATATCAAGCAAAACATTTTCCAGTATGGACCTTAACCCACGTGCCCCAGTCTTACGCTCCATTGCACGGCAAGCAATCGCATGTAGAGCATCATCCCGAAATTCTAGCTCGCAACCCTCGAGATCAAAAAGCTTACCATACTGCTTAGTAACCGCATTTTTAGGCTCGGTTAACACACGAACTAGCGCACGCTCGTCAAGCTCATCCAGAGTAGCAATAACCGGTAGGCGACCAATAAACTCAGGAATCAAGCCGTACTTAACTAAATCCTCGGGACCAACCTTTTTAAGGATCTCAATATCATCACTGCTATCAGCTTTACTCTTAACTTCCGCAGCAAAACCAATACCGCCTTTTTCCGTCCGATCCCGAATAATTCTATCAAGACCAGAAAAAGCACCACCACAAATAAACAAAATATTCGCCGTATTTACTTGCAAAAACTCTTGCTGAGGATGCTTTCGACCACCTTGTGGAGGAACCGACGCAATAGTCCCCTCTATCAGCTTTAATAACGCTTGCTGGACACCTTCACCGGAGACATCTCGTGTGATTGAAGGATTGTCAGACTTGCGCGAAATCTTATCAATTTCGTCAATATAGACAATGCCTGTTTGCGCTTTTTCCACATCATAATCACACTTTTGGAGTAGCTTTTGGATGATGTTTTCTACATCTTCGCCCACATACCCAGCTTCGGTCAAAGTCGTTGCATCGGCAATGGTAAACGGTACATTAAGCAACCGAGCCAACGTCTCAGCCAATAACGTTTTACCAGAACCGGTAGGACCTAAAAGCAAAATGTTACTTTTTGATAGCTCTACTTCATCTTTTTTCAGTCCAGCATCCAAACGCTTGTAGTGATTATACACCGCCACCGCCAAGATTTTCTTTGCACGATTCTGGCCTATCACATACTCGTCCAATACTTCATTAATTTCCCGAGGCGTCGGCAATTTATTACCTTGAATAGAAGGTGACTTTTCTTGAACTTCTTCTCGGATAATATCATTACAGAGCTCAACACATTCGTCACAAACGAATACTGAAGGTCCTGCAATTAATTTTCTAACTTCATGCTGGCTTTTGCCACAGAAAGAGCAATACAATAATTTATCGCCACTGCTGTTTTTGCCATGCCCGTCATCACTCATGGGTCCACCTCGCTGCTTGTGGTGTACTAGATCTACAACGCGATACCAAATGCGCTAAAAACAAATCCAGTTTGATCAATAGCAATTAAATAATCCTTACCCACTACATTTAATAATATGTTTAGAGGACCGCAATGCGGCTACATGGCGTTTTAAACAGCCATGAACTAAATTTTTCATAAATATTCCCGACCTTCCCTCGACAAAATTATCATGTATATCTCTATAGAGCTTAAACAAAGCCTCGATTTCAGCTAATGACAATAAATTTTACATACTTGCTGGGTAAATAAGACTGTCCGATCAAAAACACACCGCCGACATTAAATTCAACTTGCTAACTGATTCGCACGCCCAGGCATTAATAAAATATTACGAATTATCTTTAGCTAGAGCCTCTCCCCGCGAAGATAATACACTATCAATCAAACCATATTCTACGGCATCTTCTCCACCCATGAAGAAATCTCGATCCGTATCAATCTGTATTTTATCTAGGGGTTGGCCCGTGTGTTTAGCCATAATGTTATTCAATCGCTCTCTCGCCCTAAGTATTTCTTTTGTGTGTATTTCTAAGTCTGCAGCTTGACCTTGAAAACCAGCTAATGGCTGATGGATCATCATTCTTGAATGAGGCAAGCAATGCCGCTTATTGGCGGCGCCACCACACAATAACAATGCCCCCATACTTGCCGCCTGACCAATACATAAAGTACTAACATCCGGTTTAATAAACTGCATGGTATCATAAATAGATAACCCCGCACTGACTGAACCACCGGGGGAATTAATATACAAATAAATATCTTTATCGGGATTCTCTGATTCTAAGAATAAAAGTTGAGCAACAACCAAGTTAGCCATATGATCTTCCACCTGACCAACTAAAAAGATAACACGCTCCTTTAGCAGGCGGGAATAAATGTCAAAAGCCCGCTCACCACGTCCCGTTTGCTCAACAACCATTGGCACTAAATTCATTTCTATTGGGCTCAAGCTATTCTTCCTTTTCAAAACAGGTCATATATTCAGCATCATCCTTTTTCTGAAGGGGCTAACGCTATTCTTTTCCGACAAGTTTGTCAAATGTTGTTACAGTATCAGTGATTTGAACTCGCTCCAGAAGCCAATTGATGACTTGGTTCTCAAGCACCAATGATTCCACTTCTGCCAATCGACTTTTATCCTCATAGTACCAACTAACCACTTGGCTTGGATCACCATAAGCCGATGCAATATTATTCACTTCAGCACGGACTTTTTCAGCGGCAGCTGTTAAAGCACCTTTGTTAATAATTTCCGAAAATAATAGCACTAGCGCACTACGCCGTCGGGCCTCCGCTTCAAATTGTTGCGGCTTAAACGCTTCAGCGCCTATATTTTGACCATGCTGCCTACTTACTTGAGCATTCATTTGTTTAGCAATCAGCTCACTTTCCTCTTGAACCCTAATTTTAGGTAATTCAATCGGATTTTTTTCTAGGAGCGCGTCAATTATTTGGCTTTTAACCTTAGCCTTCATGGCTCGATCTAATTCACGTCGCATATTTTGGCGCACATCATTACTCAAAGCATCAACCGTACCCGCTTTCACTTCCAATAATTTTGCGAAATCGTCATTCACTTCAGGCAGTGTTGGATATTCAGTCGCGGTAACAACAACCGAAAAATGAGCCGCTCTGCCCGCAAGCTCCGTTTTAGTATAATTCTCGGGAAATGTAATATCAAACGCAACTGTATCGCTTGAATTCGCACCAAGCAGCTGATCTTCAAATCCAGGAATCATTGAGTTGGAACCAAGAATTACCTTAGCATCCGTTGCCCGACCGCCCTCAAAGGGGACCTGCTCAATGGTTCCCTCGAAATTGATTGTCAGCCGATCGCCTTGCTCCGCCCCCCCATCACGCAGGCTCCATTGGCAATGCTGTTTTCTTAGGCTTTCTATCACTTTGTTAATGTCATCGTCAGTAATATCAGCCGTTGGACGTTCAATTTGTATCGTCTCAAGACCCATTAACTCGATGTCAGGATATACTTCAAAGGTTGCAGTATACTCAAACGCTTCGCCAGGTTTATTTTTGGTCGGTGAAATTTGAGGCGTACCTGCCAATTTAAGCTTTTGTTGCATAATGGCTTCCGACAGGCTTTCTTGGATCATACTATCCAGCACTTCCAGGCGAATACGCTTACCATATCGCTGCTGCATGACCTTGAAAGGCACTTTGCCAGGCCGAAATCCAGCAATCTTGACTTTAGATCCCATTGAGTCTAAACGAGATTTCACCTCTTCCTCAATACGCTCCTCAGGAACCGCTATAGTCAGTCGCCGCTCTAACCCTTCGGTGGCTTCAACAGATACCTGCATTTTTTTACCTCATTAAGCCTTGATAGATATTCACATCTATATTTATTTTAAACCAAACAATTACAGCACCATCCATCCAGCTTACGTCCTGTATGCAATGCCATCATCATGACTTAAAATTGCAGTAAGCGGATTCTCAAAAAAACAATAATTGTTCAAATTTGGAATAACGAACTAGATGATGAAATCGTTTGCCGTTTCAAAGTCTACAAAAGAAAATTACTCAAAAATAATCGTTTGTGGTGCGAAAGGAGAGACTCGAACTCTCACGGGATACCCCACTGGAACCTAAATCCAGCGCGTCTACCAATTCCGCCACTCTCGCTGCAAACTTTTAAAATCTTAGGAACTAAAAATATTAAACTCAAACAAATACCAACTACACTCATGCCGGCCAAGCACCCAAATCTCAACCATAATGGCCTCGTGTTATATCAAATAATAGGCAACTTGCAAACAATGTTAGCCACATCAAACAAAATATCGTTGTGATGGGCCGTGTTGGTCTCGAACCAACGACCCGCTGATTAAGAGTCAGCTGCTCTACCAACTGAGCTAACGGCCCCACAATAAAGGCGTGACAGTAAACCAAAAAGCAGCGGCTTTTTCAATAGCCCAAACGACAATCCAATCAAATTATCTAAAATTCAGCGATTTAACGGTTAAAGTCAAGCCAATCATACAAAATATTGCGGATACTGTAAAAACAAAGCTTGCCCCTTTATCACTCCATAAATAACCACTAAACAAAGCGCCCGCAACACCACCCGCCCCAAAGCTGACACTGGAATACAAGGCTTGACCACGTCCTTGCAACCCTCCAGAAAACCAGGTATGAACGAGATGAATCACCACCGCATGATACATCCCAAAACTGGCTGCGTGCAACAATTGAGCAACGATAATTATTGATAAATACTCAACATAATAGCCAATCAGCAACCATCGAATACCAGCCAGCACAAAACAAACGATCAACAAATGCTTCGCATCGAACTGCTGCAGCCATCGGCACATAAACAAAAATACGATAATTTCAGCCACCACGCCCAATGCCCATAACTGACCAATTACGCGACGGGAATACCCAGACTCCTCGATAAAAATACTATAAAAGGCGTAATAAGGACCATGGCTGGCCTGCATCAAAAAACAAATAACGAATAATACAATAACAGGCGGCTGCGCCAACACCGTCAACAAACTCACTGAATCCGAGGGAGATGGTTTGTTATTAGCTTCCGGTGCTAACAAACTTAATAGCCAAATAATAACCAATATCACAAAAATAATGGTCGGCACGTGGCTGACACCAAACCGCTCTAAAAACGGCCCAGTGACAGATACAACGAAAACAAAACCGATAGAGCCCCATAACCGTATATTACTGTATTGATGAGACTGATCACCAAGATGACTCAGCGTCACTGCTTCGAATTGAGGCAAGGTTGCATTCCAGAAAAAACTAAACAACAACATGACTAGCGCCATCCAGACATAACTTTCCCCCCAAAACACACCCAAAAACGAGATCGCCGCCCCCAGCGAGCTAATTTGTATGATTTTTACTCGTCGTAGCGAGGAATCCGCTAACCATGCCCAC
>VAPM010462542.1_pt1 | contig 20332 bp, 16 predicted proteins | sample 3395091 | NCBI WGS metagenome assembly VAPM01 (sample SAMN08290445, study PRJNA428436) | hydrothermal vent metagenome | isolation source: Deep-sea hydrothermal vent chimney 3 | place: Pacific Ocean: Juan De Fuca Ridge
ATAATAATAATAATAATAGCCGAGATAGTAGTAAAATCAAGAGTTGTAGCCCGCTTCAACTATCTTGTAAGTTGGAAGATTTAAGTTCCGAAATCGGCTACTATTCTTATACTCACCGTTATGTGCAAATTAAATAAAGAGACTTAGTAAATAGCGATATTAAGAGTATCAAACCATATAAAAGAAAAACTATGAAATCATTAGTATATTGCGAAGGTGAATTTGGAAAGATAGATGGCAAGGTCGCAAATGGGCTTGCCAGACATTCTGAAAAGTATCAGATTCTTGGAATTATTGATAGTACAAAAGTCGGTCTCGATGCCGGAGAATTTCTTGATGGAATAAAAAATGGAATCCCAATATTCCAAAGTAGCGAAGATGCCATCGAGACTCTGGGCTTTGTTCCAGAATACTTCATCTATGGCATTGCAGCGATTACTGCATTTCTTGACCATTATGATAGAGGGATTATCTTTTCAGCAATGAAACTGGGGATGAACATCATAAATGGTCTCCCGGAATTTTTTACTGAGGATGAAGAATTTGTCCAGAAAGCCCATGATTATAATGTACAAATCTATGATATGAGAAAATCTCCGATGAGAAAGCATTTACATAATTTTACCGGACGTATTCATAAGGTTTCAATTCCCGTAATAACAGTGCTTGGAACGGATTGTGCGGTTGGCAAAAGAACAACAGCGGTAGAACTTGTTGTAGCATTGCAACAAGCAGGGCTGAATGCTGAATTTATTGCGACTGGCCAGACAGGTTTGCTTCAGGGTGCAAAGTATGGCACAGTGGTGGATGTTTTAAGTTCGGGTTTTGCAAGTGGCGAGGTTGAAAATGCAATTCTAAATGCATATAAAGGAGAACGCCCTGATATTATTGTTGTAGAAGGTCAAGGTGCTCTGAGTCATCCGGCCTATACATCATCACACGCTATTATCAGAGGCGCTGTGCCCGATGCGGTTATATTACAGCACCCGCCTAAAAGAAAGAATCATTGTGATTATCCAACCCTACCAATGCCCACACCAGAAAGTGAGATCGAATTGATAGAAGTTTTCTCAAAAACGAAGGTGATTGCCATCACAATCAACCATGAAGATATGACTGATGATGAATTAGAAAATACTATTGTGGAATACGAAAAAAAATACAGACTGCCTACCACCGATATTTTAAAGTATGGTTGCGATAAACTTATTAAAAAATTATTTGAAATATTCCCCGAATTGTTAGAAAAATCGAAACAAATATGAAAACACCAAGAATAGAGATAAATCTTGGTAAAATTGCCCATAATGCAAAAAAGTTAAAGGAGCTTTATGGCTCTAAAGGCATTGACGTAATTGGCGTAACAAAAGTAGTTTGCGGAGACCCTGCCATTGCTGATGTTTTGGTAAAAAGCGGTATCAATATCCTTGCTGATTCAAGAATTGAAAATATTATAAAAATGCATAATGCAGGTATCCATGCAAAATTTCTTCTGCTAAGAACCCCATTGAGTCAATCTGAATCAGTAGTAAAATATGCAGATATCAGTCTCAACTCAGAGCTTTCTGTAATTAAAGAGCTATCAAAATATGCCGAAGAGCAAGGTGTCATACATGAAATTATATTAATGGTAGAATTGGGTGATTTAAGAGAGGGAATTATGTCATCAGACTTGGAAAATACCGTTAATGAGGTAATCGGATTGAAAGGAATTGAACTTACTGGTATTGGAACAAATTTAGCTTGCTTTGGCGGTATTAAACCCAATAATGAAAAAATGGAGTATTTATCCTTAATTGTAAAACGTATTGAAGATAGGTTTAAATTAAAATTAGAGATTGTTTCTGGAGGAAATTCAGCCAATTATGATTGGTTTATCTCAACGAAAGATGTTGGCAGAATTAATAATTTAAGACTTGGCGAATCAATATTTTTGGGTTGCGAAACTCTTGAAAGAAAAATAATTAACGGATTACATACAGATGCGTTTATTTTAGTTGCAGAAGTTATTGAATTAAAAGTAAAGCCATCATTGCCTTATGGCGATATTGGTCAAGATGCATTTGGCAATATCCCCAAATTTACTGACCTTGGTTTAATGAACAGAGCTATACTTGGAATTGGATTACAAGATGTTTTAGTTTCAGGATTAACGCCCCTATTGGATATTGATATTCTCGGAGCAAGTAGCGACCATATCATTATAGATGCCAAACAATTAGAAATTAAAGTAGGTGATCCCATTGTGTTTAATCTTAATTATGGAGCTTTGCTTTCATCTATGACTTCTCCATATATAACAAAGATATATATATAATTTTATGACGGCAAAAGAATATTGTAAATTAGTTGACCGATTAGACCGCTTCCAAAAGCAACTTATTCCAACTATTACCATTAAAGAAGACCACTCTCCGTTAATCAGCTTAAAAGAATCAAATTTTAATTTAGTGTTTGAGCCATCTTTCTTCGATGGCTACAAATATAATGTTAGAGAAGCTATTTTTGAAAAAATAGGACGAATAAGTAAGATTTTGGATAAGCAAAATAAAAAATTAATCATTCGTTCTGTATGGAGGGGTTTTGCACACCAAAAACTTTTGCGGGATAGAAGAATTAAGATTATTAAAGAAAAATATCCCAATAAACCATTAGAAGAGATTTGTAAAATGGTCTCATATTTTATCGCTCCAGAGGCAGAATCTATGCACTCTACTGGCGGGGCTGTGGACGCATTAATCTATGATTTGGAAAAAGATTGTGTTATGGACTTTGGAAATAATGACGGACTGAATTTAGAACTTAATGAAACCTGCTATCCATTTCATCCTGATATTTCCCCACAAGTGAGAAAAAACAGAGAGCTTCTTATCAATCTCTTTGATAAAGAAGGTTTTGTAGTTGACCCTAAGGAATACTGGCATTTTGATTATGGAAATGTTATTTGGGCAATAGAAAAAGGAGAAAAATATGCTAAATATGGGATAATAAAAAAATAATCAGCACATAATAAAGGCTCATACGTAATGCGGGGTTCATCTTAAATTGAAAGATTATGCAAGTAAGAAAATTAGTAGTAAAATAAAAGTGAAATGCTTCGGAAACCCGCACTACGCAGAGCCAAAACGTTGGCAATAAGCCTAAAAGAAAATCGTCCTTAAATTTTGTTTTGACGTATAAATGTATTATATTTGCACGTAAATAAATTTTATTAAAATGGAAACAAAATTGACATTAAGATTAAATGACAGGGTAATTAAAAGGGCAAAAATCTATGCCAGGTATCATAGAATTAGTCTGTCAAAAATGATTGAATCATATCTTGATAGTGTAACCAGCGAAAAAGAAAGCGACAAAAAAGCAGCTATTACGCCTCTTGTAGAAAGCCTGAGCGGAGTAATAGACCTACCCACTGACTATGACTATAAAAAAGAATATACCGACTATTTAATTGAAAAATACAAATGAAAAAACTTTTTATTGATACCAACATCGTCATAGACTTATTATCACGTAGAGAACCCTTTTATGATGAATCAGCAACTCTTTTTTCGTTAGCAGACCAGAAAATAATAGAAATTAACATTTCTTCATTGACTGTTGCAAATACAAGTTATACTTTGCTACGGCAAATCAGTTCCAAGAAGACAAAAGAGGTACTGAGGAAATTAAGACTCATAGTAAATATTTTACCCCTTGACGACAAAATAATCGGGCTAGCATTAAATGATGGCTCATTTTCTGACTTTGAAGATGGACTTCAATATTTTACGGCAATAGAGAATAATCAGAACATAATAATAACACGAAACCTGAAGGATTTCAAAGCATCGAAATTGCCAGTAATGACAGCAAGACAATTTTTAGAAATAATGAAATAAAGCGGCCTATTGCCAATAATGACTATAAGCAATGCAGGGTAAAATGCTAAAATTGAAAATATTGAACAAAAATAAACGACATAGTAGTTTGAAAGAGAGTAACGTTGTGACAAATAATAAAAATACCCAAAACTTACATAATTATAAATATATCTACCCTTTTGATAGTATCAATGCAAACGAAATATCCTTGATTACGAAACAGTGTGACGTACTAAATTAAAGCGGGCCGTTTTGTGTACTTTATTTTTATTCCTCTCCGCGTTTCTCTTTCCACTGCCGGCTGAAAGATTTCTCCGCAAATTTGGGTAGCTCACGTCGGGGTCCCCAAACTTTATCTACAAATATGCCTGAACCAAAATTTTTCATCTTACCACCGGACAGATCCAATAATTTTCTGGACATTAGTACTTTGGTGGATATTTTTATGCTGGCTTTATCGAAATAAGTATAAAAACCATTTTTCACAGCATCATCGCGATTCACCAACAACAATTGGTGTATAGGAATTTTTACGGGACATACTTCGGTACATTTACCACAAAGCGAAGAGGCAAAACTTAAATGATTATATGTTTTTAAATCCTTCATATAAGGCGTAATAACTGCTCCGATAGGACCACTATAAGTGGTATCGTAAGTATGTCCGCCAATGTTTTTATAAACAGGACAAGCATTGAGGCAGGCGCCACACCGTATGCAGGAAAGAGCCTGGCGCTGCCGCTCTTTAGCCAACAGGTTGGTGCGGCCGTTGTCCAGCAAAATCACCACCATCTCTTCAGGTCCGTCTTTCTCATTTCCTTTTTTTGGTCCGCTGATTATAGAATTATATACAGTCATGTTTTGTCCGGTACCGTGTGTAGCGAGCAACGGCCAATACAGACCCAGGTCTTCGAGCCGCGGAATAAGTTTTTCAATACCGGCAATTACAACGTGAATTTTGGGAAATGACATGGAAAGCATAGCATTTCCTTCGTTTTCGGTCAGTGCGATCCCCCCTACATCAGCAACGAGAAAATTTGCACCACTTACGCCCATATCGGCATGGATAAACTTCTCCCGCAACAGTTTCCGCGTGTACAGTGTCAGCTCTTCCGGTGTCAGATGTTCGTCGGTATTGAATTTTTTATGATATAATTCGGCAACATCTTCTTTAGACATGTGCATAGCTGGTGTAACGATGTGATAGGGCTTCTGGCCTGCCTCCTGCACAATAAACTCACCAAGATCCGTTTCAACCGATTCAATATTTGCCTGCTTCAAAAACTTGTTAAGATCAAGTTCTTCGGTAGTCATCGACTTGGATTTCACCACCTTTTTAACCTTATTTTTCCGGGCAATCTCCAGAACAGCATTTACAGCCTCGTGTGCATCGGCCGCCCAAATGACTTTTCCACCATTTCGGGTAAAATTATCTTCAAACTCAATTAGATATTTTTCCAGTTCATTAATCACCTTATATTTGATATAGCCAGCCCTTTCGCGTGCCAGATCGAGATTTACATAAAGGGCTTTTCCTTTGGCCACAGCTTTGTCGTAACGCGAAATATTGAATTTTATCTTTTCGCGATGCACTTTGTCAAAGGCAATTTTTTCGGCCTTTTTGAGAAATATTTTTTTTTCCACTGAACTTTTCACTGCCGCTCCTTTATTTTATAATCTGATCTATTTTTTCTACCCGTGGGGTGTGTCTTCCCCCTTCAAATGGCGTTTGTAAAAAGACCTCCACCATTTTCCAGGCTTCGTCAAAGGTAACAAACCTTCCGGGAAGCGACAATATATTGGCATTGTTGTGCATACGGATTAGCCGGGTTTGTTCCACATCCCAACATAAACCGGCTCTTACATTGGGGTATTTATTTGCCGTCATCTGGGCGCCATTGCCGCTGCCGCACATGATAATGCCCAGTTCAAATTCGCCTTCGTTCACAGCATGAGCCATGGGATGGATAAAATCCGGATAATCAACACTTTCACCTGAATTAGTACCGAAATCTTTCACTTCATAACCCGCATCGCGCAATTTAAACGCGATAAAATCCTTCATCCAGTAACCACCGTGATCGGATGCCAATGCCAAAGTCTGTCTTTTTTCACCCATTGTTCATAACATTTTCCTGACAAAATTACGCAAAAATCCCAGTCATACTAAAAGAGTTGATACCGAATAGCTTTAATTATTTTCTAAACTGGCTTTCAGCATTCAATAAGTTCATTTTCAATTTTTTAAAATTTATCAAACATCGTTGTTAATATCTGCGTAAATTTGTTGAATAAAAAATGAAAAGTAGCAGGTTATGAACATCGAAAAAACGAACATCGAAAGGTTACGCTTAAAACAGAAATTTTATAAAAATGTATTACTGGTTTATAAACATCCAATGTTGGTAAATGACAGTAAAATTTATGAAATTTGTAAATTATAAACAACTTGTTAATAACCTACGTGAACTGTTGATTAAAAATGTTTTATATGGTAATGAATTGTAAATTGGATGTTCATAAAAACAGGTTATTGACAATTGCTAATTTTTAATCTGTTTTTAACCACCAATACTAACAAGCATATAATATATAATAAGATTTGAAATTAAAATTTCTTAATAAAGAGTAAATAGTTAAAAAGAAAAATATGGATTACAAAAAAGAGATAAACAGGTTAAAAAAAGAAAAAAATGCGTTGATTTTAGCTCACTATTATCAAATTGATGAAATCCAGGATATCGCAGATTATGTTGGAGACAGTTTGGGATTGGCGCAAAAAGCTGCCGAAGCCAAAGTGGACATTATCGTTTTTGCCGGCGTACATTTTATGGCCGAGGTAGCTAAAATTATCAATCCTGATACCAAAGTTGTTTTGCCCGACCTGGAAGCCGGATGTTCCCTTGCCGACTCGTGTCCGTATGACGATTTTGCTGCTTTCAAAGCGAAGTATCCCGATCATATCGTAATTTCATATATCAACACCACTGCGGCTATAAAAACGCTATCGGACGTGATATGTACTTCCGGTAATGCGGTTAAGCTCGTGGAATCTTTTCCCAAAGATCAGAAAATTATCTTTGCTCCCGACCGCAATCTAGGTGGTTATGTAAACCGTATGACCGGCCGTAATATGGTTCTCTGGGATGGTACGTGCGAAGTACATGATATACTGACCGTTGATGCAATCATCAACCTGAAAGAAAAACATCCGGATGCTAAAATTGTAGCTCATCCGGAATGTAAACCGCAAATTCTGGAAATTGCTGATTTCGTGGGATCAACTACGGGTTTATTGAATTTTACCAAAACAGATCCTGCCAAAAAATTCATCGTGGCTACTGAAACCGGAATTTTGTACCAGATGTACCTGCAGTCGCCAGAAAAAGAATTCCTTGTGGTACCTTCCGATGAAACTTGTGCCTGTAACGATTGTCCTTATATGAAACTTAATTCTATGGAAAAGCTATATTTGGCTTTGGAAAACGAATCACCTGTTATCACCCTGGACAAACAGGTTATGGAACAGGCACGTAAACCCATTGAACGTATGCTTGAAATATCTAAAAAACTAAAAATCATTTGATTATGAAGAAAATAGTTACTCTTATTTTTGGCTTATCTTTTTTACTGTTGATTTCTTCCTGCTCCAAAACCATCTACTTTACCCAAGATATGCGGAATAATTTGAACAGTAACTACCTCAGCATCGATAAAATTCAATTTTACAATTCCAGAAAAATTATTCTTCGCCGTAATTTAAGCTATGCTGATACCAAAGTGGCACGTGGAAAAATAAATTTTGAAAACGGTCAATATGTAGAAAATATTATCATACCGAAAAAAACGCCGGGGGTGGCTGTTAGTGAGGGAAGCAATTATATCAATGTGGCTTTTGAGGATGGTGCTAACCGTTTTTTGCGGTTTGTGCGGAACAGCAATAGTGAATACCAAATTTCTGCCAGCAAATGGAGCCAGGGATACGGAAAAGTTAAGTATGATACACTGGTTTATTACATTGAACCCAAAAGCAGTAAAGCATTGTTGAAATTGATAAAAAACGATGAATATAATCTGCAAAAAAGTACCCGGCGGCTGAAAGGTAAAACTGTGGGAAGATAGTGAATGGTGAGTGACAGGTTGGTGTACATTATAACCTAATCACATATTTTCAATAACAACAATGAGAGAGTCACAAATTTGTGCAAAACCTGAGGTATCCATGGTAAAAACAGTACGGAATTTCTTTTTTATCTTTTTTTTGATGGCGATGACCATGCCTGTTTTGGCGCAGCAGAAAGCTAAAACTAATCCCAACGGATACAATATTTTTTATTACCCCAACGGGAAAATTTCCAGCAAAGGAACCATGAAAAATGGTAAACCCGATGGCTACTGGGAAAACTATTATCAAAACGGGCGACTGAAATCGGAGGGTAACCGGAAAAATTTTCTACTCGACAGTCTTTGGAAATTTTATGATGAAAAAGGCCACCTTACGGTGGAGATTAACTTTAAGAACGGTAGGAAAAACGGATTTCGTATCACCTTTCAGGGACAAAATGTGATTAAAGAAAATTTTGTTAATGATGTGAAACAGGGTTACACTTATTATCTCTATCCCAATGGAAAGGTAAAGATGAAAATTCCGTTTAAGGATGGTTTGGAAAGCGGCATCGCATATGAATATGCGCCGGATGGCCGTATTATTCAAATTATCACATACAAAAAAGGATATGTTTACAAACGACTACGTATCAATCGTTATGATACTAACCATCAGGCCGATGGCCGATGGATGTGGTTTTATCCTGATGAAAAAGTCCGTTTGGTGGGATTTTTTAATCACGGTTTAAAAAACGGATATTTCAAAATTTATGACAAAGCCGGAAACCTGGTTTCTACTGAAAGATATACCAATGGTGAAAAGCAAAAGAAAGCAGAAGCCCTGTCGCAATTAGAAGTACGTACAGATTACTATCCTGATGGAAAAATAAAGGTGCAGGCCACCTACAACAAAAAAGGGCTTCCGGAAGGTATCCGTCGCGAGTACAATGAGTCGGGAAAAGTGAAGAAGGCTTACATTTTCAGAAATGGAAAGATGATAGGTGAAGGTATTTTTACGGATGCCGGGCAACGCGAAGGCTTCTGGAAAGAGTTTTATCTTGATGGCAGCCGTAAAGCTGCCGGATTTTATACCAAAGATTTAAAAACCGGATTGTGGAACTATTATTATCCCAATGGCGCTTTGGAAGAAACCGGAAAATATATTGATGGCGACCCCGACAGCGTATGGATGTGGTATTATCCCGATAATAAACTTTTGCGTACCGAAAATTTTTACGAAGGGCAGGAAGATGGTACTTATACTGAATATGACAACTATGGTAAAGTGATTACCAAAGGTGAATATATGGAAGGAAAAAAGGAGGGTAAATGGGTTTATCTTGTGGGCGATGTAAAACAGGTAATCCAGTATGCCGATGGCCAGCGCAACGGCTGGAGTCGTTATTATTACAGCGATGGTACCTTGTTTTACGAAGGAAAATTTATAGACGATTTACCCAATGGCGAACACAAATGGAACTGGCCAAACGGGAAACTAAAAGAGTCGGGGAGTTACAGTATGGGACGCAAAAACGGTGACTGGAAAAAGTACGATAAAGAGGGAAATATCATTATCAGCATTACATACCGGCTCGGAAAAGAGGTGAACGTTGATGGGGTGAAGATGCACTAAATGAGTCTTCCGTAGCTGATGAACAAATAATTATTTTAATCTTGCGTTTGATTTTTATGAAAAAATATTTTCTCCTTTCCTTCTTAATCTTGTTACTATTCCCTGCTGCTATCCGGGCGCAAACCGGTATTGGCCAGTGGCGTACACACCTGCCCTATAGTGAAGTGATAGATGTGGCGGTTACCCCCGGACTGGTTTACGCCGCTACGCCCTATACGCTGTTTACCTACCATCTTAAAGATGATAAAATTTCTATTTTTGATAAGGTAAAAGGGTTGAATGATTTGGGTATCAGTAAAATAGATTATGATAAAAAATCCGGACAACTCCTGGTAGCATACAGTGATGCCAACATCGATTTGATTGATAATAAAGGAAAAGTAACCAATGTTCCGGATATTTTTAATAAATACATGCTCGGTATCAAAACCATCAATAATATTTTTTTCAGGGATAATTTTGCTTACCTCTCGTGTAGTTTTGGTATTGTTGTGCTCGATATGAAAAAGCACGAAATAAAAGATACTTATTACATCGGCGCCAACGGTAGTACACTTAACGTGCTTGACATAACGGCCAACGACACGGCTTTGTTTGCCGCTACAGCCAAAGGTATCTATTTCAGTAACCTGAATGCTACCAATCCGGCCGATTACCGGCAGTGGCATTTGGAAACCCGGCTTCCCGTACCGCAGCAAACGTATAACCTTATCACTGCTTTTGGTGGTAAAATTTATACCAACTACACTTCCGGAAATTGGGATGGCGACACGCTTTATGCCTTCGACGGTCACCGATGGAACTATTTTTTACCTTCTAACCACAGCCACCATTTTCAGCTGAATGCCGAAGGTGATGCCTTGCTGCTGGTGAACCGGTATTGGGTAGAAGCTTATGACAAGTCAGGGAAAAGAGTTTTTTATGTGAACAAAGCCAACACGACTGACTTTCAGCCGCTGGCTGCCAGTGGCGATGTGAAAAAAGACGTGTGGATAGGCACTATGACCAAAGGTTTACTCAAAACACGCGACCAGAACAACACGCAGGAGCTGATACAGCCCAACGGACCGGGAAGTGTTCATGTGTTTGGATTGGATGCACGTGGTGAAGCTGTTTGGGTAGTACCTGGTGGTTACCAGTCCGACTGGAGCAAAGCTTATATACATGATGGTGTTTTCTCTTTCCACAATGGACAATGGAAAACTTTAGATTATAGCAACACTATCGCATTTGACAGCATCACCGATCCCGTCTGTGTAAAAGTTGATCCGGCTAACCCTCAAATAGTTTATGTGGGTACTTTTCAGGCCGGTATATTGAAGTTTGAAAATCAAAAACTCACAAAGATTTATTCCCGGAACAACAGCACTTTGCAACCCTGGAGTTCTAACCCTGCTTTGGTTTTGGTGAGTGGACTTGATTTTGATGCTAACCACAATCTGTGGGTGGCCAACTCTGGTGCACCGCGGTTGCTTTCGGTACTGAAAAATGATAGAACCTGGAAATCTTTTAACCTCGGAGCCAGCCTCAGCAGCATAGATGTGGGTGCACTTATGGTTGACAAAAATAATAACATCTGGATAAAAAAGCGAAACAACGGCATGGTCATCGTGTACAATTATAACGGTACTGTGGATAACCCATCAGATGACCAGGTGAAAGTGCTGAATTCTTCCCGTGGCAACGGAAATATCCATGGCAGCATTGTTTATTCGTTTGCTACCGACAACAATGGCGAGGTCTGGGTTGGAACCGACAAAGGTATCAACGTATTTTATTCGCCGGGAAATATTTTTGAACCGGGTGCCAATTTCGATGCACAACAGATTTTAGTTCCCCGGAATGATGGCACGGGCCTTGCTGATATATTGCTTGTTACAGAAACAGTTACTGCCATTGCCGTGGATGGTGGCAACAGGAAATGGGTGGGGACAAAAAGAGCCGGTATTTTTCTGTTTTCGCCCGACGGATTGAAAGAGATACACCATTTTACCAGCGAAAACAGTCCGCTGCTTTCCAACAACATAACCGGGATTACCATTGACAAAAATGGTGAAGTTTTTATTGGTACCAACAAAGGACTAATTTCATACCGCGGATCAGCCACACCCGGCAACAACACCTATTCGGATGTTTATGCTTACCCCAATCCTGTGCGCCGTAATTATACCGGCCTCATTGCCATAAAAGGGCTTGTTGCAGGTGCCTCTGTGAAAATTACAGATAGCTATGGTAACCTGGTTTATGAAACCAAAACAGAAGGCGGACAGGCCGTGTGGGATGGCAATACGTTTGACCATGTACATGTTTCCTCTGGTGTTTATCTCGTCTTTGTTACCAACAGAGACGGAACCGAAAGTATGGTTACAAAAATTCTGGTTATTCATTAACCAACATCCTTTGCCTTATGATTTTACAAACAAAAGGAATTGTATTTCAGTCGGTTAAATATGGTGACACTTCGCTTGTGGTAAAAATTTTCACCGAGGAGCTGGGGTTGCAGTCGTATATGGTGAAGGGTGTACGCAGTAGAAAAGCCAGGCTAAAGCCTTCGCTTTTTGAACCACTCACATTACTGGATATGGAAGTTTATTATAGGCCAAATCAAAACCTGCATCACATCAAAGAAGCGCATGTGGATGTTCCCTGGCATCACATTCCTTTCTCTATCGAAAAGCGGAGTATTTTGTTGTTTCTCGATGAAATTCTCTGTAAATGTATCCGCGAAGAACTTTCTAATAAAGAACTGTTTTCGTGGATATACCACAGCCTGATATGGTTTGATTTGGAGGAGCAATACTTTCTGAATTTTCATCTTTTCTTTCTTTTAGAGTTGAGTCGTTTTCTGGGTTTCTATCCAGCTGGCGCCGGACTAACATCGGAAAATATCCGGGTATTCGATTTACAGGAAGGCAGTTTTTCCGGACATCATCCTTTGCATCCCTATTTTACGGAAGGTGTTGCAGCACAGAAACTTTTTATACTGATGCAAACCTCTACAGAGACATTAAAAACAGTGCACATTACAACCAACGAGCGGCGGCTTGTGCTGGACAGCTTATTGGCTTTTTACCAACTTCATCTGCCTGAACTGGGGAAAATAAAATCGTTGGAGGTTTTGCGTATGATGATGGGAAAACCTTAATGAGGAGATAATTCTCTTTTAATCCAAATGTTTCACCAACGCACCCCATTTTTTATCCACTTTAAAATTGTGTTTCAGAAAATAGTTTCCGAACAAATAGTGGGCTTTGATGATGGAAACGTCTTTGGCCGCCATACGTGTAAAGAAGTCATTTATCATGGCCGAACCAATACCTTTGCCCTGCAACGGGCTGGTGACGGCTGTGCCATCAAGCTGTACGATATTGTTTTCCAGCGTCCTGTAACTGATACCGCCAATGACCCGTTCGTACTTGTCGGTTACCACTAAGTATTTATCCATTTGCGAAACAGTTTTGGGATAATTTTCTTCGTAGAACAGCTGATACAGCTTACCCACTTCGGTAGCATCGCGTGGCTCACGCATGGTATATGTTAACCCGCTTTTGTCTTTAATATGTGTTTGAACAATAATTTGCGCCTTGTTTTTATCCATCACCTTCACAAAATCCATCTCCTGGTAATGTTTCATTTTCGGGAAAACCATTTTACTGAAAACACGGCGGTCGGTGGCATCGTCCAAAGTAGCCTGCAGGTTAGAAAGTTCGATGAGCTGAATTGTTTCTGTTTCCGGCTTTTTCCCCATCTTTTGCAACAGCTTACCGAAAGCCTTTTGTACGACTTGCCCCGACTGGTTGAAATAGGTATGTCGGTAAAAATAAAAGCGATCTATTTCACTGTGTTTAAATATTTTAAACAAATCAAAAATTTCGTTTAGTGTTTGTCCGCGAGCCTCCTTAGTGGCATCGGGGTTGAGCTTTAACCATTGGCTGTAATGCGAAATAGCGCTGTGTATTTTGAGAGGATAATAATGCCTGTCTTTTTGTTCGTTGATAAATTCGTCTATAGTAGCCTCCAGATGAAGTGATTTCAGATAGTTGTCCGGTGTGTTTTTCAAAAACCTTCGCCACTCTTCCAGCAGTTCAAAAGTCTCTTCTTTTCCCAGGCTTTCTATCATGGCTTTGTAAATCCAGTTAAATTTCAGGTGGGTGCTGCCCCAGGGATAAAGAGCTATAGTTTTTTGATAGAAGTTTTTGATCATAGGCATCAGCAGGCTTTGAATATTGTCGTACAAGTCGTAGCCTGTAAGCGAAATAATCACTGCACTCTCTTTAAAATCCTGTTCTGGTACCATGATGTTTCTTGGTGAAATAGCACCGGGAATAATTTTACGCCGGCTTATTTTCCATGCCCTGAAAATAACAGCAAAAGATTTGATAAACAGCTGATGCCAGGCATAAGGTTGCGAATTACCAGCCCACTGGTGTATTTCCGACATTTGCCTGATTTTTTCCCAAATTCGCAAACCCCCTTCGTACTGGCTTGACCGTACACCATGTTCGGTATTACTTATGCCAAGCGAAGACAACACCGGCAAATCAAACGGATAATCGGACAGGTAAGCATTCCAGTACAAATCGGAGCTGCTGCCCATTGGGTTTTCGTTGCGTGTTACAACGAGGTGCAGGTCGTAATGTTTGTTGTTGATGCTGTTTACCGTAAGCCGGTAATGGCGAAAGTTGGAAAAAGATTGTAATTTGGTAATCCAAAGCCCTTCCGGGATAATTTTATCCACGGTAAAAGTGATTTGGCCGTAAATCAGGTGAATAGATTCTTCAAGGAAAACAGTATTGGTAATAATCTTTTCCAGCCGGCGCTTTTGATCGGCCGGGATACCATATTCAAAGACGATAATGTTATCCCAGAAATTTTCCGGTAAGTTTTTGCGTGTTTTTTGAATTTCTGCATCAAAAACAAGGTAAAGCCTATGGAAATATCTCTTTGCCAGCTGTGACAAATGACGATCTTTCTGGTGTAAAACCCATGCTGCAAATTCCGCACGAATGGATTTGTAATAATGAGGATGTTGTTTTCCGAAGTTGAAAAGCAATTCCAGAATATCTTCAAATTGTTTCCGGGTAGCCCCTTTGGCAGGCCATTCCATATTTTCGCGATAAGCAAACAGTCTTTTCCTGAAAGAAGCCAACTGTTGTTTTCCCAAACTGCTTTCGGCAATAGCTTCGATGGCTTTGGTGTCCAGAAAAGTCTTCCCCGACTGAACAAAAACCGGTAAGACCTCCTGGTAATCAGTGTTTGGGTCGTAAATTAACAAACACTGGTAGGCTAAAACACGAACACGGTGCTCGCGGTGACAAGCCAACGCTTCCAGCCTTCTTCTAATTACCAGTGCCAGCCTTCGTTGCGATTCGGCAAGTTGTTCGCCCAACAGTTTTATGGACTGCATCTGTTTTTCACCTTCGGTAAAAAGGGCATCGGTAATTAAACCGTTGATAAAAATAATTAAACTATTGCTGATGGTGGGGATAGTAGCAATATGTTGTTTTTCGATGGTATTGTTGATACAGGATGGGTAACATACCTGTGCCGAAAATTCTTTCAAAGGTAAATCCCAACCCTCTTTTACGGGGCTAAACTCGATAAACTGAGAATTTCCCATCCAAAGAAGCGGTTGAAGAGCCATGCGTCCCAAGTTGAGCTGTTTGCCCTTTATCTGGTAGGATAAATCACCAATAACACAGCGCTCTCCCGAAACGGGTTTGAAATAAAGCTTTTTCCCGTTAGATTTATTGATAAAATAATTATTCTCGTAGAAGATATTGTCTTCCAAAATACCTAAGTCGCGGTAAAACCAGCGGGGTATCAGTACTTCCAGCTCGCCAATCTTAAAATTAATTTTATTGGACTGGTACAGCTTTTTTATGGTGTCTGTAAAATTTCTCTCAATATTTTTGCGGTTGAACGAGCCTTTTGGAGTAAGTTCTTTTTTTTCCTGCGAAAATGCTCTTGTTAATACCGAGAAATTCACCACACGTTCGTAAGGAGCCACCCCTTTGTTAGCCGTTTGAACAATTTGATGAAAGTACTTGCGGAGGCTCTCCTCGTTGGTTTGCGATTTCACCACGGTATCGTTTCTGTCAGGCACAATCAGTAAGACGTTGTACGGACGGGCATCGCCCACAAGAAAGGCGTGGATAACCCCCGGAACGCCATTAAATTTTTGTTCAATGGTGCGTGGAGCAATGGTTTGACCTTTGTTGTTTTTGTAAATATCTTTTACGCGATCCACAATTTCATGATGACCATCGGGTGAAATGGTGAAAATATCTCCGGTAGGTAACCAATAATTTTCCGCCATATTTTTAGAGGGATAAGGGATGATGCCACCGGAAGGGATATCTTCGAGGTAGCGGGCAATATAGTGTCCGCTTATTTCCAATTCACCGTTTTTTTTCAGCCGTGTATAAACGCCGGGCAGCGCTTTTCCCATGGAGTCATCCACATATTCGCCAGGAGGTGTGATGGTTATTCCTCCGGTGGCTTCCGTCATGCCAAAACCACTGCACAACTCAACACCGGTGGACTGGAAAAAGCGGAAGATCTTGGGACTCAGGTATCCGGCTGCTGACAAGCCCCAGTGCAAATTGCTCCCGATAACCTCTTTGCGGAGAATTTCCTGACGCAAAACATCACTGGTAATATTATTCAGCTTTTCCATGGCTTTTTCGTAAAGCTGTAGCCAGCGGATGGGAACACTGATAAAACCGGTAGGGTTCATTTCCGGAAACAACTTCAGCAGGGTATCCGATGAGGTGTTCCCCACGAAAACATAAGTCCCGTGCCAGTAAACTGAACCCATTAACTCCAGATACCTGCCGAAGGTATGAAACAGCGGTAGAAAGCAAAGCATAGTTTCGTTGCCGGTTTCGGGCAGTGCAGCATGCCGGGCAAAACGTTTAGAGATAAGATTGTAATAGGAAAACGAAACTCCTTTTGGGACGCCTGTGCTGCCAGAGGTGAACATAGTAGTGGCTACTTCGTTTAGCCTGCGTTGCGGACGCTTTTGCAAAATGGCATCCACCTCTTTATAATTTAACTTTTTTGCTTTTTCTTGTAATATTTCAGTTTCCTCTTCTTCAACAGGCTGACTTACAAGAACCTCAAAATCAAGGCGATATTGATGTTTTACTCTTTTCAAATGTAAAATCCGATCCAGTGTGTCGGTTACTACAATATTAATATTCAGCGGTTTGAGGATGTTTGCCAGAATTTCTTCCGAAAAATGAATGTTTAGCGGCGTATCATAAATGCCGTACATCAAACAGGCTAAATCTACCGTGGCGCTGTCCACCGAGTTGGCAGAGAAAACAGCCACCCGCGGTTCTTTTTTCATGGTGTAAAAGGTGGCAGCGATTTCCTGTGCGTAATTATATATTTGTAAATAGCTGAAATGCTCTTTGTGTCCTTCCACAAGGTTGATAAAAAGTGTTTTGTCCGGATGTTCCGTAACACGTTGCTCAAACATCTCTTTCAAACCGTAATCGGTTTGTTGTAAAATAGAAAAGACTTTCTCTGCCCATTCCCTCCTTTTTTTTGCGGTAGAGAGCTTGGTAAGAAATTCTTTCCGGGCGGTTAAATCCAAAAAGCGAAAATACTCTTCATTGGTAACGACATGTTTTTTTTCAATTTTTTCCAACTCGTCCAGAACAAAATCGGCATGAAAATCCATGGCCTTTTTATGTGTCAGATTTTCAATTTGAAGCAGTAAGTTCTTCATTCGATTAACTTTTTGATAGTTCCTGTGAACATTCTGTTTTGTTTCGTGTGTTCACACATCTTTCTCAGCGCTAAAATAGTCATTCCTTAATAGATTTTTAACCATTAATATCACATTTTTGCGATTCACAATAAAAATGACTATCTTTGAAGTGCGATGAGAATGGCTGGGAATAAAGGCCGTTATCAGCCTGCTATGCCCAATGAAAATCTATACCTCAAAACAATGTCTTAATGAAGTAGTGGTGTGAAAAAGAGATTAGAAAAATTACAGAGAAGGATATCTGAGCATGAGCAATTGGAAGCTTATTTGGTGTCCTTGATAAATAATAGGGAAGAAGCCATTTGGTCTATTGATAATGACTATAATTTTGTTATCATCAACGACTTCTTCGCCAAAACGTACTTTGCCGCTTATCATATCGAACTAAAAATAGGGATGAATGCCCTTGAAATACTCAGCCCTGCATTGGTTCCGTTTTGGGAAACTAAATATAATGCCGCTTTAAAAGGTGAGAATATAATATTTGAATTTTCAGAAACTATTGCAGATGCACAGCATTACTTCGAAGTTAAATTAAGTCCTGTTTTTATTGGAGATAAAATAAAAGGAGTTTCAGCCATCAGTAATGATATCACGGATCGGAAAAAAGAGGAAGAGAGGCTTTTGAAAACTAAAGACCGGCTGTCAAAAATTATTGTTGCTTCTAATGATGGTAATTGGGACTGGGATTTGGTGACAAATGTAATGACATTTGATAAGCGTTATTATGAAATGGCGGGCTATGAAGTTGATGAATTTCCATATAAATTTGAAGAGTTTCAGTCCAGGGTTCACCCTAATGATATTGATTTTGTGATGGATATGGTTCAAAAACATCTGGATGGTAAAACCGATCGTCTTAAGGTCGAATTCAGGTTTAAAAAGAAAAATGGAGAATGGTTATGGATTTATGGTCGGGGTTTAGTTGTAGAAAGGGATGAAAACGGTGTTCCGTTGCGTTTCGTGGGAACGCATACCGATATCTCTAAACTCAGGGAGGCCAAAGAAGAATTACAAGGTCTTAATGAAGAACTTGCTACTCAAAATGAAGAGTTTCAGGTTTTAAACGAGGAGTTGAACGATAGTATGGTACATGTTCAGAAGATGAACCTTGAATTGAAACAGGCCAAAGACATAGCTGAAAGAAATGAAGAAAAAATAGCTGAGCAAAGTTGGAGACTTTACAATATTCTCGAAGGTACCAATGCCGGAACATGGGATTGGAACGTGCAAACCGGGGCCGTGTTGCTTAATGAGCGATGGGCTGAAATAATGGGCTACACGCTAAAAGAATTAGAGCCAATTAACATTAACACCTGGATAGATAACGTACATCCTGACGATCTGCCGATAGCTAATAAAGCCCTGGAAAGACTATTTGAAAAAAAAATTGATTATTACGATGTAGAATTCAGACAACCACATAAAAATGGTGGATGGGTGTGGGTAAACGCCCGTGGCAAAGTGGTCGAATGGACAGAAGACGGCAAACCATTGCATATGAGCGGAACACACCTCGACATAACCGAACGTAAACAAGCCGAACAACAATTGCTAGACATGAATAAAGAGCTTGCCTCTCAAAATGAGGAGTATATGGCTCTGAACGAAGAGTTGATCGAAAGTATGCAACGTATTCAGAAGATGAATGTTAAATTGGAAAAATCCATAGACAAAGCTGAAGAAAACGAACGGCTGAAAACAGCATTCCTGCACAATATGAGCCATGAAATGCGTACACCGATGAATGGTATTCTCGGTTTTAGTGACCTGCTAAAAGAGCCAGGCCTTTCGGGAGATCGACAACAAGAATATATTAACATCATCGAGAAAAGTGGTAACCGTATGCTGAATACTATAGATGGCCTGATGAAAATTGCACGTATAGAATCGGGTCATGAAAAGCCAGAAATTTCAGAGGTCAACGTGAATGAACAAATCGAGATGATTTATGCTTTTTTCAAACCGGAAGCAGAGAAAAAAGGTCTTCAGTTACGTGTTAACCAACCTAATACTATCCGTGAAGTCATTATTAAAACTGACAAAGAGAAACTGTATGCTATTTTGGCAAACCTGGTTAAGAATGCGATAAAATATACACAGGAAGGGTTTGTAATGTTTGGGTTTAGGGAAAGAGAAGACCGGCTCGAATTTTTCGTAAAAGACAGCGGTATTGGTATTCCAAAAAACCGCCGAAAAGCTATTTTTGATCGTTTTGTACAGGCTGATATTGAAGACCGCAAAGCGTTTGAAGGCATTGGCCTGGGTCTGTCTATTTCAAAATCCTATGTTGAAATGCTTGGTGGTAAAATATGGATTGAGTCGGAAGAAGGCACCGGATCCCGGTTTTATTTCACCGTTTCTCTTCAAAAGAGAGAAAGGGTGAAAACAAGGATAGAAAAGAAGAAGCCGGAAGTAAAAAAGGTTCGTCAAATGAAAAAGCTAAATGTACTGATTGTTGAAGATGAAGAGACGGCAGATACCTATCTTACCATAGTGATGAAACAGAACAGTAAAGAAGTTTTTCATGCAAAAAACGGAGTTGAAGCAGTCGAAATTTGCCGTAATAACCCCGGTATTGATCTGGTGCTCATGGATATTAAAATGCCTGTAATGGGTGGTTATGAAGCCACAGGAAAAATACGCGAGTTCAACAAAGATATGGTAATTATTGCCCAAACTGCTTTTGGTTTTCCCAGTGACCGCGAGAAAGCCATAGAAGTCGGATGTAACGATTACATTTCTAAACCGATTAGTAGAAATGAGCTTTTGGAAATAATTGCAAGGTATTTTGGGGATGATGAAGAAAAATAGGGATGTATGATGATAATGAAAAGGCTCCGGAAAAAACCATTTCCGGAGCCTTTAAAATACAAATATTGTCTGGAGTTTACTCCTTTAATTCTCTCGGCTTTCCGCCTTTTCGCCAATGTTCTTCGATTTTTTCCA